>JAEEGK010015244.1_pt1 | contig 17066 bp, 12 predicted proteins | sample 8958771 | NCBI WGS metagenome assembly JAEEGK01 (sample SAMN16246547, study PRJNA631951) | gut metagenome | biome: gut microbiome; feature: rumen; material: SC-attached | host: Bos | place: Iran: Karaj | collected 2018-10 | reverse complement strand
GTTGATGGCGAAGTAATCGGTTGCCTCGTCGTCTTTGGTTGCCGCGCGGCCTGTTACCACGAAGCCGCTGCGCTTTGCCTTCGAATTCTCATCAACATAGACGTGAACTCCGTCGGGATAAACCGCGAACACAACGTTGCCGTCCTTGTCCTTGACCTCGAACAGAGCGTCGTCGGATTTTGTCGATGGTTTCACATCGAGTTTTTTGAGTGAAATCTCATCGGTGGCAACCCACGTTGTACCGTTGTGCACAAGAGTCTGTCCCTTGGTACCGGCAACTTGCATTCCGTCGGCGCCCTTCTCACCTTTGAGGTTATATGTATAGTCTTGTCCGTCTGTCATACTGAAGGTTACAAGTCCGTCGTCGTTCGATACGCTGGCAATGCCCACGCCGTCGTGTCCGGCCGGAGCCTTGAACTCAACCCAGTTGGTGGCGTCGCCCTTCGGCTGCGTGGCCGATGTTACATTGTTCTGCGCAATCCACATTGAGTTGACGGTATTATCGTCCTTGCTCGGCGCGAAGACATAGTCGCCGGCCGAGTATGCTGTGCCGGTTGTCCAGGTGCCCTTGTTGGTGAGGCCTGTTCCGGCGTCACCCTTGTCGCCCTTGTCACCTTTGTCGCCCTTCTCTCCTTTGGCGCCGTCGGTTCCCGGGTCACCCTTGTCACCTTTCTCGCCTTTCTCTCCGGTGTCACCTTTGTCGCCCTTGTCACCTTTCTCGCCTTTGGCTCCGGTGTCACCTTTGTCACCCTTCGGGCCCTGGGCTCCGTCAAGTCCGGGGTCGCCTTTCTCACCTTGCGGTCCGGCGGGGCCTTGCAAACCTTGCTCGCCCTGCTCGCCTTTGTCGCCCTTAGCTCCGGTGTCACCCTTGTCGCCTTTGTCGCCCTTCGGGCCCTGGATGCCCTGCTCGCCTTGCTCGCCCTGGTCACCCTTGTCACCCTTGGCTCCCTGAAGTCCTGCGGGACCCTGGATACCCTGGATACCCTGCTCGCCTTTCTCTCCCTGCTCGCCTTTCTCTCCCTTGAGGTTGAAGCTGTAGCTGGTGTGGCCGTCGGTCATAGCTATTGTCACCACGCCGTCGGTGCTGGTGATGTTGGCGATGCCCACGCCGGCCTCTCCGGAGGGCGCCTCGAACTCAACCCAGCTGCTGTCGTTGCGCGGTGCGGTTGAGCCGGTTATGCTGTCTTTCTTGGCTACCCACATTGTGTTGATGGTGCTGTCTTTTTTGCTCGGCGCGAACACATAGTCACCGGTGTTGTAGCGTGTGCCGGCTTTCCATGAGCCGCGGTTGGTAAGGCCGGTGCCGGGGTCGCCCTTGTCACCTTTCTCACCCTTCGGGCCCTGCAGACCGGTCTCACCCTGTATACCCTGGTCGCCCTTGTCGCCCTTCGGGCCTTGCGCTCCCTGAGGACCCTGAACGCCGGGCTCGCCCTGCTCACCCTGCTCGCCCTGGTCTCCCTTGTCGCCTTTCGGGCCCTGGTCGCCCTTGTCACCTTTCACACCCTGGTCGCCCTTCGGTCCCTGGATGCCCTGGTCGCCCTGGTCACCTTTCGAGCCCTGCAAACCCTGAGGACCCTGGATGCCCTGCGGACCCTGGATGCCTTGGTCGCCTTTCTCGCCCTTCAGGTTGAAGGCGTAGGTCTGGCCGTTGGTCATTGTGAAGGTTACCTGGCCGTCGGTGTTATCAATGTCGGCAATGCCCACGCCGGCCTCTCCGGCGGGTGCCGCAAACTCTACCCAGTTTGCCGCGTCAGACTTCGGGCTGGTTGAGCCTGTTATGTTGTTTTGTGCTATCCACATCGAGTTGACGGTGCTGTCGTCCTTGCTTGGCGCGAAGACATAGTCGCCGGCCGAGTATGCTGTGCCGGCCGCCCAGTTGCCGCGGTTGGTGAGGCCTGTGCCGGGGTCACCCTTATCACCTTTGTCACCCTTCGGGCCTTGCGCTCCGGTTGCTCCGGTCGCGCCTGTGTCACCTTTCTCGCCTTTGGGTCCCTGCGGTCCGGTCTGGCCCTGGAGGCCCTGCGCTCCGGTGTCTCCCTTGTCGCCCTTGTCACCCTTGTCGCCTTTCGGGCCCTGGGCGCCGGTCTGGCCCTGCTCACCCTGCTCGCCCTGGTCGCCTTTCTCTCCGGTCTCGCCCTTCAGGTTGTAGATGTAGTTGTCGCCGTTGGTCAGCGTGAAGGTTATCACTCCGTTGTCATTGGTGATGTCGGAGATGCCCGTGCCAGCCTGTCCCGCCGGGGCTGTGAACTCAACCCAGTTGGCGGCGGTGTCGTTTCTCGGCTCTGTCGCGGCCGAGACGCTCTTCTGAGCTATCCACATTGTGTTGGTGGTGCTGTCGATGCTGCTCGGTGCGAACACGTAGTCGCCCGACTTGTATGACTTGCCCGACTCCCACGCTCCTTTGTTTGACAAGCCTGTTCCTGCGTCTCCCTTCTCACCTTTTTCTCCCTTCGGGCCCTGGGGTCCGGTCTCGCCGGTGTCACCCTTGTCGCCTTTGTCGCCCTTGGCTCCCTGCTTACCTTCAACGCCCTGCTCGCCTTTGTCGCCTTTCTCACCCTGGGCGCCGGTCTCGCCGGTGTCGCCTTTCACACCCTGCGGACCTTCGGGTCCCTGGATGCCCTGCTCGCCGGTGTCGCCTTTCTCACCCTGGGCTCCGGTCTCACCCTTGTCGCCTTTATCGCCTTTGGCTCCGGCCTCACCGGTGTCGCCCTTGTCGCCCTTCGGGCCGTTGAGCGCGTAGTAGGCGAACGGCACCGACTGCAGTTTGGTCAGTCCCATATCGGTGTACGATGTGCCGCCGTCGGGGTCCATCTCAACGCGCATCCACACGTTGCCGCCGGCCCAGTCAACATCGTTGAGCGTCTTGCCGCCGTCGGCTTTGCCCTTGCCAACTGTCACCGACAGAACGCCGTAGCCGTTGGTGAGCGCTGTCTGCGTCTCGCGGTACATCACGGTCTTGCCGCTCTCGTCGGTCAGCGTTATGCGCACGCCGACTTTCGTGTTGCTCACTAACTCGCCTTTCGAGTCCCTGACCACTGCCTGATAGCTGAAGCCGTCGGGCTGTGCCTTGGCTATGGCGGTTGTCAGAAACAGCGCCGCCGCCAAAATCATCGAATGTCTGAAAATTCTTCTCATTTCAATTGTTTTATGGTTGTTAATATCTATCTGCAATTTCCCGGTTTCGCATACTTGGTGCGTTAGTTCAAATGACAATTTGATTCCAGTGTTTTCCTATACATACGGTTCCCTTTCGTCTTTTTAAAAATCCGCTGTTTTTCATCAGGCTAATAATGTTTTGTTGCGACTCCGCGTTGTTTCTTCGCGAATTCATTTGCAATAATAGGTGTTTTATTCGAATGATGGCATAGGTAATTATACCTACTACCCGCCAGGTGTTTGAGAATCAGTGAAATATTTTTGATGTTGCCGGGCTTATGAAACCCGCCGCCACGGGGGTGCGATTTCTGTGAAAAACCGTTTCAACAGAAAAATTTTATAGATTTGCCGATTGCAGAAATATATGTGAGTATGGCATTTTTCAGTTTACCCGGCACCCGCCGGTTCAATTACAAACCGCTGTTCTACAACGAGCAGGACGAGAAGCGCCGCGAGCGCCAGAAGCAAATTGAGCGTGAGGTTAGGAGCGAGGCGGGCGAAAGCATTGACGAGGCTCCCAGTTTCATCCATTTTGCGCGCAAGGAGCGGCAGAAGTCGAGCAGACGCGTGCTGATTATCTTTCTCGCCTTGGCTGCCGTTTATTTCTTTCTGCAACAACGTTTTCTGCGATAGCTTATGGCCGATATTATCAATCTGCTACCCGACCACGTGGCCAACCAGATTGCGGCTGGCGAAGTTGTGCAACGCCCGGCATCGGTGATTAAGGAGCTGGTGGAGAATTCCATCGACGCCGGCGCCACCAAGATTCAGGTGATTGTGAAGGGCGGCGGCAAAACGCTCATCCAGGTCATCGACAATGGTTGCGGAATGTCGGCCACCGACGCGCGGATGTGCTTCGAGCGCCACGCCACATCGAAAATCCAGACGGCCGCCGACCTGTTCGACATCCAGACAATGGGCTTCCGCGGCGAGGCTATGGCGTCGATTGTGGCCATTGCCACGGTTGAGATGCGCACCCGCAAATATGGCGACGAGCTGGGCACGTACATCAAAATGTCGGGCTCGGAGGTGGAGGAGCAGGAGCCGACACCGTGCTCCAACGGCACCAACATAATGGTCAAAAACCTGTTCTACAACGTTCCGGCGCGGCGCAAGTTCCTGAAATCGGACAGCACCGAGCTGAGGGAGGTGGCCAAGGAATTCTATCGCGTTGCCTTGGCGCATCCCGATGTTGAGATGTCGCTGACGCACGACGGAATTGAGATGCTCAATCTGCCGACAGGCAACTCCTACAACCGAATTCTGGGCGTTGTGGGCAAAACGTACGCCAAAAAGCTGCTGCCCGTGGAGTCGGAAACATCGGTGGCGCGAATCAAGGGCTACGTTGGCACGCCCGACTGCGCCAAGGTGAGCAAAAGCGACGCTGACCAATACTTTTTTGTGAACGGGCGGTTTATGAAGCACCCCGTATTCTGCCGCGCGGTGCAGAAGGCTTATGACGGGCTGATACAGCCGGGCAAGAACCCCACGTTCTTCATCTACATTGATGTTGATCCGGCAACCATCGACATCAACATCCACCCAACCAAAACCGAAATCAAGTTCGAAAACGAACAGTCGATATGGCCGATAATGCAGGCCACAGTGCGCGAGGCGCTTGGAAAGATAATTGTGTCGCCGACAATGGATTTCGACAATCCGCCGGCAATTGAGATGCCCTCGCCGACATCGGACCCGGTGGCGGCGCCGCAAATTCACTACACGCCGGGTTATAACCCGTTTGAGGAGACGAAGGGCCGGAGCCCGATGCCGGCGCAGCACACCACTTTCCGCAGCAAAATGTCGGACAACACCAACTGGCAGAAGCTCTACGGCGATTTTGAGAACTCACGGCCCGCCACAATGCCGGCCGAACCCGTGCAGCAGCAACTGCCCATTGACGAGGGCGCGGCTGCGCAGAACGGACGGTTCTTCCAGCTCAAGGGCAAATACATTCTGACGAGTGTCAAGTCGGGACTGATGATAATCGACCAGCATCGCGCCCACGAGCGGATTGTTTTTGAGAAGATGCTGAAACGCTCAACCGACACCGCCTCGCAGCGCCTGCTCTACCCCGAGCGCCTCGACCTGAACCTGAAAGACACGGACCTTTTCCGTCAGATGGTGCCGGAGCTGGAGAAACTGGGATTCGAAATCAACGACCTGGGCGGCAACAGCTTCTCGGTGTCGGCTGTTCCGGCCACGTTTCCCGAAAGGGAGCTGAAAGATTGGGTGAACTCAATTCTGATGCTGACGGGTGAGGAGTACATCTCAATGAAGGAGTCGATGACGGAGGGCGTGGCGGCATCGCTGGCAAGCTATATGGCCATTGGCTACGGGCGGCAGCTGACGCAGGAGGAGATGGCCGATATGAACGCGCAGCTTTTCGCCTGCAAGATGCCGAACTTCACACCGTCGGGGCGGCCGATTGTGTCAATCATCGGCACCGATGATATTGATAAACTATTCAAATAGACTGATATGCAAGGATATAGAACGCCTTTGTTTGGAAATCTTCCGCCGGTCATCAAGAACCTGCTGATTATAAACATTCTGGTTTTTATGGCCGACCAGCTGGCTACGATTAAATTCGGCATCAACTTGGGCAACTGGCTGGCGCTGCACAACTTCCAATCGGAGCATTTCTCGCCAATTCAATTGGTTACGTATATGTTTATGCACGGCAACGTGTCGCACATCTTCTTCAATATGCTGGCTCTGGTGATGTTCGGGCGCGTGCTGGAGCAGGTGTGGGGAGGCAAGCGGTTCTACGTCTATTATTTTGTGACGGGCATCGGCGCCGCGCTCTGCCAGATGTGCGTGCTGACACTCCAGACTCACAGCCTTATGGCGGCAATGAGCCCCGAGGCGGTTGACCTTGTGATGCGCGAGGGCTACAACGTCCTGATGGAGGGTAAAAACTACGTTGACCCGAACCTTGGCAAGCTGAATCTGCTGCTGAACACGCCCACTGTGGGCGCCTCGGGTGCGGTGTTCGGCGTGCTGCTGGCCTTCGGAATGATGTTCCCCAACGTCCAGCTGATGCTGATTTTCCCGCCCATTCCAATCCGTGCCAAATGGTTCGTCCTCGGCTACGGACTCATTGAGCTGATGGCCGTGATTGCACCGCAAGCCAACGACAATGTGGCGCATCTGGCGCACCTTGGCGGAATGCTCTTCGGTTTTCTGCTTATAAAATATTGGAACAAGCGCATCGACCCCAACCAAAACATTTATTTTTAGCCAGTATCGATATGAGAAAGAGCCTTTTAGCCATATTATTCCTGTTCTGCCTTTCGGCGATGACGGCCAAAGCGCAATCGGATTTCATCGCAACCGATTCGGGGCTCAAATACCTGATTGCCAAACCCGGCAATGACAAGCATCCGGCCGCCGGCTGCCGCGTGTGGCTCACCTACCGCGGTTGGCTCGACGACGGCACCATCTTCGGCTCGACCGACGAAACAGGCAACATCGACATCTGGCTTGGCCAGGGACAGGTCATCAAGGGGTGGGAGGAGGCGCTGCCGCTGATAGGCGAGGGCGGTGTGATGTTTCTGGATGTGCCGCCACAACTTGGCTACGGCGATGCCACAACCGAATATGTTCCGGGCGGCTCGAGGCTGCATTTCGAAATCAGGGTAATCCAGGTTGACAAGTTTCCGCCAATCGAGCCTTTCAATGTCAAGGGCATCAAGGCGGTGAAGCTGGCCGACGGCATAAAATGCTATGTGGTTGATGGCGGACACGGAAGTCCGGCGCGTGCTGGCGACAATGTGTATGTGCATTTTACCGGCTGGCTGCCCGACGGCACCATCTACACATCGACCCGCAACGTGGGCGACCCGCGGCGATTCACGGCCGGCGCCGGCGAAACGTTCAAAGGTATGGACGCCGCCTTGCTGACAATGGCCGAGGGCGCGCGGTGCAGGTTTGTGATTCCAAGTGAGTTGGCGTTTGGCGAGAGGGGCTACGGCAACCGTATCCCGCCCAAAACCGACGTCACGCTCGACATTGAGCTGGTGCGCCTGTCGCGCGAGAAGCACGTTGCCAAATGGGACGCCACGGGCCTCGACACCATTGCCACAAACTCGGGTTTGCGCTACATTGTGTTTGAGCCGGGCTATGGTCCGCTGATTCAGAACAAGAGCATTGTCACGGCGCACTATTCGGCCTATCTGCCCGACGGCAAGCTGGTCGACTCGTCGGTGAAACGGGAGTCGCCAATCCGCTACCCTGTGGGCGCGGGCCTCATCATCAAGGGGTGGGAGGAAGCCTCGCTTCTGATGCGCAACGGCTCACGCTTCCAACTGCTTGTGCCCGCCAGTCTTGCCTACGGCGACGAAGGCCAACCGCCATTGATTCCCGCCAACAGCGATTTGATTTTCGACGTTGAAGTTTTGGATGTGATTGAGTAGAAAATAAATAACCATATATTTACAAATATTTATATTTGAAAATGCACATTACAATAATAGCCGGCGCACGGCCTAACTTCATAAAAATCAGTCCGATTATCAACGAGATTAGAAGACGGCAATCGGAAGGCGCTGATATTCAGTATAGTCTGGTGCACACCGGCCAGCATTACGACAAGGTGATGAGCGGATTGTTCTTTGAGGAACTGAACATTCCCGAGCCCGATGTGAATCTGGCTGCGGGCGGCGGCTCGCAAGCGGAGCAGACGGCTTCCATTATGGTGGCTTTTGAAAAATATCTGGTGCAACATCCAACTGATTTAGTGATGGTTGTGGGCGATGTGACATCGACAATGGCGTGCGCGATTGTGGCAAAAAAACAGTGCATTCCGCTTGCGCACGTCGAGGCAGGCATCCGTTCGTTCGATATGACAATGCCCGAGGAGGTTAACCGAATTGTAACCGACAGTCTGACAGACTATTACTTCATCACATCGGTCTACGCCAAAGAGAATCTGAAAAAATGCGGTGTGCCCGACGAGAAAGTGTTTTTCGTCGGCAATGTAATGATAGACAGTTTGTTGGCTAATCTTCCGCGGCTGCGCAAACCAGCAGAGTTCGACCAACTCAACCTGAAGGAGAAAAAATACATTGTGCTGACACTCCATCGGCCTAATAATGTGGATGATACTGACGGTCTTCTGACAATGCTCCGAACCATCGACAGCAATGTCGGCAGCACGCCGGTTGTCTTTCCGATTCACCCGCGCACCAAGCAGAAACTTGAGGGCATCGACTGCAGTTTTCCCAACATCCGATTCGTCTCGCCGATGGGCTATCTTGAGTTCATCCATCTTGTAAAACACTCATTAGCAGTGATAACCGACTCGGGCGGCATAACCGAAGAAACCACCATTTTACGCGTCCCGTGCCTGACACTGCGCGACAACACCGAACGCCCGGAGACCTGCACCATAGGAACCAACGAGCTGATTGGCACCAATCCGCAGAATCTGATCCCTGCGCTGAAAAAACTGTTTTCGGGGCAATGGAAAGAGGGCGGCACGCCTGAACTTTGGGACGGTCGGACGGCTGAACGCATTGTAAATGCTGTTATTAAAATCAAAAAATAATAGATATGGCAGAGTATAAAATTTGTAACCGATGTGTGATGGACACATCAGATTGTGAGATAACTTTTGATGAAAAGGGTAATTGCAATCATTGCAACAATTATTTAAGCCGCATTGTCGGAATGGCATATCAGGGCGAGAAATCGGACAAGGAATTCGACGCTTTGGTTGAAACTATGAAAAGAAAAGGTCGCAACAGCAAGTATGATTGCGTGATTGGTATTAGTGGCGGAGTTGATAGCACGTATGTGGCGTTTTTAGCGAAGGAGCGCGGATTGCGGGCTCTTTTGGTGCATTTGGACAATGGTTGGAACAATCCTATAGGCGAAGAAAATGTCAAAAATATTGTTGATTTATTGGGCTTTGATTTTGAAACATATAAGCTGGATTGGAACGAGTTCCGCCAAATGCAAATCGCCTTTTTGCGAGCTTCTGTTCCAGACATAGAAGCACCAACAGATATGGCTATTCCTGCGGCGCTCCATTATTATGCGTCAAAATACAATGTGAAATATATAGTATCAGGCGGCAATTTTGCGACAGAAGGAATATTGCCAAACTCGTGGTTCTACAATGCCAAAGACACCCGTTATATGAAGGCTATTCTGAAACGCTATTGTCCTGTGAAAATCAGGAAATTCCCATTCTTCGGATGGAAAGAAGAGTTTTGGTGCAAAATGGTTCGAGGCATCAAGATGGTGTATTTCTTGAATTATGTGCCATATTCAAAGGAATCTGCCGTGAAGATTTTGGAGGAAAAACTCAATTGGAAATATTACGGAGGAAAGCATTATGAATCAAAATACACTGGTTTTGAGCAAGCGTACATATTGCCGAAAAAATTCAATATGGATTATCGCCGAGCCACATTCTCTACACAGATATGCGCCGGTTCAATGACTCGCGAGCAGGCTCTTGAAGAGTTGTCGAAACCCGCTTACGATGAAAAAACAATTCAATCGGAGATTAAAGAAATCTGCGACAAGTTGGAGTTGACGGTTGATGAATTCAACTCGATAATGAACGAAAAAGCCAAATATTATTGGGATTACCCGAATGACGAAAGAAAATTGGCGTTTATATATTCTGTCTATCGGAAATTGACGGGGAAAAAGGATTATCGGAAAGAGTAGATATAAAAGATTTTCGCATAACGATGAATATACTTGTAATAACCCAGCATATATTTCCGATTCAGTCGCCACGCTCAATCCGCAGCACCGAACTGATAAAGGAGTTGGCGCGTCGCGGTCATTCGGTTACCGTTTATGCGGTTTTAGGAGAATATGATTATGCTGAATTTCAGCGGGAAACGGGCATCAAGGTTAAACCATTGCCAGTCCGTTGGGAAGTTCACCCTTACACTAGTGACGGCGACTCAAAGCGTACGCTGATTGACAAGGTTTTAGGACGATTACTACGAAAATTTGAATTTCCGCTTTTCGAATTTTACTTTCGAATAGCCAAAATCATTAGAAATGAGGCGGCTGCCGATGTGTTGATTTCGATTGCCGACCCGCACCCCATTCATTGGGGATGTGCCCGAGCAAAGGCCAAATATCCAGAAAAGTTCCCCAAAACGTGGATTGCCGACTGCGGCGACCCGTTTATGAAAAACGGCACCACAAAGGAGCATCTGCCTTTTTTCGCTCGATACGAAAAGATGTTCTGCAAGGCGTGCGACGACATAACCGTGCCGATTGAAAACGCAAAAGACGCTTATTATCCCGAATTTAGAGATAAAATCAGGGTGATTCCGCAAGGTTTCGATTTCGATTTGAATGCAGTTGGCAAGTCGGCACCAAAGAACGACGTGCCGACCTTCGCCTTTGCGGGAATGTTCTACGCCGACATCCGTAATCCGAAGTTATTGCTTGAATATCTGTCAACCGTCCAAAAAGATTTCCGATTTGTTGTGTACACCCGTTTCAACTCATTATTAGCCGATTATACCGATAGACTGAAAGAAAAACTGATTTTGAGGCGGCCCATTCAGCGCACCGAGTTGATTGAAGTGCTGAAAACAATGGATTTTCTTGTGAACATAAAAAACGCCAACAGTCCGAATCAGTTGCCCAGCAAACTGATTGATTACGGCATTGCAGGCCGGCCCATACTTGATGTTGACCCGCAAAACCCCAATTATGCGCAAATTGATGCTTTTTTGAATGGCGATTACTCCACAGCGTTGAAAATAACCAATTTAGAGCAATACCACATTGGCAATGTTGCTGCAAAATTTGAAGAACTGTTCAACCAAAGGGGGTGATTTCCGTCAAAATACATAGCCTAAAATAGGTAACCTAAAATAGGCAACCTAAAATAGGTTTTCAAAAATAAATGTTTACATTTGCAAAAACATTTGAATTATGAATGCAAATCCGTTTTTAGCAAAGGGTTACATCTCGCCAGAATTATTCTGCGATAGAGAAAATGAGACCAAAACATTGTTGTCAAACATACAAAATGGGTTGGATACAACGCTGATTTCTCCCCGAAAAATGGGGAAAACAGGACTAATTTTGCATACTTTTTACAAGATTTCGGAAGAAAAACTGCCGTTAACACCTATTTATGTTGACATTTTCGCCACACTTTCACTAAAAGACTTCATAAAAACATTGTCGGAAGCCATTCTTGCGGAGTTTCCCGAGAAAACCAGTGTCGGCAGCAAGTTTATGACGCTGCTCAAAGGCTACCGGCCGACAATCAGTTACGACCCTGCAAGCGGTTTGCCGCAGGTGGGGTTCAACTTTGTCTCGCCAAACGAGCAGGAATACACGCTCAAAGGTCTTTTCGATTTCCTTAATTCGCAGAAAAAACGCGTGGTGCTTGCAATCGATGAGTTTCAGCAGATAACAGAATATCCCGAAAAAAATGTCGAGGCGCTGCTGCGAACCTACACACAACAGATGCACAACATTAGCTTTATCTATTGCGGCAGCAAGAAATCGATTATGTCTCAGATATTTACCGATGCGGCAAGGCCTTTTTACTCAAGCACACGGCAGCTGTCACTCGGCAAGATTGATGCCGACATATATTCGGCTTTCATTCGCGAGAAATTTGCGCCGGCAACAGTCACCGACGAGGCAATGGACTACATTTTAGAATGGACGCGCCGCCACACATTCTACACACAATCGCTTTGTAATGAAATATTTGCAAGGCGCGCAAAAACGGTTTCCATTGATGTGGCGCGCAAGGCAAGCCGTGAAATTTTGGAGAAGGAATCATCGAATTTCCTGCAAATTCGCGACCTGATAACCGATCAACAATGGCGGATGCTCATTGCCGTGGCCAAGGAGCAGTCGGTGCAGGGCGTAACGTCGGCCGATTTTCTGGCGAAATACCAGATTGGCAGCGCCACCAACGCCCGCCGCAACCTCGAATCGCTGACCGACAAAGAACTTTTGCTTGAAACCATTACCCCAACCGAACGCAGCTATTCGGTTTATAATGTGTTTCTTTCGCGGTGGTTGGAAGCGACATATTAGAAGTCGCCAAACATCATCTTCACTTTCCTATTCCATCAATCCCGGCTGCGCATCAACAAGTTTGTAAACCCGGTCGCCGCGGCGGACAATGTCGGTTACGGCAATTGATAGCGCCTGCCCTTTGACGGCTTCGCCAACCGATTTCAAATCCACGCGCATCTCGCTGATTGTGTGCTCGTAAACGCCTGTCGTCTCGCCCATTATGAGCAGTTGGTCGCCAGTGTGCAGAGCGCCGCTTTCGAGCGTTATCTCGGCAACGTTCAGCTTTGTGAAGAAATTGGTGCAGCGGCCCACGTATTCCTTGCGTTTGGTGGCCTTTGAGCCGTACACGCCCGACCATTCGCCCAAGCGCCGACCTAAATAGTAGCCGTCCCAAAATCCGCGGTTGAACACGGTTTTGAGCCGATTAACTTGCTCATCGATAATTTGTTGACTGAACGTTCCATCGCAAATCGCATCAATGGCGCGGCGGTAGCTCTCGACCACTGTTTTCACATATTCCGCCCCGCGGGCACGGCCTTCAATCTTCAGCACACGCACGCCGGCACGCAGCACGCGGTCCAGGAACGGCAGGGTGCAAAGGTCTTTGGGCGACATAATGTATTTGTCATCGATGAGCAGCTGCTGACCGGTCTCGCAATCGGTGACTTCGTAGCCGCGGCGGCACGGTTGGAAGCATTGTCCGCGATTGGCTGAACGCCCGTATTGATGCAGACTCAAATAGCATTTTCCGGAAATGGCCATACAAAGCGCACCGTGCGCAAACACTTCAATCTGAACAAGTTCGCCCTTCGGTCCGCGAATATTCTGCTCGCTGATGGCGCGGGCAATGGCGGCCACTTGGTCAAGGTTCAGCTCGCGGGCGGTGACCACCACATCGCAATACTGCGCGAAAAACCGCACAGCTTCTATATTGGTGATATTCAGTTGAGTAGACGCGTGCACTTCAACGCCTTTCGAGCGTGCGTACTGCAGCACCGACAGGTCGCAGGCAATGATGGCCGTCAGTCCGGCTTCGGCCGCCGCGTCAACAATGCTGCGCATCAGGTCGAGTTCAGTGTCGTAGATGATGGTGTTCACCGTCAGGTACGATTTCATGCCGTGTTCCTTGCAGATGCCCACAATGCGGTGCAGGTCGCCGATGGTGAAATTGTTTGCCGAGTGCGACCGCATATTCAGGTTCTCGACACCGAAATAGATTGAGTTGGCACCCGCCTGAATGGCCGCCGCAAGCGACTCGTACGAGCCCACCGGCGCCATAATCTCAATGTCGTCGCGACTGAATTCTGTTCCAAAAACCGTCTGCATAATTGATTAACTGAAAGATTGATTTACTGATTGTTGGCGGCCGTCTTGCGGATGGCTGCGGCAACGGCCTGCGCGCTGATGTTGTTCATACATTTGAAGTGCCCTTTCGGACATTTCTTGTAGCCGATTTTTGAACACGGACGGCATCGCAAACCTTTGGTTTCAAATATCTTGGAATCGGCATCGGCCAAATATGGGTACATTCCCAACTCGGGCACGGTGTTGCCCCAAAGCGACACAATCCGCTTGCCGAAAGCTGCCGCAATGTGCATCATTCCGGTGTCGGGCGTGAGCACCACTTCGGCATCGCGCACAATTGCCGCCGATTGGTTCAGACTGAACAGCCCCACGCCGTTGTGGCACGGAACCGTCAGCCCGCGCTCAATGGTGGCCGCGCTTTCGAGCACATCTTTGCCGCCAATCAGGCACACCGGCATCTGAGCCGCGTTCAGAATCTGCACCATTTTGTCGGGCGGAATCTGTTTTGTGGGGTGCGTAGCCCCGATGACGGCACAAATGTAGCCTTGTTTAAACTGCTCAGGCAGAATGGTTTTCGGATAATCGTCGAGCTCTTTCGGCACAAAGAAATCGAGTCCCAGATGGTCGTTCACAACGCCCAATCGCGCCGCAGCGCCAAAATAGCGATCGACAATGTGCACATCGGGCATAACATTGATTTTCAGATGGACCAACAGCCACTTGCGCACGTTGATTTTGTTGAACGAGTACGATTTCACACCCGTCAGCCGCTTGATTGCGAACGACCGCAGGTTGTGGTGCAGGTCGATGATGCAGTCGTAGCCGCCGGCGCGGATTTCCCTGATGGTGTCCATCAGCCGCGGCTTGAGAGTCAGCACTTTATCCACATTAGGATTGCTTTCAATAATGCCCGCAAACTGCGGCTTGGTGAGAAAATGCACTTCGTCGCCCGCGTCGCAATGCGCCTTCAGGCACCGCACAACAGGCGTTGTGAGCACAATGTCGCCAATGGAACTGAGCCGGATTATCAAGTAACGTTTCATCGTTTTTCAATGTGTTGCAAAAATACAGCATAATTTTTCGCGGCATCATAATTCTCTTTCCAAAAATCGTAGGCATTCTGCCGATAGACATTTTGCTCTGAAATTGGCAAATTTAAGTAGTCATCAATGATTTGTGCCACATTGCGGCAATCAAAATCTGCAGATATCAGAAAACCGTTTTTGGTGTTTACGGCTTCGGCAGTGCCGCCCACATTGGTTGCCACAACAGGAATGCCAGCCGACAACGCTTCCATAATGCTCACGGGTATGCCTTCGGACGCACTCAAGTTTATAAACAAATCAACGTGTTTTTCGGCATAGAAATCTAAAATCTTGTAGTTTGCGACAATGCCGCAGAACTCAAACTCAACATTTTGCAACTTGCTAGCTGCCATTGCTTCAAGTTCTGCTCGTAACGGACCGTCGCCAAAATGAACCCAACGAATGTTTTTCGTCTGCAAATGCGAAATAACTTCGATAATCTTGTCAACACGCTTTACAGGAATAAGATTGCTGCACGAGCAAATCAGCACCGAATCGAACGGCTTGTCCATATTCGGTTGTCGGTCGTTAAATTTCCCCAACCGTGAAACCGTCACTTTATCATCGAGTTTGCGGTTCAGATATTGCTCAAAATAGAATTTTCCTGCATCCGAGATTGAATATGTCTGCGACAAATTGTTTATTATGAACGATTTGTATGGTAGATATGGTGGTGTGTGCCTGTCTGCGAAATTGTCCCAACCGTGGGCTCTTGCAACGCATTTGATTGACTGGTCATCTTTCCGCAACATCGCCAGAGCCAAGGCTTTGTAGTCGTGCCAATAGGAATAGAACACGCAGTCGGACGGATTTAGGTTTTTCGCCTTGCACAGGCCGACAAGGTTTTTCTTTAGGTTCGTCGCACGGTGAATTTCAACATACATTATCTTTATGGCACTTAACCAATATTTTACAGACAGACTACGCAAGGCGAAGAATAGTTCCGCCACAAACATCGGCTTGAAAATGCGGAAAATCGATTTCAGTTTGCCGATTTCCAGTTTTTGGCGTGAAAATGAGACTATTTCGGCATTCGCTGGCACAAAGCGGTTCAGATTCTCACCCGAATCAGCCGAGGCGGTGTATATCAGCACCTTATCGAACTTTGGCGCAATCACACGCATCTCATCGTCAATGAAAAACTCACGCGCCGAGAGCGGGTAATTGTCGCAGAGAAGTATGAGATTTTTTTGTTTCATCACAATCAATTCGTTTTATACAACTCCAACAGCCTGTCAACGTATGGTTTAATATCATACTGGCGGGCAAATTCCTGCGCGAAGGCCGACATTTCCTGGTACTTCTGCTTGTTGTTCCATATTTCGAGAATGCGGTCGGCAAACCGCTCGGCATCCTGCTCATAGACCATATAGCCGTTTTTGCCTTGCACAATTAGGTCGCGGTTGCCACGGCCGTCAAGGGTTACAACGGGCAGGCCTGCGGCCATTGCTTCAACCAAAACAAGGCCAAAGGGCTCGTAATAGGCTGAATGAACGTAAATATCAGATTGCCAAAGATATTCTGCGACATTCTCAACGTTGCCGCGCTGCATTACGTTTGCTTCCAAACGATTATTTTTGATAAGACTTGTAATCTCGTCATATTTTTCGCCATCACCTAAAAGGTTGAGTTCAAAATCGATATGTCGCTCGTGCAGTTTTTTTGCCACCTCAACCAAAAAACTCTGATTCTTTTTCGCTTGATACGAACCAACATTCACAAGCCGAAGTTTTGCACTCGGTTGACGGTCGTTGTCGCGGTGAAATTTCTCATAATCAATGGCGTTGGGCAATAGTTGCACATCGTATTTCCTTGCAGTTTTGCGAAAATACCGCTCCGTATCGTGCGAAATGGCAATGAACGTATTGCCGCCATTGGCTTTGTAGCGTGAAAACAAGTAGCGTTTCTCAAAAAAGTTTGTCAACAATTGCTTGTTGAACAAGGTTTTAATGCCAAAATTGCGAAACTGCCGCATATTGTCGTGGCAATGCGAGAACCATTTCGCCTGCTGATAATTGCACGAACGTGAAACAATCTCTGTCTCAAACAAATGGGTGTGAATCACATCGGGGGCAAAATCTTCTATCGCCTTTTGCAAGGCATCAATATTCAGCACATTTTGGTGGAATATAGAGAGTTGAACAGAAGCGGGAACAACTTGCCAATCAATATCTTTAGTAAGGAATGAATAATTGTTTTCTTCAGAAAAAGTTATCATCCGAACTTGCACACCATCACGTTTCTGCAATTGGTTGCAGATATCAAGGCAAAGCCGCTCGGCACCTCCTTTGTTCAATCTTGGTGTTATGTGGAGGATACGCATAAACTTACGGTTTTAAACATCCTATGGGAACAACCAACACTCCGTCTTTTCTGCGATAGGCAAACTGACCCGCAGTAAGAATCATCAAAAACGAAGGTTCTCCAATTTTGTCAGTGTCAATGGTTGAAGCCAATTTAAGCAAATTCTTTGCGGCATCTTCAATCTGC
>JAEEGK010015239.1_pt1 | contig 17068 bp, 12 predicted proteins | sample 8958771 | NCBI WGS metagenome assembly JAEEGK01 (sample SAMN16246547, study PRJNA631951) | gut metagenome | biome: gut microbiome; feature: rumen; material: SC-attached | host: Bos | place: Iran: Karaj | collected 2018-10 | reverse complement strand
CTCCATCTCGTCATACTGGGCTTCCAGGGATGCTTCGTTTTCCGGATGCTTCATGATGTCCCGAATGCGCTGGCGTTTGGTGACCTTCAGTTCTTCGTTGAGGTCATCCAGCACCTCCGCCAGATGGTCGGCGGACTGCTCGGTTTCGGTCACCTGATCGGTTCCCTTGCGCAATTCTTCGTTTAGCTGTTCCATCATGGATGCAGAGTTGTCGGCCAGCTTCCGCACATAGCGTTTCAGCAGCTCGTCCAGTTTGTCCACCCGGATGTGATGCCTGGTGCAGCCTTTCAGCCCGCGCCGGTGATAGGTGCCGCAGGTATAGGCCGGAGCCAGGTCGCTGCGGCTCGTGGCAAACATGGGACTGCCGCAGTCGCCGCACTCCAAAAAACCGGAATACACATTGTCGTAGATCTTCACGCCCCGGTAATTGTTCCTGCTGCGTTTTTCCCGCAGGGCGTGGGTAACGGCAAAGGTGCGGTAGTCGATAATGGCCTGATGATGGTTCTCGATGACGATCTGCTCCCCGTCGTCGCGCTTGACATCCTTCCCGTTGATCTTGGCGCGGGTGAACTTGCCCTGCCGGAGCGTGCCGATGTAGAAATCGTTATCCAGGATCCCCTGTACGGTCACGATGGCCCACGCGGCTTTGACCGCACGTTTATAGTCCCTGCCATCTGCTTCCTTGCGCATCTGTTCGGACATGCGGGGGGTAGGCACGCCCTGGTCGGTCAGATAGTTGGCGATCCTTTTGTAGCCCCAGCCCTCATTGTTATAGAGGTCAAAGATCCTGCGCACGATCTCTGCTTCCGTTGGAACGATCTCAAATTCCTTGCGGTTGTTGATGATATAGCCGTACGGTGCAGCGCAGAGCCACTCGCCGTCTGCCTGCCGCCGTTTGATGACGTTTCGCACCTTGCGGGAGGTGTCCGTAACGGGCATCTCGTTGATGAGGAACTGAAACTGAATTTTCAGCCAGTCGTCGTCATTGGGGAAGTCGATGCCGTCCCCGATGGAAATGATGCGCACGCCGGCGTCCCGCAGATCTTCCAGCTCCACCAGACCGCGGCTGTTGCGGCGGGAGAAGCGGGAAAAATCTTTGATGACGAGAATATCATATTGATGGCTCATCAATCCCCGGCGCATTTCCTGATAGCCCTCGCGCTGGTCGAAGGTATAGCCGGAGCGGTCCCGATCCTCAAAGAAACGGAGCGTACTGCCGGGAAAGCGAGACTTTACGTAGTCTTCGATGATGGCCTTCTGGTTTTCGATGGAGACATTCTTTTGGTCTAGCTCGTCATCGACGGAGATACGGACATAACCAGCGATGTCGTAAGTTTCGGTCAATGTGGTTCACCTCCTGATGCTTCCATTTATATCTAATCTGTTTTCGTCTATTTATAGACGATATTGTACACTATCTTCTCGACTTTCGCAAGAGCAAAAAAGAAAAAGGCGGAAGAGATTTCTCCCTTCCGCCCACTGGCTTATCGTTCCGGTGCTGCAGTCCGCTGCTTCTTCTCCCGCTGAACCTCCCGTTCGGCAGAGCGGCGCTTGTTGTAAACGAGAAGATCTCTTACGTTTTCGTAGAGATCCTTTTCGCCGGATTCATACACGGCAACCAGGTACTTTTTCTTTTTATACATGTCATAGATGTCTTTCAGACCCGCACGCAATTCCTGGTCCTTCTTTTCCGCCTTGGTCAGCCAGATTTCCACCAGCTGCTGTTCATCTCTGACATTCATCTCCAAGCAGGATCACGCTCCCTTACCATTCCTATTTTCCTCATCTTTCCTGCCCTTTATACGGCCCATGCCTTTTCGCTGCCTGCAGGATCTCAGGTGGAAGCATCTCCACGGTATGGCGAAGCTCCTCAAGCTCCCGGAGCTTCTGATTGATCTCCAGCTTCTTTCTGATGCTTTCGCCGGAAGCTGAGGCCAGTTTCTTTTCAAGCGCAGCCTTCTCTTCGGAAAGCTGCCGATAAAGCCCGTCGTATTTTTTCAGCTTTGTCCGCATGGCCTCCGCGGCGGGGATATATCTTTCCAGAAGATGCTCCAGCTCTTCCGCCTTGCCTTTCTTGTTCAAAGGGTTCGTTTCGGCATGGAGTTGGAGGATTTGCTCCTTCATCCGGGCCAGATGCACCGCTTCCTTGAAGAGCCTGGGCGGGATATGCGTGCGGCCAGTCTCGCCGGCGCTTTCCCCGCGTTCCAACTCCGGGTATTTCTTCACCATGTGCTTCCAGAATTCGTCCTGCCACCAGGTCAGCTTTTTCTTGTTGCCGATAATGTCCTTGGCAGACAATCTTCCATCCTGCGTCAGCGGGACAAAACAAAGATGCATATGGGGCGTTTTCTCGTCCATATGCACCACGGCAGAGATGATGGTATTCGGGTTCTGATGCTTCTCGATAAACTCCATCGCATGGGTGAAATATACCTTGACCTCGGCAGCTCTCTTTCCTTTGAAGAACTCCGGGCTGGCGGTGATGAGCGCTTCCACCACGCGAACGCTGTCCGAACGTGTGCGGCAGCCGGCCTCGGCAATTTGTTTTTCGGCTTCCGCCCGGTATTTGCGCTGCGGTGTTACCAGATGGAAGTTGAGGCGACTGCGGGAGGTGTCCACATCGGGATTGCTGGCGTAGTTCTCCTTGGTGCGCTCGTTATGGGCTTCGATGTGTCCGATTTCGGGACCTTTATATTTGGCAAAACGCAAGATGCCGTATTGTGCTTTCATATTTCCTCCTTAAAGCGGTCAGCAATTCAAAAATGCCGTACATACGTACCACTGTTCCCTGCTTTTCGGCACGGATGTACGCATGTACGGCTGTTTTCACTTGATGAGTTGTTTATCCGACGTACGGACGGTTCAGGATTTCGATGCCCAGATAGCCGCGGCAGCGTTTTCCGCCTCCAATGCGGATGTTGTTGGTGGCTTCCAGGTTGTAATCGTCCGCGTGCTGCGCCAGATAATTGGAAAAGCTCCGGCTGGACAACGGATTGTAAGCGTTGTCGTCACACCAGAGCTTGTACACGTCATATAATTCTTTTGTCGAAGCCTCGTAATCGGCCTTGAACCGGATATACCCTTCGGACGCGAGAAAATCGATGATGTTGTTGGCGTCCTTCACCGATTCCGTCATGTTTTCTCTGGACCGTTCGCTCATGGTAAAGCGAAACTCGTTTGCCCGGAGCCGGTTTAGCCCCTCCAGCGCCCAGAGGAAGATGCCCTCGGCCTCCGCGGCCATCTTGTCCGCAATGAAGGGATCATCCACCCGATCTTCCGGCCTGTCCTTGACCGTCAGGATGATTTGCCTGCGAAAGAAGCCGACGCTTCGGTCATAGAGCGCCTGGAGGGTCCCGTTGCCGAAACCGAGGAATCGCACATACAGCCGTCCCTGGTAGCTCTGTTTTCCCTTTTTCTCCAGGTCCATGGGCAGCTCCGCCGTCACAATGGATTTCAGGACGTTGGTCTGGGGCAGGGCCTCCAGCTTCAGATCGTCATCCACCATCAGAAGGGAGTATTCCAGATCGGCGCGGGCGAAGCGGTTTTCCTCCACTTTGAAAAGACTGCCGGTATTCATGTTGCCCCCGAAGATGGAGCGCAGCACCACCCCGATCCGGCTCTTACCCTCGCCGCCCTTGCCGATGAGAAACAGCATCTTCTGCGCCTTTGTCGTGGGGATCAGGCAGTAGCCGATGAACTCCTGAAGCGTCAAAATATCCTCCGGGACCAAAAGGCTGTTCAGAAACGACAGCCATTTTTCTGGTGCAGGCGTATCGGGATTATAACGGACCGCCAGTCGATTGAGGCAGAATTCTTTGTCCGGGACAAACTCCCCGTTCAGGAAGTAGGTCCCGTTGCCCACATGGATCCGGTCGGGCTGTACCGGAAGGGGCGGCGAATAGCATTCGATCCGCAGGCAGTCCAGAAGGGCTGTCGTTTTGTTGGGGAGCCCTGCGGCGAACCAGGGCTTGAGTTTTTCATAGATCTTCTTTTTGATGCTGTTTTCGTCTGGAATCAGGCCGTCCACGCTGAAAAACTGATTGTTGATGCATAGCATCGGGTTTTCCTCCAGGAATTCCTCGCAGAACACCCTGGTATCGATGGACTTGCCCTGCTGCAGCCACGGGGGCGTGCTGCCGATTTCTCCTTCCGGATCCATCATCAGATCCAGATCCTTGCGCTTGCTCATATCACACCGCCTCCCGTCTCTTTCGCTCCGTGTACTCCTGCAGCCGGGTGATCTTCCCGTCGGCGAGAAGCGATTTTGCGACTTCCGCGCGTTCTTTCGGATTGCCGGCTTTGAGCGTGTCCAGCAGGTATTCGATACAGTCAACCATCAGCAGGGCTTCGACAAATCTGTCGTCCGGTGCCTCCTCCGGCGTTTTCGGCGCAAACTTTGTTCTCCACCCTTCCAGAAGATGAAGGTAGTCCCGCAGCACCCGCAAGCACAGCTTTTCCTGTTCGGCCTGTTCCTGTAAACGGTGCAGCTTTGCCAGTATGGACTTCTTTTCGCATTGGACGCCGAAGTCCTCGGCCAGCTTCCTCGCCGCTTCCTGGTCAGTAATACCGAAGATTCTCGCGGTCAAGTGGATCACGTCCCCCGTTGCCTGGCAGCCGAAGCAGTGGTAGTGATCGTCGTAGAGCTTCATGCTGGGAGTTGCGTCATCGTGGAACAGACATCGAACCATCCCGCTTCGACTGACACGCAGACCGTACCGTTCCGCCGCCATCCTTGGCGTGACCTGGGCTTTGACGGCTTCAAAAATCGTCATAGGCATTTTCTCCTTTCGTTTTTTCGGCATTTTTCTTTGCCGTCTGAATATACGGAGAAAAAGTCTTAGACCGTGAAAATCCGGCGGTTCCGCAAGAAAAACAAAAAAGCCCTCCCGCAGTCTTGCAATAAAGCAAGGCGAAGGGGAGGGCTGTCCGCTTATTTCAAGCAAGTACATATAAAAATGTGATCGGAGCGCACGAAGATATAAATAATTCTGTGATGCTATTGCTATTGTGGTTCTGATCGGGTATAATAATAGTGTGAAGAACGGCACCAAAACTCCAAGAATTATGTGATGGAGGAGCTCAATGGAACGACTGATCTTGAAACGGCTGCTGGAGTGGAAGAACTCTCCTTATCGCAAGCCCCTGATCCTGAAGGGCGTGCGGCAGGTGGGCAAGACCTGGGCTCTTAAGGAATTCGGCAGACGTTATTATGAAAATACAGCATATTTCAACTTTGATGAAAACGAGGAATACCGGCAGTTTTTCGAAACCACCAAGGACGTTGACCGCATCCTGCAAAATCTGATGCTGGCAAGCGGGCAAAAGATACAGCCCGAAAAGACCCTGATCATTTTCGACGAAGTGCAGGATTGTCCGAAGGTCATCAATTCCATGAAATACTTCTGCGAAAACGCGCCGCAGTATCACATTGCCTGCGCCGGTTCTCTGCTGGGAATTGCGTTGTCGAAGCCGTCCTCCTTCCCCGTGGGTAAGGTCAACTTCATGCAGATCGACCCGATGACCTTTACGGAATTCTTGCTTGCCAACGGCGACGATAATCTGGCAAAAGTCCTTGACACCGTAGACACCATAGAACCGCTGCCGGACGCCTTCTTCAACCCCCTCTATGAAAAGCTCAAAATGTACTATGTCACCGGTGGGATGCCGGAGCCAGTGCTGATGTGGACGGAGGCCCGGGATGTGGACGCCATGCAGGAGGCGCTGTCGAACATCATCGGTGCCTATGAGCGTGACTTTGCAAAGCATCCCAATGTCAGCGAGTTCCCGAAAATCTCGATGATTTGGAAGTCCGTCCCTTCCCAGCTCGCAAGAGAGAATAAGAAATTCATTTATAAGGTCGTCAAAGAGGGAGCCAGAGCCAGAGAATACGAGGACGCGCTGCAATGGCTGGTGGACGCCAGGCTCGTCCATAAGGTATACCGCAGCACCGCGCCGGGACTCCCCATGTCGGCCTATGATGACTTGACCGCTTTCAAGATCTATCTGGTTGACGTGGGGCTCCTGCGTCGGCTTGCGCAGCTTGCTCCCACCGCATTCGGAGAGGGCAACCGCCTGTTCACCGAGTTCAAGGGCGCACTGACAGAAAACTATGTGCTGCAAACGCTGCTCACGCAATTTGAGGTCATGCCGCGCTATTGGAGCCAAAGCAATCCTCCCTATGAGGTGGATTTCATGATTCAAAGGGAAAACGATATTTTCCCCATCGAAGTGAAGTCCGAGGCCAACATCAACAGCCGCAGCCTGAAAAAGTTCAAAGAGCTGTTTTCGGGTCAGGTAAAGCTCCGTGTGCGCTTCTCCCTGGACAATCTGAAGCTGGACGATGATGTGCTGAATATCCCGCTGTTCATGGCGGATCAGGCCGACCGGTTGATCGGGCTGGCGCTGAAACAGAGAAAATGAAATAGAAAAGAGGTGCCGCAGTGGAACAGGTTTTCTTGCAGGGAAAAATCCGTGACCGGATTCAGGATTTGATGAAATCCCACAAGGTCACACAAGCCGAGCTTGCCGCCCGCATTGGCTGTTCGGAAAGCATGCTGAGCCGTTTCATCTGCGGCAAGACGGACAAGCTTGGCGATGAAAACATCATCCGCATCGCCCGTGTGTTCAACGTCTCCACCGACTTCCTGCTGGGGGAAGTCGATGTCCCCGATCGCGTGAATTACGACATTTCCGAGCTTGGCCTGTCGGTGCAGGCGGCACGAAATCTCTACACACAGAAAGTCAATCCGAAGGTTGTGAACGCGCTTCTTGAAAACCCGGAATTTGCAAATACGACAAACCTGATCTCCGGCTATTTGGATGACGAGCTGGCCAAGGGCTTTGCGGCACAAAACCAGCTATATGCGACCATCGCCGGGATGCTGCGGGGTGAACTGGAGGCCGCCGGTGATGTCAAAAAGCTGCAGACGCCTGTGTACCAAGCCGATCTGTCTGCGATTCAAAGATCGTTTATGAATGCTGTGCAAGCCGTGAAGAAAGAAGTCGGGAACGACCTCTCTGCCACCCGCGAGTTGACTTCACAGGCGGTGAAAAAGATCTATGCCGAACTGACCAAAGGCCAGAAAAAGCCCATCAGGAACATCACCGCAGAACAGATCGCCGAGGCAGTTGCACAGTCTGTTTCTCATCTGCCTGGGGTCGATACGGAAACCGTAAAGCAAATGTTTCTTGCGATGACCGGCACGGTAGCAAACCATGAAAAGGAATCCGGCGACCAATGAAGCGCTCTGTGCGTTGGCAAAACAGGGCGACGCCGATGCGCAGAATCTGCTGATCGAGAACAACCTCCGTTTCATCCAAAAGACGGCGTATGAGCTGTGGAACGCGCAGGCAGAATTGAATCTTTCTCTTGGCATCGATCCTGATGATCTGATCCAGGAAGGCATGCTGGGGATATGCGGCTGCATCGAACACTATGACCCTGACAGCGGCAATCTGTTTCTTACTTACGCTGGTCCTGCGATACGAAACGCCATGCTCGATTATATCCGGGAACAGAATTCGTCCTTTGAGGCAAAGCACCGGAACGACATGATCTCTCTGGGCGAGCTTGCAAAGGATGAAGCGCAAAGCAGGCACAACTTTCTTGCGGATCCGACCCGGCAGACGCCGGAACAGATTTATCTGGCGCAGGAGCGGATCGACGATATCCATCATGCCTTGTCCATGATTGCGGACCGAGAAGAGCAATACTTGAGATACCGTTTCGGCTTTGATGACGATATGGAGCATCCGCTGACGGAGACGGCGAAGCATTTTCATCTCTCTGAAAGTAGAGCAAAATCCACGGAAGCGCTTGCACTGGACAACGTGTGGCTGGAATTGCCGTGGTGGTACTGAGAACACAGGGATGCGTCGCTGCGGCGGGTTTTATATTCCTTTTGCTCCCTCGGTGATCCTGCTCCATTTCCTCTGCGGATGAAATCTCGCCGGATCGCCTATGACCGAACAGATCATTTTTGCAATTTTGACGGCATTGCAAAAACGCTGTTCTGCTGCCATCGGAAATTCACTGCCAAACACGGGCAGTACCTTTCCGCCGTCAGCGGTCGCAAAAGGTATAACACACTAGACTTTGCAGAGCAAAATCGTGTGCCAAAGGCAGGCCGCCCAGCCCTCCTTTGGAAACCTCCCGGATACCGGCAACACCATTTCCGCGTATCGGACAGAAATGCTTTTTGCCGGTATTCATTTTCCCCCGCGTGCTACGAAAACGATTATGCAACAAACGAGCGAAAATGAAAAACGCGGGAATGGTCGCTGTAGGATATGGAAACCACATGCCTGTTGTGTATGGCATAATCATAATTATGAGAGTGTATTTCTTAGGAAGCGTGGATAAATGCTGATAACAAAAGAAATCCGAAATAAAACGATCTTGGATTATCCTATGCCGTTAGCCTTTGAGCAAGTAAAGCATTATCAGGAATACTTTGCTTTGGCAGTTTTAAGGTATACAATGCCGGGAATATATAATGATTATCTGAAAGCCGACGCGCCCGATTTACAGTGCATCAACAGGAAAAGCGGTGTGGAAGTTACATCTGCTACTGCAGAGAATGAGGCCGCAATTAGTGGAGACTTTGTGAAATACCGACTGACAAAAGATGACACGAAACGCCGGAAGCTAGAGCAGAAAATTGAGAGAAACGGTGGAAAGTTAGAACAATTTGGGCTTTCATACCCAGTAAAGACAGGAGCTATGGAATACCAAGTTGTTCGGGATGCTATCCTACAGAAAAATAAGAAGTTGCCTAAATATACAGCAGATGGCTTCAACAACTTAGAATTATTTGTTAACTATGCAGGTATCTTTGGCCCGTGGTCTGAGGAAAAGATACGGGAACTCTTTGAGGAAACAAGAGAAAAACAAACATATGATGCGGTTTATATTTGTTCGTCATGTGTCTTGATTAAGTACCAATATTCAAACAAAAATCTTCAGGTTATATCGATACATCGAGAGGATTATGAAGCATTAGGCAGAGTAGCAAGAATGACCGTTACAGGAGAAATTGATATGAAAAGTCCAATTTGGACAACGTGTGAGGAGTGATCGCCATGCCGACGCTTGAATGGATTGGAAAAGATAAAGTCATCAATCATCATCTGGATGTTCCGTACCGAGTGCTGGAACGGAAGTACAGCTATGATGAAGCAGGACAGCATGACGAGGATAATGGCAGCGAAAACATGATCATCCACGGGGATAATCTGGATGCGCTGAAATCTCTTCTGCCCCGTTATGAGGGCCGGATAAAGTGTATTTATATCGATCCTCCGTACAACAGAGCGGTTAGCACCACTGCAAACCAAAGATGGGTCTATAGTGACAATGTTGATGCGCCTGAGATCAAAAAATGGATTGGCAAAGTAGTCGGAGATGAGACAGAGGATCTGTCTCGACATGATAAATGGCTTTGTATGATGTATCCCCGCCTCAAATTGCTTCATCGCTTGTTATCAGACGATGGTTCTATCTTTATCAGTATAGACGATAATGAGTGTTCTTCATTAAGAGCCATATGCGATGAGATATTTGGGAAACTCAACTTTGTTTCCAATATAGCGTGGCAAAAGACTTACTCGCCTAGGAATGATTCGAAAGGTATTCCTTATGAAACAGACAGCATTCTCGTTTACTCCAAATGTCATCCATGGATTCCCAAGAAGCTTGACAGAACCGAGACAATGAATGCTCGTCATGGCAGTCCCGACGGTGATCCGATTGAATGGCAATCAGGTGATGTTTCTGCTGCGGGGTCAAGCGACCATCAAGGCATGGTTTATGCGATTCAACAACCTATTACGGGTAAACTGATTTACCCTTCAGCCGGTAGGCACTGGAAAGATGATCAGCATAACGTATTGGCCATTATGAATGAGTGGGCTCCATATGAACTCCGCGATATTGATGATGCCGAAATGAGAGCCCGTCTTTGCAATTTGCCACTTGAAGAGATACGACAAGGTGTGAAAGCGGTAATGCTTGCCGTTCCGAAAGAAGAAGCTCAAGCAATTGCACAAGCTCGCTATGATCAGGGCATTTGGCCAGCCTACTATTTCACTTCAAATGGAAGAGGGGGCATTCGATTCAAAAACCACATAAATGAAGATACCGGGAAATCAGTGACAAATCTTTGGCCGTATAAAGAAGTTGGACACACTGATGAAGCCAAAAAGGAACTTAAAGCCGTTTTTGGCGGTATCGCACCTTTTGAAACGCCAAAACCCACACGCCTAATTGACCGTATTATTCAGATTTCCTGCGATAAGGATTCAATCATTTTGGATTCTTTTGCCGGTTCTGGGACAACGGCTCATTCTGTGTTGAAAGCTAATAGTGCGGATGGCGGAACTCGTCATTTCATCCTTGTTGAAATGATGGACTATGCTGAAAGTATCGACGCCGAGAGAATTAGACGCGTCATCAGCGGCTACACTTCTTCCGATGATGTCGAGGAGGCGGTCTATGATGTTGAGCTGACCGCTGGAAATATCGAAGATGGAGCCGCCCTTTTGGCAGAGGCAAAACAAGCAGCTAGGCAGGCCAGAGGAGAATATGATAGAGTTAGCAAACCGAAAGTCGAGGATGGACATCTCCGTGTGATTGGGACATATACAAGCACGGAAGAAATAGCCGGTACAGGCGGAAGCTTTAGCTTTTATGAATTGGGCGATCCCTTAATGATTGGCGATGTGCTCAATGAGAGCGTCGGCGTGGACAAGATTCGTGAGTATGTCTATTTCACGGAAACAAAGAGCCGATTGCCGGAGCCACATGCGGACGAGCCCTATTTCATGGGCATCCATGTCAACAGCGCTTATTACTTCTATTATGAAAAACAGAGAATCACGACGCTGAACCGTGAATTCCTGCATACGGTTAAAACAAAGGCTGCCGCCTATGTGATCTATGCCGACCTCTGCATGCTCAGCGATACAGAGCTGGAGAAGCACCACATCACATTCAAAAAAATCCCCCGCGACATCACCAAGCTCTAAGGAGGAGTGGAAATGGTATTTACTTACTGGTTACCTGATGAACAAGGAAACAAGAAAGACTATCATACAGATTCCAACTCCGTTATTATTATTGGAGCGAATGGATCTGGGAAGAGCAAACTAGGCGCGTGGATGGAACAACAGAATAGTGCCGGAATTCACCGAATTGGGGCTCAAAGAAATCTTAATTTTGGTGAATCAATCCCCTTGAAGAGCTATTCTGAAGCTGAGAACTTCGTTTTATTCGGTACGAATGAGGAAGTTAGAATTAGAAATAATGATAAACGTGCTAGATGGAACTGGGGCAATTCATACACGACTCAGCTTCTTGATGATTATAAAGATGTTTTAGCTGCTCTTCTTGCATTGCATAATAATGAAATTGCGGACTTTTTTAAGCTATGCAGAGAGGCTGAGCGAGAGAATAAACAAAAACCGTCAACGCCAATAACTGTTCTTGATAAACTGACGCAAATATGGAAGTCGGTACTCCCACAACGAGATCTGGTTGTTGACGATGCGAAATTCTATTCGGTTTTTTTTCGGAATGGTGGGGAAGTAAAATACTCGGCTAATCAAATGAGCGACGGAGAGCGTGCTGTTCTTTACTTGGCAGCTCAGGTTCTTTGTGTCCCTCCTGGAAAAACAATGATTATTGACGAACCGGAGATTCACCTTCACAGGTCTATCATGAATCGCCTGTGGAAAGCACTTGAGCAAAGTCGGCCCGATTGCCTTTTTATTTATATTACTCATGACACGCAATTTGCAGCCGCACACAGCCATGCGGATAAAATCTGGATCAAAGAATATGATGGGCAGAATTGGAAACTTGAAAGACTGACCGGAAACGACTTGCCGGAAGAGTTGGTCCTTGACATTTTAGGCAGTAGAAAAAATGTTTTGCTCGTTGAAGGAGATAGAGGTAGTTACGATACACAGCTTTATTCTGAATTGTACCCTGAATTCTTAATAATTCCATGTGGGAGTTGTACTCAGGTTATTGCAAGGACAAAGGCTTTTCGCAACAATCCTTCTCTCCACGACTGTGAGGTTTATGGAATCATTGATCGAGATTTTCGTTCAGAATACGAAATTGAAAAGTATAAAGATGATCACATTTTCACGATAAATGTGGCAGAGGTTGAAAACCTATTCATTGTCGAGGAACTGATTCGGTTAATGGCAGTACATATGGGGAAGGAGCCGGATAGCGTCTTTGAAACTATAAAGAGCTATGTAATCGATGAACGGTTTGCCAGACAAATCAATGGCCAAATCTGTGAAGGGGCCGTTGCTGAAATCAAATACAAACTAATGTGCGCGGAAATCTCCAAGAAAAATGATAGCGAAGCAAAAGCAAGTCTGAATGCTGTCCTTGCAGGAATCGACTATGAAACAATAAAGCAAGAACAAGAAGCGAAGTTCCAAGCTGTACTGCAGAACAGATCGTATGCGGATACAATCAAAGTGTTCAACAAAAAAAGCGTGGTTTCCTCTATTGGTCACTTTCTCGGAATTAACGATAAGGAGTATTGTTCGACTGTTATCGCTCTCCTTCACGGTGAAAAACATGATGCTATTGTGAATGCTATCACGCCATATCTTCCGACGGATATTCCACGATAAACGAGGTGCCTAATGGAACTGAAAACCTATCAGAAGCAGGTCATGCGTGATTTGTCTGCCTTCATGAACTCGGTCAACCGAAATACCAATCTCTATTCCGCCTGGCGCTCCTATTGGTTTGACAAGGATGTGGGTGTCGGGTCGGGAGGTGTGCCCCGGTATAACAATGCGATTGACGGCGTGCCCCATATCTGCATGAAGGTTCCCACAGGCGGCGGTAAAACCTTTATGGCATGCGCCTCTGTCCGAAAGATTTTCGACGCCATGCCGATCAGTAAGCCGCAGGTGGTGGTATGGCTGGTCCCTAGCGACTCGATTCTGACGCAGACGATTCGCACGCTTTCCGATGTAAGCCATCCCTACCGTCAACGTCTGGATCAGGACTTTGCCGGGCGCGTCGGAGTCTATACGAAAGAAATGCTGCTCAACGGGCAGAACTTCTCCCCGGATACCGTACGGGAAATGTTGACCGTCTGCATCATGAGCTACAGTTCCCTGCGCATCAACAGCCGGAGCCGGGATGTTCGCAAGGTCTATCAGGAAAACGGCAATCTCTTCCGTTTCGCCGAGTATTTCAAGGACGACGAAGCTCTTCTGGCTGACACGCCGGACACGGCTTTGATCCAAGTGCTGCGTCATCTGGAGCCGGTGGTCGTCGTCGATGAGAGCCACAACGCGGGATCTGACCTCAGCGTGGAGATGCTGAACAATCTGAATCCGTCCTTCGTGCTGGATCTGACGGCCACGCCGAAGGGCAACAGTAATATCATTTCCTATGTGAATGCTCGCGAGCTAAAAAAGGAGCACATGGTCAAGCTGCCGGTGGTGGTCTATAACCGTACATCGCGACAGAGCGTGATCCAGGACGCGATACAGCTTCGCGGCAGTATTGAGCAGGATGCCATCGCGGAAGAAGCCGCGGGCGGCTCGTATATCCGCCCCATCGTGCTGTTTCAGGCGCAGCCGCGCACAAACGAAAACAGCGATACTTACGACAAGATCAAGGTCTTATTGGTGGAGATGGGCATCCCGAAGGAGCAGATCGCCGTCAAGACTTCGGATGTTGACGATATCAAGAACCAGGACCTTCTCAGCCGCAATTGTCCGATCCGCTATATCATCACGGTCAACGCACTGAAAGAGGGCTGGGACTGCCCTTTCGCCTATATCCTCGCCTCTCTTGCAAACCGGACTTCTACTGTGGATGTGGAGCAGATCCTCGGTCGAATCCTTCGCCAGCCCTATGCAAAAGAACATAAATCGACGCTGCTGAACACGTCCTATGTGCTGACAAACTCGGCTGCTTTCCGGGACACCATTGATAGAATTATTACCGGCTTGAAGATTTCCGGCTTCAGCAAAAAAGACTACCGTATTGGTGGTACTGCTGAACTGCCGCAATCGCCTGTCCAGCCGTACGGGGAACAAATGGTGATGCCGCTTGATCCCGAAACGGAAAAAGACGATTTCAGTGACGTCAATCCAGTGGAAGTCAAGGCAGCACTGTCTGGTGAAACGCCGACAGATACGAGTGTTGCGGACATGATTCGGGAGGCATCAGAACAAGCCGAGAACTACAATGAAGCAGTAAACAACGAAGATGATTTCGGCTTTACCGGAGGTGAGCTGGGAGATATGCTGACACAGAACGCGATCCAGAAACAGTATGCCGATGACGCTTCCATAATCCGCGTGCCGCAGTTCGTCATGCACACTGTCGCTGACCTGTTTGGCGGGGAGTATGAGCTGCTTTCACCGGAGAATCTCTCCGAGGGCTTCTCTTTGGTCGGGCAGGACGCGAAGGTGTCTTTTGAACTGGCCACTGGCGAAATGTACCGGGTAGATATAGCCGAGACCGGAGAAGCGATCCCCAAGTACCGTCGTGAGAATTCTGAACTCAGCGACTATATCCGTGCGCGATTGGCTAAGCTGCCGCCGGAACAGAAGATCGAAAAATGCACCGGCATGATCTGCGACCAGATCAACCGCAATAATCGCTATGCCGCGTCGGAAATCAAGAACTATGTACGTCAGATCGTCGCCAGAATGACCGAAGACGAACTGGCTGCCATGGAGACTGCGATCCCGACTTACGCACAGAAGATCTCAGACAAGATCAAAGGCCTGGAGGACGCCTATCGCGAACAGCAGTTTTTCCGCTGGCTGGATACCGGGAAGATCGTTTGCCGGGAAAGCTATGCCCTGCCGAACGTGATAACGCCTGCCGGCACTATTGATTCGATCCCGAAGTCTCTGTACGAGGCGGAGAAGGATGATATGAACAACGGCGAGCAGGATCTGATTGATGCTGTTGTCGCGCTGGATAACGTCAAATGGTGGCACCGTATCATCGAAAAAAAGGACTTCGTCCTGAACGGATTTATCAATCATTATCCGGACTTTATGATCATGACCGCTTCCGGAAAACTCGTTCTGGTCGAGTACAAGGGTGATGATCGCGACAACAGCGACAGCGAGCGCAAGCTCAAATTGGGACGCAGTTGGGCCGCGCAGGCGGGTGTGAACTATCGCTATTTCATGGTATTTAAGAATCGAGAGTTTGGCATTGACGGTGCGTATACGATGGATCGGTTCATGGAAGTTATGCGGGAGCTGTGAGGCATCGAAAACTACACAGAATCTTTGCCGTATGAAGATAGGATCTGAGGTAGAATAATGGTCAAAGGATTTGTGTTCTTTAATAACGAAAGGATTCCGTTTGTGATTGATAACTACCGCATGGAGTTATTCACGGATGGGCCGATTCTAAGTGATTTTTGCAAAGAATACAATTTCAAGGATAATTATATTCTTCGAGGACAATGCTTTGACAACGGCAGTCTCGGAAGAAATGCAACTTTTTTTGTAGAGAATTCCATGGGCAGCACCTGCTATTTGCGGTGTTATATTGTTAATATGTTTGGCGAAGATGGGGAGTATGATGCCATTGGTCTGCAATCACCGTATCTTGATGATGTGTTTCGGTATCGGTACAATTACATAGATTTGGTCAGACAAGGAATCAACTTTTCTTTGGAACCCAAAGAAGTATATAGAATCCCATTTTCAATGCAAGAAAGACAGTATGAGTTATCTTTCACTATCGGTTATGATAACAAATTAGGACTATTGGAGGATTACGATAAAAAAGGCGAAATCATGATTCCTCTTCATAACAAAACCATTCAGGAGTGCTCAGATATATCCGTGGTTTTGAATCGTCTTGCAGTGTTTATGACATCCCACTCAGCCGTGCCCTTCAAACGAATCACTCTATATCATCACAACGGTCTCAAAGCTGGGTGGTTTTATTGCCCTCTTGTGTCCGAGGAAGAAGCTTCCGGGAACGATGGTTTCTTTTATGAGTTTGATGTTATGAAGTACATACCCAAAATACTAAACAACATAGCATTAGACTCCGGCAACAAAATAACAAATAGCATACCTTTAGGTCATCTGAGCGATTATGAATCTATCTTTTCGCCACAGCGTTTTATGGAACAAATCATGTCATTTGAGTATTTGTTTGATAAGCTTGAACCAAGCAAAGCACAAAACAGGAGTTTTCCGCTAAAAAACGAATTGATATATGCATTTAACCTTTTTCCCGATTTGCTGTCCGGTATTAACATATCCGTAGATATAATCAGTGAGAGCATTAAAGAAATACGACGTACCATCGCTCACGGGTATGCATATTATTATGATTTCAAGACGGATTCAAATGCACAATACTATATTCTCCTTCTCGATAAACTCATTAAAAAGATGAGTTTGAAATGGATTGGATTTTCTGATGATGACATAAGTAGATTTCCGATTTTGTAAACAGAAAACGGCGACAGGGTCTTCTCCCTATCGCCGTTCGTCTGCTGAGAGTCATATTGTTATTGGTCGCCGGTCTGCCCCTGCCTCACTGTATCGAGATACTTTTTCACGTCCAAAATCAGCACCAGATCGGCATAGCCCAGCGGGTCGTTTTGCTGCTCTGCCGACACAAGAGATTATTGCGTATTGCCGCATAATATTCATGTGCATTCGCAGGATCTGCTTGAATTCTCTCTGTTGGTATGCTACTCTTGTTTCGTAAGATATTTTTGCGTATTGCCGTAGAATATTCGTGAGGTTCGAAATGGTCATACAACGCAACCGCTATCTGCAAAAGCTCATTCACCGCAGGGAGAACGGCATGGTGAAGGTGATCACCGGGATCCGGCGCTGTGGGAAGTCCTATCTGCTCTTTGAACTCTATCATCAGTACCTGAACGCCGACGGCGTCACAGACGATCATATCATTGAACTGGCGCTGGATGAGGACGAAAATGCCCGCTACCGGAACCCATTAGAACTGGGACAGTATGTCCGCAGCCTGCTGGTGGACAAGGATAAGATGTATTACATCTTCCTGGATGAG
>JAEEGK010015237.1_pt1 | contig 17070 bp, 15 predicted proteins | sample 8958771 | NCBI WGS metagenome assembly JAEEGK01 (sample SAMN16246547, study PRJNA631951) | gut metagenome | biome: gut microbiome; feature: rumen; material: SC-attached | host: Bos | place: Iran: Karaj | collected 2018-10 | reverse complement strand
GAGCCCATTCGCGTGCGAAAGTCTGGGGGTCGCGACGGAAAGGACGGTAGTTTGGGTCGTTGGGTTTGGCGAAACGCGGTGTGATGCTCGGCAGGTCGGCAACTTTGGGTATGCGGAACAGCTGCGAGCCGTTGCCCAGATAGCCGTCGGTGAGGAGTATGACGGGTGTCATGTGCTCCAGAGCCAGCTTGGCGGCGGTGTAAGCCCAGTAGAAGCAGTTGGCCGACGAAGAGGCGGCAACAACAATCATCGGGGCTTCGCCGTTACGGCCGTAGAGAGCTTGGTTGAGGTCGCTCTGCTCTGTCTTGGTGGGCAGACCTGTGGAGGGGCCGCCGCGCTGTACATCGACGACAACCAGAGGCAGTTCCACCATCACGGCAAGTCCGAGGGCTTCGCTCTTGAGCGACAGTCCGGGGCCGGAGGTCGAGGTGCAGGCCAGTGCTCCTGCGTAGGAAGCTCCGATAGCCGAGCAAACGCCGGCAATCTCGTCTTCGGCTTGGAACACGCGAGCTCCGAGGGCTTTGTGTTTGGCCAGTTCCACCATGACATCGGTGGCGGGGGTGATGGGGTAGGAGCCGAGGAACAGTCTCAGTCCCGAACGTTCGGCGGCAGCCAGCAGACCCCAAGCGGTGGCCACGTTACCCGTGATGTTGCGGTAGCGGCCTTTGGGCATCTGTGCCGGAGCGGCTTCGACGATGTGGGAGTGGATGAGTTCCACCTTGTCGGCGTATTCGTAACCTTCGGTGAGAACGGCTTTGTTCAGTTTCACCACATCGGGTTTCTTGGCAAATTTGCGTTCGAGGTAGGCGAAAGTCTGGTCGAGCGTTTTGTGAGTCATGTAAAAGATGATGCCGAGGGCGAACATGTTACGGCATTTGTCGTAGGTTTTCTTGTCGGCGCCCTGTTCTTTGCCGATGCGTTCGGTGAAGGATGTTATGGGGGCTTTCACGATGGCGTATTCGCGTTCGAGTTCGTCGGTGAACGGGTCGGATTCGTAACCGGCTTTTTTCATTGCCTCTTCGGTGAAAGTGTCGATGTCAACTATCACCACAGCGCCTTTCTTGGCCCATTTCAGGTTGGATTTGAAAGAGGCGGGGTTCATAGCCACAAGAATGTCGCATTTGTCGCCCGAGCTGTAGATGTGGTTGCCCACGTGCACTTGGAATCCCGAAACACCTGCGATGGTGTTGTGCGGGGCGCGAATTTCTGCCGGATAGTCCGGGAAAGTAGCGATATCGTTACCTGTAAGTGCCGATGCGTCGGAGAACAGCGTGCCTGAGAGCTGCATGCCGTCGCCCGAATCGCCTGCAAAGCGGACTACGAGGTCGTCTTTTTTAATTATTTGGTTTTCAGCCATATTTTTATGTTTTTTGTTTTTTATTTTTGTGATAATTAAAATGCAAATTTACCACTTATTTTTCGGAAAAACGACTTTTTCGTACATTATTTATTAAATGTTTCTGTTAATAAAAATAAGTGGTTGATTGATAAAAGGTTGGAAAGAAGGGGAGTGATGGGGGGAGGAAAACATTTGTTTGTCAGATTATCTTTCGTCAGTTTTCAAATTCGATTTCGTCGATAGAGACAATCGGGTCGCCTTCTAATTCGATAATGTCGTACTCTTCGAGGTGAGTTTCGGTTGTGTAGAAAGTGCCAATGCTTTTTAAGGAACTATCTAAACGATATGTGCCTTTTTCCGAGTCTATCAGCTGCATTGTGGCGGTTTCAACACTATCTTTGAGGCCGATATATGAGAAACGGAAACTGCCGTCGGATAACTCCTCAACCCCTTTCAATTGGTAGGGCCAAAAGTCTCCGCATGCAGAGATAATCGCTCCTTCGGTGAGATAGAGACCGCATCCGTTTATGTAATAAAGATAGTTTTTGCCTTTGTAGCGTCGCACTGGGTACCAATGTCGCGGAGTCTCGCCCAACGAAACATGATTTAAAGTCTCGCCCGATTCAGCCAATTTGTCGGTGAATTGGTCGCCAAAAATGGATTGTATTTTGTGCAACGTGCTGTCGTAAGCCATTGTTCCACGAGTCCTTAGGTAGTATGACAAAACAATCTCATTTGAGCTGCCGTCCATCTGCTCCTCGTACACGCAACTGCGGTACAGTACAGTTTTTCCGTTATCAGAGAATGGATTTTTGATTTCCCAATAGCTGTAATCATCTGCCCAAAGTGTGTCTGGATTTGTTGCTGTTGTAGCGCTGGCAATGAATCCGGCATTGTTTGCTGTTCCGCTCTTGCAGGCGGTCATTGCGACAAGGATGATAAGTGCGGAGTAAATTAAAAATGCTTTTTTCATAGATTTCTTTTGTTGTGAAGCAAAGGCTTAATATAGATGACTATTGTTCAATTTTTCAAACGCATATAAACGGTATTTTCTTTGCGAACTCCGTTAACTATTTTGTGTCCCCTAACATATAGCCAGCCTCCTAAATCGAAGCAGTAATCTTCTATGTAAAAATTCTTTGGAGCATATTTTCCAATTTCCACGGGTAGTGATACGCCATATCCCCATCGGAAGAGATGCAAAGTGGGCAATTCATCATTTTTCCAATCAACGGTTGCTAAATAATAAGCGCAGCAATTGTACTCTAACTGTTTGCCAACTATTGACCCCAAAGGACGAAAAAGGGTGTCAAAGAAAGCAATGCGATGGATGCTTGAAAGGTTGCTAGAATCTTTTATTTTATACTCATATTCAACAATATAAGTGTTGCGATAACTGAGAATGTTCTTGTTCCACAACAGTTCAAAGTCGGAATCATTTTTTTCAGAATTGATAAGGTTGCGTAGCATACTATCTATGAGTAAACTGTCTGTCGGAGAAAAATTAAAAGGCTTAAAAGGAAGGCAAGAGCAATAAACCATACTTTTTATGGCTTTATTGTAGTCTTCATTGGTACTGCGTACAGCAGTCAATTTTCCGCTCTTGCATGCGGTCATTGCGACAAGAATGGGAAGTGCGGAGCAAATTAAAAATGCTTTTTTCATTTTTGGAGGGCGTTTGGATTATTGTTTCAATATTTCGCAAATTTTGTCTTCCCTGATGATTTTCGGTGCGGATTTTCCGGCCAGCACAAGTATTTTCTTGCCGTTGCGGTAGATGTGCAGCTGTCGCGAGCGTACCACGGCGGTGAGTTCGGGGTCGTCCTGTATGGCGGTCCAGATAGGGTGGTAGATGCCGTCGTTGTCGAACAGCTTTTTCTGCAGGTGCGAGCACATTTCGGAGGTGTCGAGGGTGAGCATGATTTTGGGACTTTTGAAAGTAAAATAACGCTGCAAGGCGGAAGATATTGCGTGGGTCGTGTTCTAAATAATTAAGTCGTCCATGTTCAAAAAAATATGTGGGTGGGCGGAAAAAGTCATTTTTTTTGTGTAAATTTGCGGTTGTGTTACAACGGGTGAAAAAGTCCTGTTGTAGTGTTTAAATTATTGATAACGAATTTTTTACGTCAGTTATGAAACGAATTCTCTTTTTCGCTCTTGCAGTGGGTGCTTTCTGCGGACTTTTCGCCCAGACGCCCAACGTAACAATAAAAGGTACCGCCGCCAACGCGGGCGGCAAAGTGATACAGCTTTTCCGCTACTCCGATGTCATTTCGATGAACGAGGTGCTGCTGGCCACCGACACCATCCGCGACGGCCGCACTTTCGAGCTGTCGGCCTATTTCAACTATCCCGCGCTGGTGTTCCTGCAGGTGGAGAACTACTCGCAGTCGTTCTACGTGGAGCCTTCGCGCACCTACGAGGTTGCCATCCCCACTTTCGACTGGAATCTTGACGAAAAGGAGAATATCTACCTTGCCGGCGAGGCGCTGCCCGTGGTGTTCCAGAACCTGCCCGCCACCGACATCAACTTCTCCATAGCCCGTTTCGACAGCGTGGCGTCGGTGCTGTTGCAGAAATACAGCCGCTCGCTTGACAAACGCTATCGCGCCAACCGCAAATATGTGGATACCCTTATTATGGAAATAGAGAAAATGGTGCCTGCCACCGGCAACCAGTATTTCGACCGCTACCGCGAATACAAACTGGCCGAGATACGTTTCGCTTTTGGCTACGAAAGCCGTAAGAAAATGGTGGACAAATACATAGCCCAGAAACCCATCATGTACTACGACGAAAACTATATGTCGCTGTTCTGCTCCATCTATTCGCACGTCATCAGCAAAGGCATGAAAAACGTGCCTATCGAGCGTCTCTCCGACTGGATCGACAACCTCGACGTGCACACCTACATCGACTCCATCGGCACCAACGAGTTGCTGCGCAACGAGCAGGTTCGCGAGTTGGCCGCCATCATAGCCATGAAGGAGTCGTACTACGATTTCCGCAACTACAACTCCACTTCCGTGATAGAGATGCTGAAACGATTGGTGAGCAACACCAAATTCAAGGAGCACAAGCCCATTGCCGACAATCTGGTGAAGAATTTCGAACGCGCGCAGGACGCCGCCACAGCCAAGGTTGCCGTGGAGCTGCCCGATGTGGACAAAAAGATGGTGAGCCTCGACAAATTCCGCGGCAAATGGGTTTACCTGAGCTTTGTGCGTGTGGGCGAACCTTCGTCGCTGAGCGAGATAGAGACCATGGCACATTTCTACGACACCATCACCAAGACTTGCGACTTGGATTTCGTGACCATCTCGTGCGACCGCGAGTTCCAGAAATTCTACCATTTCCTGCGCAACTCCAAAAACAGCGAGAAATACACCCGTTGGACCTGGCTGCATTTCAACAACAATTTCGAGCTGCTGCGCCAGTTCAGCGTATATACCTACCCCCGTTTCGTGCTTATCGACCCCGAGGGCAAGATACAGAACCTCCACGCCCTGATGCCCGCCGAGGGTTTCCTCGTGGCTCCGCTTATCCGCCAGAAAGACGAGAAAGGCATGGAAGAAATCAAATACCTTAATAAAAAGGAATACGAGAAATAAAAATGATTTAATAAAAAAGAAAGTTGTTCTAAATTTGTGATTTGGTATGCAAAGTTATAATTTGGGTTTTATTTCGGATGAGAACATTTTTAATCATGTTAAGCAAACTGTTTTGCGTTATAGCGCAAACATCGATTTAAAAGAGTTTAATAAAAATATAGTTGATCCTATTAAACTTACGTTTGACGCTAAAGTATATGGTCGTTCGATTGAAGAGGTCGTGGCTTCGGAATGCATGCGTCAGATGGATAAGTCTAATAACAATCATATAGGCTATTTTCATCAAAACTTATTCCAATATGCTGGAAATGGTTGGAAAGTTCCCAATGAGGGTTTCGATGTTGTAAACGAAGAACAGCATATTTTTGTTGAGATGAAAAACAAGCATAATACAATGAATTCTTCGGCATCGCAGAAGACTTATATGAAAATGCAGAATAAAATACTTCGTGATAGCCGTGCCACTTGTATGCTTGTTGAAGTTATAGCTACAAAATCGCAGAACAGAACGTGGGTTGTGTCGGTTGATGGAGAACAATTCAATAATGATCATGTTCGCAGAGTCTCTATAGATAAATTCTATGAAATTGTTTTTGGTGATTCTGAAGCATTTGCGAAATTATGTCGCGCTTTACCGCTTATTCTTGATGATGTCGTAGAAACTATGAATCATGAAGCAAATCAGAACACGGTATTTGCAGAACTTTCAGCAATATCTTCAGACATTATCAAGAGTCTATACCTGCTTGCATTCAAGACGTACGAAGGATTTGATAATTTCTAACAATGCCAACATTTTTATCTGCAACTAACTTGGCCGATTTAACTGGCACATCACTCGCTACAACTCAAAGGTGGGGTGAAAGTGGTGTTTATCCTTATCATAGGAACGAGAAAGGCAAGGATGGATTTTTTATGGAGGATTTGGTGGATATTGAGCCAGTTAAAATGATGCTGAATTCCAATTGGGATGAAGAGTTCCATACAGCACCTTTGCGTGACTTTACTTCCGTTGAGTTGTTTGCAGGTGCTGGTGGATTGGCACTTGGAATGCATTTGGCAGGATTTCGTCATGTGTTGCTGAATGAAATGGATGCAATGGCATGCCAAACATTGAAGCGAAATCATTCAGACTGGAACGTACTCGAAGGCGATATTCGTAAAGTGGATTTTACACCACTCTGCGGCAAGGTTGATTTTCTTTCAGGCGGGTTCCCATGTCAGGCGTTCTCTTACGCTGGAAAGAAAGGCGGTTTGAGCGATACTCGCGGAACATTGTTTTTTGAGCTTGCACGAGCTGTGAAAGAAATCCAGCCGAAGGTGTTTATGGGCGAAAATGTGAAGGGTCTATTGTCGCACGATGACGGCAGGACGTTAGGCGTTATTCGAAATGCAATAAAAGAGTTGGGCTATACTTTGGTAGAACCGAGAGTTTTGAAAGCGATGATGTATCAGGTGCCTCAAAAACGAGAACGACTGATACTGATTGCAATTCGTAATGATATTTATGAAAAAGGCATCCGTTTTAAATGGCCGGATCCATATCATCGAGTAATGACGCTGCGAGACGCTTTTTTTAGTGGAGAACTTTTTGATGATGATGTGCCTGCCTCGGAAGGCCAAACCTATCCTGCAAAAAAAGCTCGAATAATGGCGATGGTGCCCGAGGGAGGGGATTGGCGCGATTTGCCAATTGAAGAACAAAAAGAATATATGGGCGGTAGCTTTTTTTTGGGAGGCGGCAAAACTGGTATGGCACGTCGCCTTTCTATGGATGAACCGTCACTGACATTGACTTGCGCTCCAGCACAGAAACAGACGGAGCGATGTCATCCTACGGAAACTCGTCCATTGACAGTCAGAGAGTATGCACGCATACAAACGTTCCCAGATGATTGGAAATTTGCTGGTAATATGAGTGACCAATACAAGCAAATTGGCAATGCAGTACCAGTTAACCTCGCTTATGCAATAGGACGCTCATTGATTCGTCTTTTTAACGATATTGATGCTCAAAATCCAGAAGAGACACAATTTGAAGATGCATATAAAGCAGCACACGATATGTTGCCACCAACGCTTTTTGAGTTAGATATGTTTGACTTGTACAATCAGTATCCAAACAATACCAGCATTGTCAATAATCCTAAGGTTCGAAAAAGACGTGGCTATAAATACAACCTTGATGATTCCAAAAATGTATTAGTCTGTTTTGTACCGGACAAGTACATAGTTCCGTACACAACTCAGAACGCAAAGGCATATTTTACTGGCAAAAAATTTCCATCCACGGTAAAACTTAATAAGTTATACTATTTTATGCCATACGCAAAAGGGAAAGGTATCCGAGATTTATATCAGATTGAGGTGGCTCGCGTTGGTACAAAACACGAATTTGTCGAAGATGCTGATAAAAATGATTTCCGATTAGTGTTTGATATCAAGTTTGTAAAACAGTTATTTGAGGACTATAAGCCAATCAAACTTGAAATTTGGCGAACATTTACGGACACTAATTTGAGGTCGATTATGGCACTGTGAACCCCGTCAGACTTAAACAAATCCGTGTGTAAATGTAATCAGTGGTCTGAAAATATGTGAGCGAAGCGAACAAAATCTACAAGATTTACAAGATCTCGCGAAGCGAAGCTGAGCAGGAGAACATATAAAGATTTACCGCCATCCGTGTCCATCCGTCTTATCCGTGATCTTTCAAAACCGCAATTCGTGTTCTTTTTCAAATTTTTTCTTGCATAATTGCAAAAAAAATCGTAAATTTGCTAACTCAAAAATCCGCATATAAAGCCTTGTTTTATAATGCAATACGTTGTTTAACAGGTTTTTATATATGAGGTTGGCGAGTGTGCGAGCCGCCAAAAACGGCAGTGCCTTATATTTTGAAAATAAAAAAACGCAATAAATAACACAATATCTAAAGAGCAGATGAAAGTATACAAGACATCAGAAATCCGCAATATTGCCCTTGTAGGAGGTGCAAAATCGGGAAAGACAACTTTGGCCGAAGCTATGGCCTTCAACGGCGGCGTTGTGAATCGTCGTGGCACCGTTGACGACAAAAACACTATTTCGGACTACCGTGAAATAGAAATCGACCGTAAGAACTCGGTATCCACCAGCTTGCTGTACAGCGAGTTCGGCGGCAAAAAAATCAACATCCTCGATGTTCCGGGTTTCGCCGATTTCCAGGGCGAGCTCGTGGCCGCCTACAGCGCAGTGGAGACTGCCGTGGTTGTGGTCAACGCACAGAACGGCATCGAAGTGGGAACAGAGATAGCTCACCGCTATTCGCAGAAAATGCACATGCCCATGATTTTCGCCGTCAACCAGCTCGACGCCGAAAAAGCCAACTTCGACGAAGCTGTGGCCCAGCTGAAAGATTTCTTCGGACCCAAATGCACCGTTATCCAATATCCTGTAAATCAGGGTGTAGGATTTAACAGCGTTATCGACATAGTGCTTAACAAACAGCTTACTTTCAAAGGCGACAAAGTGGAGATGAGCGACATACCTGCCGACCAAGCTTCCAAAGCCGAAGAGATGCGCATGGCCCTCGTTGAGGAAGCCGCCGCTGCCGACGACGAACTGATGGAAAAATATTTCGAGGACGGCGACCTCTCGCACGAAGACCTCACCAAAGCCCTGAAACTGGCTCTCGACAAACGCGACATATTCCCCATCCTTTGCACATCGGCAAAAGAAAATATGGGTGTTGCCCGTCTGCTCGAATTCATCAACGACAACGTTCCCGCTCCTTGCGAAGTGATAGACAAACCCAAGACCAAAGCCGGCAAGGCCGTCGGTTACGACGTGGCCAACCCCACCATCGCTTTCGTTTTCAAAGCTGCCAACGAACAGCACCTCGGCGAACTGTCGTACATCAAGATTATGGATGGTGAAGTCTCCGAAGCCATGGACCTCGTGAACAGCGTCAACCAAAGCAAGGAACGTCTGTCGCAGATTCTCATCTGCGCCGGCAAAAACCGTCAGAAAATCGAGAAAGCCGAAGCTGGTGACATCATCTGCACCATCAAGCTGAAAGATGTGAAAATCAACCATACTCTTACCACCGCCAAGAACACCGACGACGTTGTTTGCGAAATCGAGTTCCCGACTCCTATCTACACTGTAGCCGTGAAGGCCGCCAACAGCAGCGACGACGAGAAAGTGGGCGCCGCTCTGAAAGACATCGTAACCTACGACCGCAGCCTCACTCTCGAGAACAGCCGCGAGCTTCGTCAGACCATCCTCGGATGTCAGGGCGAACTGCACCTCAACACCGTTAAATGGTATTTCGAAAACCAGTACAAACTGGCTGTAAACTTCACCGCTCCCAATATTCCTTATCGTGAAACCATCACCAAGAGCGCCGAAGCCATGTACCGTCACAAAAAACAGTCCGGCGGTAGCGGCCAGTTCGGTGAAGTTCACATGCTTATCGAGCCTTACTACGACGGTATGCCCAACCAGACCAAGTATCCCATCCGCGACACTCAGGAATATCCGCTGGAATGGGGCGGCAAGCTGGTGTTCAACAACTGTATCGTAGGCGGTAGCATCGACGCACGTTTCATGCCCGCTATACTGAAAGGTATAATGGAGAAAATGGAGCAGGGTCCTCTTACAGGTTCCTACGCCCGCGACATCGTGGTGAACATCTACGACGGTAAGATGCACCCCGTTGACTCCAACGAAACCGCTTTCAAGATTGCAGGACGTACCGCTTTCCGCGAAGCCTTCAAACAGGCTGCTCCTAAGATCAAGGAACCCATCTACGACATCGCCGTTACTGTTCCCACCGAAAGCCAGGGAGGCGTTATGACCGACCTTCAGGGACGTCGTGCCATCGTTATGGGTATGGATGCCGAAGGCAAATACACCACCCTCAGGGCAAAAGCCCCGTTGGCCGAGATGAACCGTTACTGCACCGCCCTGAGCTCGCTCACCAGCGGCCGCGGTACTTTCACCATGACCTTCAGCGGCTACGAACTCGTTCCTACCGATGTTCAGCAGGCACTGCTCAAAGCCTACGAAGAATCGGCAGCCGAAGAGGAATAGTATTTATACTGAAACCAACCAAGCCGGAGGCTCCGAGAGGGACTTCCGGCTTCTATTTATAGTAACAACAGATGAAAACAATAATAGAACAGCTTTCAAAACATCTGTTCTGGGACATTGATAAAGAACAATTCGACGTAGAGGCAAACTCTGGACAGTTGATTCAGCGTGTGCTGGAGTATGGCGAATTGGAGGACTGGTGTCTTGTCCGAGATTATTATGGCCTTGAACGCATTGCCCATGATTGTAAGATGCTGCGCACACTTCGTCCCGAAGCACTTTCTTTCATATGCTTGGTAACTAAAACAAAAAAAGAGGATTACAGATGTTACACCTTCAGACAATCCACCCCGACACTCTGGAACTCTTAAGAAAGTTGTCTCTGTTGCCGGAATTGAGCCAGATGCGACTAGTTGGTGGCACAGCTTTAGCTTTGCAATACGGGCATCGCCAATCGATTGATCTTGACTTTTTTGGAGAAATGACGAATGCTCCCGACGAGATTATCAATAAAATGTCGGAATTTGGAGATTGCGTGGTTTTAAATAATCAAAAATCTATTTTGCAACTTGTTGTTTCTGGCGTAAAAGTGGATGTTATTGACTATAGCCTATACAAATGGATAGATTCGCCTGTTTGTGAGAATGGTTTGAAATTGGCATCTGTACAGGATATTGCTGCTATGAAAATCAATGCCATTGAAGGACGTGGTAGTCGAAAGGATTTTATCGATGTGTATATGTTGTTGAAAAAGTATTCTTTGGACGAAATACTTGGTTTTTATAAACAAAAATATCCCAATTATTCTATATTTCGTGCCTTGTTGAGTTTGACTTTTTTCGAAGACGCAGAACGCGAATCTATGCCTATAATGTTAATTGATGATAGTTGGGAACAAATGAAAAATAATATTCTATCCGTTGTTGAAGAATACCAAAAAAATAATCCAGTCAGATAACGATATTATGATACGCAAAAAAGAAGAAATGGAACTGCAGCACGTGATTGACACGGGCAACATCAAAGGCGAGATTACCAAACGTCATTTTCTGTATCCCGACGAGACCTACGGCAAGACCACCATGTGCGCCACCATAGAACTGCCCCACGGCAGCATGATTGCCGAACACGACCACACCATGGATGCCGAAATGTACTACCTTCTCGACGGCGAGGCCGTTGTTACCGACAACGACACCACCCACATTCTCCACGCCGGAGACGTGGTGTTCACCGGCGGCGGCAACCGTCACAGCATCCGCAACGAAAGCGGCACCACGATTCATTTTATTGCGATAATTTTTAAGTAGTCAGTTGTCAGTTGTCAGTTGTCAGTGAGCGAAGCGAACAAAATTTACAAGATTTACTATATTTCACGAGCCGAAGGCGAGTAGGAGAAAAAATCAACAAGATATACCAGATCTCGCGAAGCGAAGCGAGCAGGAGAATAAAAAGAGATTAGCCCATGAAAACCAACAAAGCCAAGATTATCAACGACCCCGTCCATGGTTTCATCACCCTCGACAACGAGCTGCTTTACGACGTGGTGTCGCACCGCTATTTCCAGCGTCTGCTGCGTATCCGTCAGCTTGGGATGTCGTACTTGGTGTACCCGGGTGCCGTGCATTCGCGTTTCAGTCATGCCTTGGGCACCATGTTTCTGATGAAGAAAGCCATCGGCGTGCTGCGCGACAAAGGTGTGGCCATCACCGACGACGAGGCTCTTGCAGCTCAGGCCGCCATTCTACTGCACGACGTGGGACACGGCCCTTTCTCGCACTGTCTGGAGCATTTCATCATACAAGGCGTGGAGCACGAGACACTTTCGAAACTCTTCATGCACCGCATCAACGACGAACTTGGCGGACGCCTGACCTTGGCGATACGTATCTTCGAAGGCAGCTACGAAAAGAAATTCCTGCACCAGCTCATCTCCAGCCAGTTGGACATGGACCGCCTCGACTACCTCAACCGCGACAGCTTTTTCGCCGGAGTGAGCGAAGGCATCGTGGGCACCGAGCGTATAATCAACATGCTCAACGTGCACAACGACAACCTCGTGGTTGACGAAAAAGGCATCTATTCCATCGAGAAATTCATTATCTCGCGCCGGCTGATGTACTGGCAGGTGTATATGCACAAAACTGTGATTGCCGCCGACGAGGTGATGCGCAACCTGCTGAAACGTGCCAAACTTCTGATGAACAGCGGCATGGAGCTGCCTTGCTCGGAGTATCTGCGTTTCTTTTTCACCAACAGCCTCACCCTCGACGACCTCAACGCCAACCCCGAAATGCTGGAGAAATTCGCCCTTCTCGATGATAGCGACATCATCTCTGCCGCAAAGATGTGGACCGCACATCCCGACTTTGTGCTTTCGCAACTGGCCAAACAGCTGATAAACAGAGGTCTGCCGTGTATAGAGGTAGGAGGGGAGCCCGTCGATGAGAGTCGTGTGGCACACTATCGCCGGATGTTCGAACAAAAATACGGCGTAACGCCCGCCGAGAGCGAATATTTCGTGCAGTGCGGACGGCTGCAGAACCACGCCTACGATTTTCAGGACCAAGAGATTGAGATACTTTTCAAGGACGGCCGTTGTACCGGCATCAGCGAGGCCTCCGACCAGCTCGACCACGACTTCCTCGCTAAGACTGTCACCAAATACTACATCTGCTACCCGAAAGAATTCAGGGATTAGTTCGGATTTCGGAATTCGGATTTCGGAATTTGTAGGGACACACTGCGTGTGTCAGAGAAAGTAGAAACGTGATAATAGCAAAAAAGCAATAATAGGAACAAATTAAAATACTCAAAAAATGAAAAAAGTATTCAAACAACTCTTTTTTAGTGTGATGTGCATGATGGCACTTGCCACAATTGCAAGTTGCGACAACGTTAGCAACAGTACAGGAAGCGGTACACCCGGCGGCGGAGGAATAACCCCGGAAGGTTATGTCGATTTAGGTCTGCCCAGCGGAACGTTGTGGAAAAACCAAAACGAAACAAACCCCAACGACAGTTACGATTTCTACACCTACGACGAGGCAGTGCAGCAGTTTGGCGACCAATTGCCTACAAAAGAGCAGTTCAAAGAGCTAAAAGAAAACTGCACCTATGTATGGGATGAATCTGCTCGGGGCTGTTGGTTTTATGGCCCCAACGGCAACAGAATTTTTCTGCCCGCCGCGGGCTACCGCTATCGCTATTGCAATGTGGGCAACGTGGGATCCTACGGCAGCTATTGGTCGTCCACGGACCATGGTTCGGACTACGCTTGGTACCTCTGCTTCTATTCGGGCAGGGTGGTCATGTACTACTACGCTCGGTGCATCGGGCGATCCGTGCGCCTCGTCCAAGATTGAGAGGTCGCGCAAGTAAATAATAAAAAGTGCCGTGAAAACATGGCACTTTTTTTTGTTTCTGAACAAACACCTCAAAAACACCGGAGGATAAAACGTATAACCGTTGGATATATAATTCCGAAATCCTAAGTCTAAATTTTTACAAGCTTCTTCCTTGCCTTTTATTGTAGAAGTTGAAAGTTAGCACAATATTGTATGGTCTTATTCGTTATCCCAATATGGAATCTCAAAATGTTGAATATAAACAGACTTGGAAAGACGAATATCTGAAATGGGTATGTGGCTTTGCAAATGCCCAAGGCGGCATAATATATATTGGCATTGATGACAATGGAAAAGTCTGCGGTGTAAAGGGTGTAGATAAGTTGATGGAGGACATCCCAAACAAAATAATAATGTCTATGGGTTTTGTGGCAGATGTCAGTTTGTTGCAACAAGATGGAAAAGACTATTTGGCCATTTCTGTTATGCAATGTGGCAATCCGATTTCATTCAAAGGCAAATACTATTATCGTACGGGTTCAACGCTTCAAGAATTGAATGGCACAGCCCTGCAAGACTTTATATTACGTAAAATGAACACTTCGTGGGATGCGACAATACAGGCTAATGCGACAATGGACGATATAGACCGTTCCGCCATAGATTATTTTCTGCATTCAGCAATTCGTTCCAAGCGTTTGAGTGAAAGTGTTTTAAATGATAGTACAGATAAAATATTACGCAATCTCAAATTGATAAATGACCAAAATCAGCTGACAATTGCCGCTTTGCTCTTGTTTGGTAAAGATATTGAAAAATGGAGTATGTCGGCTGGTTTTAAAATTGGGCGATTTGGTATAAACCAAGCAGACTTAATTATTCAGGACAAAATAGTTTGTCCACTGATAATGATGCCGTCGAAGGTTATCAGCACTTTGCGTACCAATTATCTTGTTTCGCCTATTCGATATGAAGGATTGCAACGTGTCGAAGATTTGGAGATTCCAGAAGATGCATTGCGAGAGATGGTTTGTAATGCCATTGTGCATCGCGATTATCTAGGAACGTTCATACACATGCGTATTTGGGACAATCGTGTGGAACTGTGGAATCCCGGTACATTGCCTTCCAATTTGAGCGTTGAGACTTTGCTTGAAGCTCACGAATCACAACCGAGGAACAAACTCATCGCAAATGCTTTCTATCTTGCTGGTTTCATTGAGAGTTGGGGGCGTGGGTATGAGAAAATCCAAGCCGATTTCGAAGCAGAAAAACTGCAGATACCCATTTTTGAACAAGTGCGGGGCGGTTTTATGGCAACAATAAAACGTGAACGTTTTATTGAGATTGGAAACAAAAAGCATGTAGAAGACAGTACGCAGAAAAGTACGCAGAAAAGTACGCAGAAAAGTTCGCAGAAAATTTTAGATTTAATGCGTAATAATCCCAATATAACTCTTGTCGAATTGGCACTTTCTCTTAATATGACAAGAAGAAGTATTGATAAAAAAATAAAAATACTTAAAGAACAAGAGAAAATCCGTCGTGTCGGTCCCGATAGGGGTGGACATTGGGAAGTCCTTTAACATCTTCACTTATTTCCTTCCCTCAGATTTTCCCTTGTCGCCTCTTTGTCGGCGCGTTGTATAAGTTCGCACAGGGGAGTGCGTTTTATGGCGATGTTGTATTCCTTACGCTCCTGCGACGTGTCGCGTTCGGGCAGTTCGTAGGGACCCATGTGCCAGCGTATGGCCATAATCTCCTCGTCGGTTAGCTCCAGACCGCAGCGCAGCAGGGCTATCACCGATTTTTCGCCGTGTCCCACGGGAAAACGGTAGTTGTGGTGGAAAGTCCCGTCGGTATTGTCTTTGGCGTAGTTGAAAACCTTGCAGGTGTCGTGCAGCAGAGCGGCAATGGTGACGCTGTCGGCGGGCAAAAGCTGCTCCATGGCCGGATCGGCGGCAATGGCCTCCTCACGCAGTTTCATCGCAAAACGGTACACCGACAGCGAGTGGTTGGCCAGTCCGCCCGTTTCGCGGTTCTGGTAGCGTGTGGAGGCGGGCAGGACGAAAAAATCGTTCTCGTCCAAAAACTCCACCACCTTCTCCATGCCTTTGCGGCGGGTGTCGAGTAGTATTTTTTTTATGAGTTCTTCGTTAGTCATTTTGATAGTGTTGATTTATATCCTTTGATTTTACGCAAAGTCGCCTCTCTTCCGAGACGCTGCTTGTTTGAGTTGTTTATGTAGTCCCCACACTGCGTTCCTTGTGTGGGGTTATTGAGATTCAGTCTCTCCGAGACTGTGATAGGAAAAACTTTTGTCATATTTATAGCCTGAAAAAGCTTTGTTTGCGTAAAAATGTGTTTTATTCGTTCAATTAGTGTTTAAAAATGTAAGCCGAAGGCTTAATAATTTACAAGATTTACAAGATCTCGTGAGCCGTAGGCGAACAGGAGAATAATAAATTATACCCCGATTTTCATCAAAAAATGCACTGCCGCGGCCACCAGCAGGGCGCCTTCTATCACTGTCCACCAGCGGCGGCTCTTGCGATATTTCTGTCGTCCCACCAGCACACCGAAAAAGGTGCTTACTATGGTGAAAAACAGCAACATAGCGGCCAACCACCAGATACTGTCGCCGATTTTCAGCAGTCCCAGCGCGATGCCCGTAATAAGGAAATCCACGCTTGTGGCGAGCGAGAGTAAAAGTATTGATTTAGAGCCTGTTACAAACGAGGTGCTGTCGTCTTTCTGTTTGCGTAAAGCATGCAGCGTCATTTTGATACCCACAAAAAGCAGTATTCCCACGGCAATCCACACGTCCATGGTGGCGTTGCCCGAGGCGAGGACTTTTCCGAGAAAGAACCCGCCAACGAGGAACAGCGTGTGTAAGAAACTGAAACACAGCGACAGCACAAGTCCGTGGGTGTAGGCTATTTTGTTCACTTTCGCGCATCCGGCGGCTATCACGTCGGCGTCGAGCGAAAGTGCAAGCGCCAGTCCGATGGTAAGTAGTATCGACATTATGTTATTGGTTTTGAGAGTCTTGTAAAATTTTCGTTATCTGCACAAAGTCCTCCACCGACAGCTGTTCGGCACGTGCCATAAGCAGCTTTTCGGGAATGCCGTCCAACGGCAACCCCAAGGGTTTCAAGGCGTTGCGCATGGTCTTGCGACGTTGGTTGAAACCGGTTTTCACAGTTTTTACAAACAGCGCCTCGTCGCAGGGCAGGGTAGAGGTGGCGTTGCGCCGCAGACGTATCACAGCCGATTTTACCTTGGGCGGCGGGTTGAACACATGCTCGTCCACGGTGAAAAGGTACTCGATGTCGTAGAAAGCTGAAAGCAGCACGCTCAGTATGCCGTAGGTCTTGCTGCCGGGCTTAGCAGCTATGCGCTCGGCCACCTCTTTTTGGAACATCCCCGACACAAGGGGTATCAGGTTGCGGTTGTCGAACACACGGAACAATATCTGGTTTGAGATGTTGTAAGGGTAATTGCCTATCAATGAGAATTTTTCGCCAAAGAGCGGCTGTAGGTCGTATTTCAGAAAATCGGCGGAGAGTATCCTGCCTTCCAAAGTAGGGAAGTTATGTTGCAGATATTCAACCGATTCCGTGTCTATCTCTATCACCCGCAGGTTGTAGTTGGGGTTGGCAAGCAAAAACTGTGTAAGCACCCCCATGCCGGGACC
>JAEEGK010015235.1_pt1 | contig 17073 bp, 22 predicted proteins | sample 8958771 | NCBI WGS metagenome assembly JAEEGK01 (sample SAMN16246547, study PRJNA631951) | gut metagenome | biome: gut microbiome; feature: rumen; material: SC-attached | host: Bos | place: Iran: Karaj | collected 2018-10 | reverse complement strand
GGGCAAGGGGGAACAGGATTGCGGCTGTCTCCCGGCACCGGCGCATGGGGCTTACGTAGACGCGCTTGGCGGCAGGGTAGGTATGGGCGTCCTTCAGGTCGGTGAGCTCTGCCTTTCCTGCCTCGCAGAGACTCTGGTCTGTCCTGCCGCCGATAAAGCGCCGGAGAAGGTTCCCCGGGGTCTTGCCGTGGCGTATGAAGTAGATTCTCATCCCTTTATCCTCTGGCCTATTCCGCAGATGACCCGGGTGACGGTGCCGGCCCCCTCGGCCAGGATGCAGAGCGCTCTGCCTGTCTCTTCTCTCCAGATGCGTTCCTCCTGGGCGAGGGGGTGGATGCCGCAGCCTATCTCGTCACTGCAGATCACAGCATCAGGATTTGATTTGAGAAGCTTCTTTGCATACTCCTGGGGTGAGCTACCCTGGGCAAGAACCTCTCTTGTTATAAGATGGAAGTTGTCGATCGCAGGTCTCTTCAGAGCTTCGTCTGGAGTGCATTGTACTGGCTTCTTCCCGGTCTCTTTTTCTGCCAGCTCTGCCTGTCCGTTTCCAGCTCCGCCGATATAAAGTCTAATCATATGTACCTCACTAGAAAAGCCCTACGCACAGTATTGTGGCAAGCTCTGAGAGCTGCAGGAACCAGCCTGCCAGGTCGCCTGTTATGCCGCCGAACTTCTTGTATGCGACAAGCCTGTAATAGAGGAACACCAGCTCGTTCACGCAGAGTACCAGGAGCCCCAGCCATCCGTACTTGATGATTAGGCCGGCGGCGCAGAATGCGATGTAGATGAGCATGCATATCTTGAGCGGTTTTTTCGCTGACGGGTCTACCATGCTCTGGAGCATTCCCTCTTTCCGCGCCCCTTTGAATGAGGCTGCTGCAAGGCCGCTGAAGGCTCTTGAGAGGACAAATCCGATGCACACCACGTCCAGGGCTCTCCAGCTTGAGACTGCGCTCCATCCTGCAAAGTATATCAGTATGTAGAGTGCTGCGAATATGATGGCAAAGGCACCGGCGTGAGGGTCCTTGAGTATCTCCAGCTTTTTCTCCATGTCAGCCTGGGATGAGAGGGCGTCCACTGTGTCGCAGAAGCCGTCCATGTGTATCCCTCCCGTGATGAGGAAGGGGATAGCGGTTGCCACAGCAGTGCCGATGAGCACTGGTGCATTCAGATTGGCAGCCAGGTTGAACCAGAGGAATTCGATTATTCCGATCACAGCGCCTACAACGGGGAAGAAGCAGAGGGCGTAGCGCCTCGACTTGTCGTCCCACTGGAAGGATGGCATCGGGATGTGGGAGTACATCTGGAATGCAATGGCTAGACTTTTCAGCATGGCAGTTCTCCTTTTATCTTGACCGGGATGCCGCAAACCAGCTCGAAAGCTGCGTCGCAGCTCTGCACCAGATGGCGGTTTATGGCGGTCAGGACTGATTTATAGGCTTCTGTCTCGGGGCTGTAGGTTGTTCCGTCCGATGCGATTTCTGCAGAGACAAAGATTGTGTTTCCTTTTCTTTTGAGGAGTGTGGCGAGCTCGGTTTTGAGGGCTTTTATCCAGTGGTCAGCGTTCTGCCCCGAATCGGTGTCGGTGGATACTGGATTGCCAAGACATGAATTGGTGCCATGTTGTGCCGCATCAGTTGGGGCGCTGCTGGGATTGAACATAAGGTTGGCCACATGGGTGGAGAGGCATTCGATAAGCATAGTCTCCCCGTTGTCAGGCAGGTCAGAAAGAGCACCGGGTCGCTCTATGGTTACAAAGCCTTTCCCGGCGCGGAGCCGGTGGTGCCGTTCCACTTTTGCTTTATCCTCGTTGCTTGCAACAGGCATGGTGGCCACATACACAAGGCTGCCCCCCAGCTTCTGGGCTATGCTCTCGGCAAAGGCAGACTTGCCGGAACCGCTGCCGCCGGTGATGAACACAGTCATTGCTGCTCCTTGTAAGGCTCTATGCCGATTGAGTCGAAGCTGTGGGTGCTGTTGTACACAGCCAGGGCCATATCCAGCATCGGCAGTAGCATGATGCCGCCGGTTCCTTCCCCCAGAGCCAAGTCTGCGGCAATAGGGGCCTTTAAGCCCAGTGCCTCAAGAGCAAGCTGGCAGCCTGGCTCCCGGCCCATATGTGAAGGCAGCATGTAATCTACAGTTCTATTATCTATTCTTGCGGCGGCCAAAGCTGCCACACAGGAGACAAGGCCATCCAGCACCACCGGCAGGTGCAGCTTGGGAGCGGCCAGAAGCACCCCGCACATGGCTGCTATGTCGGCCCCTCCTACCTTGGAAAGCACATCAACAGGGTCGGCGGGATCAGGCTGATTTATATTGATACCTTTTCTTACCGCCTCTATCTTCCTTTTTAAGCCGGCATCTGAAAGGCCGGAACCCCGGCCGCATACTGTCTCAGCCTCTGTCCTGGTGAGCACAGAAAGGACAGCGGCGGCAGTGGTTGTGTTTCCGATTCCCATCTCGCCCATGACAACTATGCCGTTTCCATCCAGCTTGGCTTTCTCTGCCGCTTTCCGGCCTGCCTCCATTGCAGCCAAGGTCTCTTCCCTGGTCATGGCCGGTTCTTTTGTGAAGTTCCTGGTACCGTGGCATACTTTGCACTGGTGGATGCCTGGAACATCATCAACCATACCAACATCATAGACCTCTACATGGGCATTTGCTTCCCGGGCCATCAGATTCACATTGGAAAGGCCAGATGCCATAGATGTGGCAACTGCAGTGGTCACTGTGTGGTCAGACTGGCTGACTCCTTCCTCCACCACGCCGTTGTCAGCGCAGAACACCAGCACGGTCCGTCCTGAAATGTAGGGGCGGGCAATTCCCTGGGATGCGGCAATTTTTGCAATCAGATCCTCAAGTAATCCCAGACTGTGGAGGGGTTTTGCCAAAGTGTTCCAGTTAGTGACACACCCTTGAAAGATTTCCTTATAACTCACCTTATAAACAGAGCTCCTATTTGATAGACTGCCAGGGAGGCAAGCCATGCCACAAGACACTGCCAGAATACTACGCTGACAGCCCACTTGGTTCCCAGCTCCCTCTTGATTGCGGCTATTGCAGCAACGCATGGGGTGTAGAGGAGGGAGAAGATCAGCATGGACATGGCCTGAAGTCCTGTGAGAACCTGGGTCACATCTCCGTCAAACAGAACAGCCAGGGTGGAGACCACGCTCTCCTTGGCCATGAATCCTGATATCAAGGAGGTGCATATCTGCCAGCTTCCCAGTCCCACCGGCTTCATGATCACGGCGAAGGCGCCGGCAATCACAGCCAGCATGCTGTCCTCGGAATCAACCACCATATGGAAGTTGAAATCTATGCTCTGAAGTATCCAGATGATCAAGGTTGCCACCAGTATCACGGTGAAGGCCCGCTCAAGGAAGTCCTTTGCCTTGGCCCACAGAAGCCTGACAATATTACCAGGCCGGGGGAATCTGTAATTAGGCAGCTCCATGACAAATGGCACTGCCTCGCCCTTGAAGAGAATTTTCTTGTAGAGGAGGGCGATCAGAATACCGAAGATTATTCCCACAAGATACAGCATGATCATTATATATGCACCGTTCTTGGGGAAGAATGCGCTTACGAAGAATGCATAGATAGGAAGCTTGGCGCTGCAGCTCATGAAGGGTGCCAGGAGAATAGTCATACGCCGGTCCCGCTCGCTGGGGAGGGTCCTGGTGGCCATCACCGCAGGTACAGTGCAGCCGAATCCGATGAGCATAGGGACGATGCTCCGTCCCGAAAGACCTATCTTCCTCAGGAGCCTGTCCATGACAAAGGCAATACGGGTGGCATATCCTGAATCCTCCAATATGGATAGGAAGAAGAACAGCGTGATGATGATAGGTATGAAGCTGAGCACGCTGCCCACACCACCGAATATTCCCTCTATTACAAGACCGTGGAGGAATGGATTCACGTTCATCACTGCAAGCAGACTGTCCACAACGGCAGTAACTTTTTCTATGCCGATTTCAATCAGAGCCTGGAGCCTGAGTCCGATCACGTTGAAGGTGAGGTAGAAGATAAGGGCCATGACTCCGATGAATGCGGGAATTCCGGTAAACTTGCCAGTAAGAATCCTGTCTATCTTAAGGCTTCTGTTCCGCTCCTTGCTCTCCTTGGGCTTGTGCACCGATGCGGCACACACCTTGCGGATGAACTGGAAACGCATCTCCGCTATGGCAGCGTTCCGGTCCAGACCCCGCTCGGTCTCCATCTGGGATACAATGTGGAGTATGGTCTCTTTCTCGTTCTGGTCCAGTTCAAGGCGCATGGCCAAATCATCGTCTCCCTCTATTATCTTGTTCACTGCAAAGAGCAGAGGGATGCCTGCCCGGGCCGCGTGGTCCATTATAAAGAATGATATGGAGTGGATGCACCTGTGTACTGCACCGCCGTGGCTCTCCTCGTCGCAGAAGTCCTGCTTCCTTGGCGCCTCCTGATATTTTGCGATATGTATTGCGTGATCAATGAGCTCTTCGATACCCAGGTTCTTTGCTGCAGAGATTGGGACTACAGGGACTCCCAGCATCTCCTCCATGGCATTCACATCCACAGAGCCGCCGTTGGCGCTGAGCTCGTCCATCATATTAAGGGCTACAACCATTGGTACATTAAGCTCCAATAGCTGCAGTGTCAGGAAGAGGTTTCTCTCTATATTTGTGGCATCAACTATATTTATGATAGCCTTGGGCTTTGCATCCAGCACAAAGTTACGGGATACCAGCTCCTCGCTGCTGTAGGGGGACATGGAGTAGATGCCCGGGAGGTCGGTGACAAGTGTGTCAGGATGTCCTTTGATCACACCGTCCTTTCTGTCCACTGTGACACCGGGGAAGTTGCCTACCCGCTGGTTCATTCCTGTAAGCTGGTTGAAGAGGGTAGTCTTGCCGCAGTTCTGGTTGCCCACCAGAGCAAATGTAAGCAGTGTTCCTTCCGGCAGGGGATTGCCTGTTCCTTTGGGATGGAACCGCCCCTCCTCGCCAAGACCGGGGTGGGGTGTTCCTGTGTGGGCTTCAATATAGTCAGGCTTATCAGCCGGTTTTTCTTCCGACTTTGCCTCGTCATAAGGGGCAACCATTATGTGCTCAGCCTCCGCAAGGCGCAGGGTCAGCTCATAACCATATATCTGTATCTCGATAGGATCCCCCATGGGGGCGAACTTTACCACAGTCACTGATGTCCCCGGAATAAGCCCCATATCCAGAAGGTGCTGGCGCAATACTCCGGAACCCTTTACCGCTGTGACAACTCCGCTTTCTCCTATGGCAAGATCCCGCAATGTTCTGCTCATATTAATAATTATAATATATTAACGGCCCCGTGGCAAATACCTGTTTTCATCTATTTTCAGTTAGTTTGAACTAACCGCTTGACACTTTTTCATTTTGGAGTTAGTCTTTGCTAACAGTTAGCAACAGCTAATTAGTCATTGCTAACTAATATAGAGGGTTGTCATGATTCCACTAACATTTGCAGACAAAGGAACCACTTATTTTATAAAGAGAATACAAGGCAAGGACGAGGCGCGCCGGCATCTGAACAACCTGGGTTTCATTGAGGGAGAAGAGATTTCTGTAATCAATGAGCTGGCCGGCAACCTCATCATTGCTGTCAAGGATTCCCGTGTCGCCATAGACCGGGAGATGGCCGCAAGGATTGTAGTAGGGAGGTAGATAGATATGACTTTAAGGGATTTGAAGCCTGGCGATACAGCCAAGGTTGTAAAAATCAACGGGGAAGGTGCCATCAAACGGCGCATCATGGACATGGGGCTTACCAAAGGAACTGGCTTCTCGGTACGGAAAGTTGCTCCTCTGGGAGACCCTGTGGAGATCACAGTGCGGGGCTATGAGCTTTCCATCCGCAAGTTTGATGCCGAGATGGTGGAGGTGGAGAAATGATAAGAATAGCACTTGCCGGAAACCCTAACAGCGGTAAGACAACTCTGTTCAATGCCCTTACCGGTGCCAACCAGTTTGTAGGAAACTGGCCTGGAGTAACTGTAGAGAAGAAAGAGGGAACCTATAAGGCTGATAAGAATGTGGGAGTCACAGACCTGCCTGGTATCTATTCCCTTTCTCCATATACATTGGAAGAGGTTGTTGCACGTAACTACCTGATAAATGAGAATCCTGATGCAGTCCTCAACATTGTGGACGGTACCAACCTGGAGCGTAACCTGTACCTGACCACTCAGTTGGCCGAACTGGGCCTTCCTATGGTGGTGGCTGTGAACATGATGGATGTTGTGGCCAAGCAGGGGGATAAAATTGATACAAAGAAGCTGGCCGCCGAGCTGGGCTGCCCTGTGGTTGAGATATCTGCCCTCAAGGGGACTGGAATAGACAAGGCTGTTGCCGAGGTTGTCCAGGCAGTGAAGAAAAAAGTCAAGATGGTCTCACCTCACTCCTTCAGCGGCTGTGTTGAGCATGCCATTGCCCATATTGAGGAGGCTGTCCTCCATGATATGCCGGACGAGAAGCAGCGGTGGTATGCAGTCAAACTCTTCGAGCGGGACAAGAAAGTGCAGGAGGCTCTCAAAATAGATAAGAGTGTCCTGGAACATATTGAGTCTGATATAAAGGCCTGCGAGAAAGAACTGGATGACGATGCCGAGTCTATCATCACCAACGAGCGTTATACATATATCGCCTCCATCATAGGTGGATGCTATAAGAAAAAGAATCTGGGCAAACTGAGCACAACAGACAAGATTGACCGGGTTGTGACCAACCGGTGGCTGGCCCTCCCGATTTTTGCCCTTGTTATGTGGCTTGTCTACTACGTGGCTATGGTCACAATAGGTGCATCTGCAACCGACTGGGCTAACGACTGTCTGTTCGGCGACGGCTATCATCTGTTCGGAATAGGAGGCAGCGCTTATGAAGCTGCGGCTGAGGAATATGGCGATACCGCAGAAATACTTGGGGCTGCTGAAGCTGGCGAGAAGACCTATGTGACTATAGATGATGAGACCATGGAGGTTTCCGATCCTATCGAGATTACCGATGATATGTTGGCCGAGGCTAAGGCCATGGAAGAAAAATATGGAGAGGAAGGTCCAGATCCTGCTGACTACGGCGTATGGGTTCCTGGTATTCCGGTTCTTATTGAAAGAGGTCTTGATGCGGTTGAATGTGCAGACTGGCTCAAGGGGCTTGTTCTTGACGGTATTGTAGCCGGTGTGGGTGCAGTCTTGGGCTTTGTGCCTCAGATGCTTGTCCTCTTCCTGTTCCTGGCATTCCTTGAATCCTGCGGATACATGGCAAGAATAGCCTTCATCCTTGACCGTATCTTCCGCCGGTTCGGTCTTTCCGGTAAATCCTTCATCCCTATGCTGGTAGGTGTAGGATGCGGAGTTCCAGGAATCATGGCCTGCCGTACAATTGAGAGCGAGCGGGACAGAAGAATGACAATCATGACCACCACCTTTATCCCATGCGGTGCAAAGGTGCCTTTCATAGCTCTGGTTTCGGGCGCTATCTTCGGCGGCTCTGCCTGGGTTGCGACATCAGCATACTTCATCGGAATCGGCGCAATCATCTGCTCCGGTATAATCCTTAAGAAGACAAAGATGTTCTCCGGCGACCCGGCTCCGTTTGTAATGGAACTTCCAGCCTACCACTGGCCGACTGTGGGCAATGTGCTCCGCTCTATGTGGGAACGGGGATGGTCCTTCATCAAGAAAGCCGGAACCATCATTCTCCTTTCCACTATCTTTGTATGGTTCTTCTCCTTCTTCGGCTGGACCGAGGGCGGCTTCGGAATGCTTGAGGAGGATCAGCTTGACTCAAGTATCCTGGCTAAGCTGGGCAGTGCCATCGCATGGATCTTCGCACCTCTGGGCTGGGGCAACTGGCAGGCAACTGTGGCTTCCATCACCGGTCTGGTTGCAAAGGAGAATATAGTAGGAACCATGGGAATCCTGTACGGCGGCGAGGAGACTTGGGCAAATATGTCACAGGCCTTCAACCATCTGTCCGGTATGTCATTCCTTATCTTCAACCTGCTGTGTGCTCCGTGCTTCGCCGCCATGGGTGCCATCAAGCGGGAGATGAACAGCGGAAAGTGGACTGCATTTGCAATCACATACCAGTGTGTTGCAGCCTACATTGTAGGTCTGATAGTATACCAGCTGGGAATGGCATTCACCGGCAGCTTCGGAATAGGCACTGTATTCGGTGCTGCAGCCCTGGTGTTTGTAGTGTATATGCTGTTCCGCAAGGATAAGTATAGGATTTAAGTATGGGTACTTTAATAGTTCTGGCTGTGGTTGTGGCAATAGTTGCCGCAGCCATAGTCAGCATAATCAGAAAGAAGAAGTCGGGCGGCGGCTGTGGCTGTGGCTGCAGCGGCTGCACCAAAAGCTGCAGTCAGAGAAAGCTGGACTGAGACAAGTTCAGTGTGACATCTTGGTAAGTTCTGCCTCGCTGGGCCGGATATAGATAGGGCCTGAGTTCTCAGGGTCCTGACTACCCCCTGCAAATAAAGCTTTGCCCAATGCGAGGCAGTTTTCTATGTGGCAGCTGTTCCAGTCAGGAACCAATGTCAGCCTCTTTTCGGCAGGGTAGAGCTCCATAATGGCAGGGGCATAGGAGCCGGTGAGGAACACCTCATCATATGTGGTGAAAATATCACCTAATTTGTTTTTCTCTATGTCGAGATAATCGGTGATACGCTTTCCATCTGCATATACAGCAGTGAACACCTTGCCGCTCTTTGCATCCAGAATAGGCATCACTGCACCTCTAAGGTAACTGTAGCCGTAGGCTAATATATCCAGAGTGGGGACTGAGATCATAGGACAGCCGAAGCCGTCAGCAAGCCCTTTTGCTATGGACATTCCGATGCGGAGTCCGGTGAAGGAGCCTGGTCCTTTTGCGCATACAATCAGGTCTGTGCTCTTCTTGTCAATTCCGGAGCTTGAGTAGATATGATCAATCTCCTTTAAAAGATTCTCAGAGTGCTTAAGACCAGCCTTGGCTGTGTAGCTGTAATACTTGTCATCCTGCTCCAGGCAGATTCCCAATATCTCGGTGCTTGTGTCAAATGCCAGTGTGGTCATAGCTCGATTCCCTTTATTTCTATCTCCCGTTCTTCCGGGGTTATCACTTTTATGGTTATATTGATGATATCCTCAGGCAGGCTCTCTCTGATATTCTCACTCCATTCGATGACACAGACACCCCCTGATGTAAGGAGCTCCTTGCCCCCTGTCATCTCGAACTCGTCATCACTGGAGATACGGTACATATCCATGTGGTACAGAGGCAGCCTTCCTTCGTATTCACAGATTATGGTGAAGGTGGGGCTTTTGATGATTCCCTCTATTCCAAGGCCACGGGCAATACCGCGGGTAAGCACAGTTTTTCCCGCTCCCAGCACGCCGTCCAGGGCGATGATGGAATTAGGCTTGAGCTGCAGGGCCAATTTCCTGCCCAGGGCTTCTGTCTCGTCTGCTGTAAAGGTATGGAATATCACCATATGCTCCTGTTTTTGAGAGTTTAAAGCATTTGCCAAAATAGTCAAGTCATAATATAATATAAATATGGACGATAACATTGTATTTATCAGATTGAGAGAAGATATGAAACGGGATATCAACGGTTTTACTGTGGATCCCGCAGTTCCTCTCCCGGTGGAGAAGCTTGCAGGAAAGGATGATTATGACCCCAGCGACTTGTCCTGGGAGATGATAATTGCAGCCATGCTCAAGATTATGGCCTATGACCGGGACTACGAGCACATTGATTATTACCGCCAGTTTATCAAAGCTGTGAAGCCTGACCTTTTCAAGGAGATGACCCAGGTGGGTATCTTCAAGGCAGGCAACAAAGATTTTGCAATAGCAGAAGAGATTTTCATGGCCCTTGAAGGGCTGAATCCAGACGATATACCCAACATGCTCAACCTTGCCCGTGTGTACGAGGAGCATGCTAAAAGCTGCAAGGAATCGGGGGATGAGTGCTGCGAGGAAGAGTATTACGACAAGGCTTATGAAACCTACAAGCGGGCCCTGGAGAAAGATCCTTTGAATGCAGATACCCATTTCTATGCCGGTGCCTTCTACCTTAATCAGAGCAACTATGCCAAGGCAAAGGAGCACCTGTCTGACTATATCTCCCTTGGAGACAACAAGGAGAGGAAGGCGGCGGCTCAGGAGATCATTGATAAGCTGGAGAGCCACGACCTGGCCGACAACCTTTTTAAGGAAGCCTATGACTATGTTCATATGGATATGCTGGACAAGGGAATTGAGAAGATTAAAGAGTTCATCAAGGATCATGAGGATATCTGGAACGGATGGTTTGTGCTGGGCTGGGGATACCGCAAGGCAGGCCACTATGCAGAGGCCAAGGAGGCTTTCCTCAAGGCACAGGAATGTGGCTGTGATACAGTGGACCTTCTGAATGAGCTGGCTGTATGCTGCATGGAGACAGGGGATCTTGCCCTGGCGGAAAAATGCCTTAAGGATGCTCTTTTCAAAGACAGCGAGAACAGCAGAATTCTGATAAACTTCGGGCTTCTCTGCATTAAAAAAGGCGATAAGGAACAGGCCAAGGGCTTCTTCAGGACTGCCCTGGAATTTGATCCCGACAACAAATATGCAAAGAAATATCTGGAAGAAATAGGAGATTGACTATGAAACGCATCGGTTTGATTGTAGCAATTGAAACAGATTCTATATTTGCCCACTATGGGAAGCTGGAGAAACTGCCTTGTCCAGGCGGATTCAACCTTTACATCCTTCATAAGCCCAACTGCGACCTTTATGTTCTCCACACAGGGGTGGGGGAGGTGGCCGCCGCCGCAGGAACCCAGTACCTGATTTCCGGATGCAAGGTGGAGATGGTGGTCAACTTCGGAGTTGTGGGAGGTCTGACCCAAGCTATGGAGAAGCAGCGGCTCTGCGTGGTGCAGCGTGTGGTGCATTACCGGTTTGATGCAACAAAATATCTCCCTGTGGCAGTGGGGCAGGTACCACCCCATGAGGATGTCTATATCTATACCGATAAAAACCTGGTCAACCAGGCTCTGATACTTAACTCCGAGCTCTGTCCGGCCACCTGTGCCTCGGGCGACTGGTTTGTGGACAGCGCTGAGGATAAAAGGCAAATCCATACCGATTTTGCCGCTGATATCTGCGATATGGAGGCTGCCGGAATAGTGCTGACCTGCGAGGCCAATGATGTTCCCTGCCTGATGCTCAAAGCGGTGGCCGACAGCCTTGCCGGTGGCGGAAAAGAATTCTGGAAGGAGCTCCAGAGCGCTGCTCTTGTCTGCCTGCAGACTGCTGATAAAATAATTGAAAATCTGTAAAATTATTTTAAAACCTGTCAAATTTGACAGATGAAATTCGTATATAAATGAGTTAGACATAGAATTAAAGGAGATTATTATACCTATCGATAAAAGCAAATTGACTAATGAAATGATTATGATGGCCATGCAGTGTAAGAACGCTGATGAATTGGTTGCACTGTCAAAGGGTAGCGGTATTGACATAAAAAAAGAAGAAGCCGAAGCATATCTGGTGGAGCTGGATGATTATGAATTAAGTAAGGACCAGCTGGATGATGTGGCTGGTGGTGGTTATAAGGACTGTTATTGCCCAGAAAATACTGATTTGAGCCTTAGTTAGAAACTCCAATATTCCGGCCGGAACATCACCCGGGCGATATGATTTGCTATGATCGGCGGAAGGTCGAACTTGTGCCGGCAGAGTGAGGCGTGGAAATCCTCTTCACTTTGCCAGCATCGGCTTTCCATGTGATCTATGGCATCGGCGGCGGCAGAGTCTTTCTTTCGCAAAAGCGGAAACAGGACTTGGTAAATTTTTTCGTAATAAAATGCCCGTGCAGCAAGCCTTTCGGTAAGATCCGAGAAGTCCGCACCATTTTTCAAAGCAGAGAGAATCATCATTGCATCGGAGGAACAGCCGACCTTCCCACCGAAAATCTCCTGTACGATTTTAGGAGCAGACTGTACTGCATCTCCTTTCCGCATTCTCAAAAGCTCCAGAAGATCCTCCCCATCTGTTTTCCGATAGCGGCGGAACCAGCAGAGCCGGTTTGCAAGCTGCCAGTCATCATCCTGCACCAGGAATGTAAGGTTGGAGGAATCCCAGGGCAGTTTATGGGTATGGCGCCGGCAATTTTCCAGAAAGTGCGGCATAGTTTTGAAAAAATCTAGGGTGTGCATCCAGCGTGGAAAGAATCCGTGCCGCTGTCCAACAGCATCCACGCACTCTGCAAAAAGAGGCGAATCCTCCAGGAGAGCATAATCGATGTCGTGTGCCCCGGCACGGAAATCGTGCTGGAGCGTAACAGCGGCGCCACCGTAAATAAGCACCTTCAAGGGAGCGCCACCCCGTCCGTCATATTCTGCTGCTACTTCGGCAAGGAGGGTTGTGATTGCCTCCTTGTTGAAGAATATTTCCCTCATTTAATTTTTTGAGATTCCAGGTAGTACCGTTTCTCTGGGGCCTCGCCGATGGAGAAAGTCTTGCGCGGGTAAACACCCTTTGTGGCAAGCCGCTTGAAGAATGTCTTCTTGCTGATTTCAGGCAGCAGGAAGCCCATTGCCTTGTCTTTATTTGCAAGCTCTTTAAGGTCATCGTCGCCGTGGATGTAGTCGATGGAAGCCTCCGGATGTGCCTTCAGGTACTTGTCCAGGAAGTTCTGCAGCTCCTCTGCTGCCAGGATATTCTCTCCCTCCAGTGTGATGACACAGGCCTCGTCCTTGATTACCACGCCAACTTCCATCGGGTTTTCAGAAGCCTTTACACAGCATGAGCAGGCTTTCTTTACGCTGAACTTGATGGCTTTCTTCATCTCCTCGAACAGCTGTGCCGGATCCACGTTGAACATTACTTTGTGGATTGGGTGGAAGATGATTCCAGGGCTGTTGATGTTGACAATCTCTGCCATTGCCCACCGGGCCGGCGCATCCTTGATGCCCTTGGCCTTGATTGCTTCCCAGGTATTCTTGGCTGCTGCCAGGGAGTGATTGCCGTCGCCCATGGCAAAGAGCGGATGGTTCTTAGCCTTGAGGGCAAGGAACTTGTCGGTTATAGTCTTCATAGCTGGGTCGGTGGCCGGGATGAACCAGCCCCTCAGGTGGCCGCCCTTCTGCATAAGCTTAAAGTCGTATATTTTCTTGAAGCTGTCTCTGTTCTCGTACAGGTCCTCGATAAGGTGTTCGTCCTGGTCGTCGATGAAGACAAGGATATGAGGCATATCCAGGGCTGCGTTCTCCCGGATTTTTACCCGCACTGGAAGGCGCTCCACTACTGTCTTCTCTGTAGGCTGGATAAGGCTTGTGGTTCCCTCGCTGTAATCGTACTGGTCCAAGTCCAGGTTCACCAGAAGGCCGATACGTGCAGGGCTGAAGTCAGTCTCCCGCTCCACCAGCATGAAGCCGGCAGGCAGCTTTTTGAGCACGCCGGACGCAAGGTATTCGTCCATAGTCTTGTTGATAAGCGGAATCTTCTTGTCCAGGTCAACCTCTTTAAGGTAAACTTCTGGCAGGAACAGGTTCAGTGTAGAAGGGCTGCCCCCTACAAAGTCCTCTGTCTCCTTCCAGTATGCATGGTTTGATGTGAACTGGTCTCCGGCAATTACTGCCCATTTCTCAAATGTGGTCTTTGACTCATCCGGAATATATATCTCAGGAATTCCGACTCCTGCGCTCTTCAGTGTGTCCACGGTGCTCTCCTTATTAAAAAGTCTTATTTATTTTCCCATAAAAGGGTTGGTTTTGCAACAGAAAATTTAAGCAATTCCCAAACTGAAGTCGCCCACAATCTTGAAGAAATCTTTGTCTTTCTTGATCTCCAGCTTACGCTCGGGGAAGTAGACAGGGAGCAGTTCCCTGAACTTTTCCACCGCGTCGGAGAAAATGGTCTGGCGGAAATCATCTGGGATTTCGGCAAGGGTCTTCATCTCCACCTTGAGTATGTAGCCCCGGCCTAGATCTGAGCCATAGCCAGGGGTAAAGTCGGCCCTGACGCTGAAAAGGCCGTCGGCCTGCGGGTTGGAAGTCTCGTTCCGTTTTGGTCGTACCGGGTGGAGAGGGTAGAGATCTCCGTACTTGTCTTCGATGTAGTTGTCCACTTCATCCAGCATTGCTTTCATCTGGTTGTCGAACTGGATCATCTTTGGATGGTCTATCATACTTCCATTATATGGTAAAAAAGGCCTGTATGCAAAGTCTTGATATTAAATTTATTTGTCTTTATGATTTAAGTATGAGTGATGAGATGCTTCTGCTTGTGGACGAGGAGGGAAATCCTGTAGGACAGGCTCCCCGGTGGAAATGCCACTCCGATACAAATCTTATACAGCTGGTTGTGCACCTGGAGGTCTTCAACTCCAAGGGTGAGATTTTTCTTCAGCGGCGGTCCCCCACTAAGGATATGTACCCCGATAAGTGGGATACAGCTGTAGGAGGGCATGTGCGGCCAGGGGAAGACCCTTTCGAGGCCCTGGTCCGGGAGGCTAGGGAAGAGATAGGCATCGATGCCCGGAAGGCCAAGTATTTCACCAAGTTTCTCCACCGGATGCCGAAGGAGACAGAAGTCAGTTTTCTCTACACTCTGGTGTATGACGGAGAGTTCAATATAGACCACGACGAGGTGGTGGATGGCCGCTTCTTCTCTGTGGCCGAGATCAAGGAAAAGCTGGGAACCGGCTTCTTCACCAGGAACTTTGAGCGGGAATTCGAGGTATTCAATAAATAATATGTGGAACTATATCTGGCCTATCGGACTGATTGTACTGTCCAACATTTTCTATCACATAACCACAAAAACTACACCCCATGAGGCAAATGCGTTCCTCTCCCTTACTGTGACCTATCTGGTGGGCGGAGTCTTGTCTTTCCTGGCCTATTTTATGACAGTGGGCAAAGGAAGCACTCTCAGGCAGGAGCTTATGAACCTCAACTGGTCTTCCTTTGTGCTGGGAATAGCTATCGTAGGTCTTGAGGCCGGATTCCTCTTCGCATACCGTGCAGGCTGGAAAGTCAGCATCGCACAGCTGGTGGCTTCTTCAATTCTTGCCATAGCCCTTATCTTTATAGGACTTTTCCTGTTTAAAGAGAACATCACACTGCGCCATATCATCGGCATTATCGTGTGCCTTGCAGGGCTGGCTATAATCAACCTGAAATAATCAGCTGATAACCTTGAACCAGGAGATTCAGGCACTAAGGCAGCAGAAATTCAGGATAGAGCAGCAGATTCAGGAGAAAGAGAACGAGAAACAGAGAATCCTGAATCCAAGTGTTCTATGAAAAGAAAACTATTTATTTAGGAAATGGATTAAGGCTCTAATAAGTTGAATAAAATAGTAAAGGAAAACTAAAGTAATTACTAATGATATGAAAGAAACCCTAACATCGTCTGGAAGAAAACCAGCAATGATAAAAATTAAAAAGACAACCCCTAAGAATTTTAAAAAAGATTTCATCCCCTAACCTCTAAAGTAGTATAACACAAAAACACCGTCTTACGGCTAATTTTTCATTTTTCCGGTGGTGGAATTACATTCCCATCTCCGTCATACCATTCTTCTTTGCCATCAGGACATTTTATGTGTTTCGAATTTCCATTTTCATCATACCAATATTCATATCCATTTTTTAGTTTTCTCTGAGTTATTTTCCCATTTTTGTCAAAGAAAACAATTGTTCCATCTGGAAATTTTGTTTGTGCTATTCTATCATACTCATCATATCGTTCTTCTCTTCCATCTGGAAGAATTCTATATTTATATTTGAACTGCCCATTTTCACAGTATCCAAGTCGACCATCTGGAAAAAGTATCTGAATTAATTTCTCATTCTCATCATATTCATACCGCTTGCCTGACCTATCTGGTATATAAATATATTTTACTTTTCCATTTCTATTTAAATAAACATCTTTATAACCAGATATTCTTAAATGTCTTTTGTTTCCATCTTCATCATACCAATAATCTATTCCATCTGAACTTCTTTTATATTCAAATTCAGAAGGTGCTCCACAATGAGGACAAGCATTTGCCATATCAGAAATTTCTTTCCCACATTCATAACAATGAATAAGTGCCATAAAAAACTCCTTATGTCATTAACTCATTTATACCACTTTTCTGTTCCATCTGTTTTTTTTTCGTGGATTACTCTTCCATTATTATCAAACCATTTTTCTATGCCATTTGGCAATTTCTCGTGTATTACGCTTCCATTTTCATTTTCCCAGCTTTCCATACAATCTGGAGTTCTTTTATGGATTATCACCCCTTTGTCATTATACCAACATTCTCCTCCATCTTTGTGTTTCCTGTATATCTCATTGCCTTTTTCATCAAATACAAATATCATCCCTATAGAATTTTTTTCAATCCTAAGTTTAGGTGCTCCACAATGAGGGCAAACTGTAGCTCTATCAGAAACCTCTTTACAACATTCATAACAACTAATAAGTGCCATAGAATAACTCCTTATGTATTTTTTACCACAAGGCAGCTCATCTGGCAAGGAAAAATCCCGATCGTGAAAATTTTTAAACTTTTTTTCTAAAAAATTGAAGCAAAAACGCATTTTTTGTTGTTAGTAAGGGTAAGGAGGCTGCCTATGCTGAAACTTTACCTTAGACAGTTGTTGGATGAATACTTACAGGAAATCGACCTTGTAAACGCCCTGAACCTTGTAAGAATGGATGTGGGGTAGATTCTGGGGGGATTACTGGAGGAAAAATATAAGAATGCTTATATTTCTACTATGTTTGTATACTTTCAGAAAGATAACCAAGAAAATGTTGATAAATTAGGTTTTTATTAATATATTTGATGCTATGAAAAGAATAATTATCTGTATCTGCCTTATTTTTGCTTTCAACTCTATAAGTATATTTGCCCAACAATACAATAAACCATCTAGTTCCTTTGAAGAAGAAGAATCTGTATATTGGTCTGAATATGATAATAGAGGGTATTTAACCCATAGAAAGATGGTGGATGGGACAGAATCTTGGTATGAATATGATGCTGAAGGAAAAGAAATCTATTTAAG
>JAEEGK010015234.1_pt1 | contig 17073 bp, 13 predicted proteins | sample 8958771 | NCBI WGS metagenome assembly JAEEGK01 (sample SAMN16246547, study PRJNA631951) | gut metagenome | biome: gut microbiome; feature: rumen; material: SC-attached | host: Bos | place: Iran: Karaj | collected 2018-10 | reverse complement strand
GCTGTTAATTCTTGATAAGCCAGTATAAACAATAAAGTTTTTAATCGCGTCAGGAGTTAAACCTTTTCTCTTTAAACCAACGAGTGTTGGCATACGTGGATCATCATAGCCAGTCACATATCCACCATCAACTAATTGACGGAGATATCTCTTGGACATGACGGTATTTGTAATATTTAATCTACCCCATTCATATTGATGTGGGACATTTGGCATTTCACACTTTTCGACAAACCAGTCATATAAAGGACGATGGTTATCGAATTCTAAGGAACACATGGAGTGGGTAACACCTTCAATAGCGTCTTGTAATGGATGAGCGAAGTCATACATTGGGTAAATACACCATTTTGTGCCTTGTCTATGATGTGGGACATGCAAAATACGATACATGACAGGGTCACGCATATTGATATTTGGTGATGCCATATCAATCTTTGCTCTTAATGTCTTTTCACCGTTACCATATTTGCCTTCACGCATTTCTTGGAATAATTTTAAGTTTTCTTCAATGGATCTATTTCTATATGGAGAATCTTTACCAGGTTCAGTTAAGGTACCACGGTATGCAGTAATCTCATCCGCGGATAAATCATCAACGTACGCTAAGCCTTTCTTAATTAAAAGGACAGCACGATTATATTGTTCTTCAAAGTAATCACTACCAAAGAAGATGTTTTTTGGTTCATAGCCTAACCATATAATATCGTTAATAATAGCTTGAACGTATTCAGCGCCTTCATTAACTGGGTTAGTATCATCAAATCTTAAATTGGTGTAACCACCGAATGCTTTAGCGAGTTCAAAGTCATTAATGACTGCTCTAGCATGACCAATATGTAAATAGGCGTTTGGTTCAGGAGGGAATCTGGTGACAATGGTTTTTACACGACCTTCTTCCAAGTCCTTCTCCATGATGGTTTTGATAAAGTTGTTAATTTCTTCCATAACTAAATCCTCGCCAATATTTTACTCTTGTTAGATTGGCAATCAATAATAATTGTTATTTAAGCAATTATTTAGCCTTGTTTCTTTTTACTGAAAACTGGCCAAAAAGCATCCGCACCATAATCAATACGATTGAGTTTCATGAGTTCAACCATATCTTCTTCTTTGATCTCGAAATCAAGTTTCATGTTGTCTTCAATGTGCTCTTTACTTGATGCTTTTGGAATAGAGATGGTATCTAATTGCAATGTGTATTTGATACATAACTGTGGCACAGATACCTTATATTTATCCGCCATCGCTTGAATTGTTTTATTGTTTAAAGCCTTACCATGCGCAATTGGAGAATAGGCTTCAACGACGATATCGTTTTCTTGGCAGAACTTAATAACATCAACTGGAGTTTCACCAATATGTAGAAGAATTTGGTTCGCCATTGGTTTGATTTCACAGTTATTCATGATGTTTTGCAAATCATCCACTAAGAAGTTAGAAACACCAATGGCTTTGAGTTTGCCTTCTTTATACGCTTCTTCCATAGCTTTCCAAACTTGAATGTTTTGTTTGAAATATCTAAATGGTCCTCTAAATAAGGCCCATGGTTGTGGACAGTGAATAAGCATTAAATCAATATAATCAACGCCTAATTTCTTGAGCGATTCATCAATTGATGCTTTGGCTTTTTTATAGGACTTAATTTCCGCTTTTACTTTAGAAGTAATGAACACGTCCTCTCTTTTGAGGCCAGATTCTCTAATTCCTTGGCCCACGCCTTCTTCGTTTCCATACGCTTGTGCGGTATCGATATGACGATATCCAGCTTCTAAAGCCATCTTCACGCAATTCGCGGCATTTTCATTTTTAATTAGCCATGTACCATAGGCTAAAGCAGGTGCTTTAACACCATTATGCAAAACAAAATCTTTCATATTAGTTTCCTCGATTAATTCTATTTTTGCATATGTTTGATATTTTCACAAAACTAAACGCAATAAAAAGAAAGGATCTGGCGAACCAGACCCTTCCCGGATTTTTATGAAACGTTTTTATTATTTCACTGAGAGTTTGAAAACGTCTAAGCTTGGGAATGTTTCAGATAATGTGATGGTGAGAACGTTTTCACCAGCTTTAACTGCGACATCACCAACAGTAATTTCTTCCATTGTAGCTGACCAGCCTTGTGGTACTGGGAGTTCAGCTGTTGCTGGAACTGTAACAGAAGCATTATTGAGCTTGAGGTTTAATGAGGAGAGTGGATATGCAGCTTGACTACCAAAGCTTGCACTACCGACAACAGATAATACCATTGTTGCGGCGCTTTGGGCATTGAATTTGTATGTAAGTGTTAATTCGCCTTCAACACCATAGAAGGAAACATAGGCACTTCCACTATGGACTGTGTTACCACCCCATTGTCCACCATCTTGTTGAACCATAACACCGGATGGTTTTTCTTCGGCTTGTAATTCTTCAGCGCCTTCTGCTTCAACTAAGATTTGACCAGCAACTGGTGCAGGCTTAACGGTAATTTCGACTCTAACGGAGTACATACCTTCTTTTTTGACTGTGATGTTTGTAATACCTTGTTTGACACCGGTAACAACACCCTTATCATCGACTGACGCGGTTTCAGCGTCGACTGAAGCATAGGAGACACCAGCTAGATTGTTCTTAACTTGGATACTAACTGTTTGGCCAACGATGACTTCTAATTTGTTTTCAACGACTTCGATTTGTTGTTTAGCAGCAGGATTTGTTAATGCTACTGTTGCTTCTTTTGCGTAAACAGCAACTTCATTTAAGAAGATGTTTGTGTCTTTTAAGAATTCAAATTCAAGTGTATTAGAAGCGGCTAAATCTAAGTTGCCTAATGAGAGATCATTGAATACAAGATCGTTACCAAATTGGCCAGGATTTGCTTCTAATGTCTTGCCCGCTAAGTTAATGGCAGTGCCGTTGAGTTTAATAGTCATGATTTCCGCTAAAACGGCTTCATCACTATTGCCAATATTTAACATTAATTCAGCTTTTTCTGCTTTGCTTGCGGTAAATTTAACTGTTTCTTTATCACCAGTACCAAAGCCACCGATAAATGTTTCTGGTTCTTCTTCTGTTTGGCCCCAGGACATGGTTTGTGCGACTGGGTTCCAACCATTAACGGTTTGCATAGCGAACATACCGCCACCACCGAGTTCCCACCAACCATCAGCAGAATAGTGTTCTGCAGCAGTTGTTAAGTCGAATGTTGCGGATGCAGCTGGTCTTGGAACATTGATACCGATTGTACCATTGTTATAACCATCTTTTTTAGCGGTAATGGAAGCTTCACCATAACCAACGGCGGTAACTTTACCAGTTTCATCGACTGTGACGATTGCAGTATCAGATGAGGACCATGTAACGCCTTCAATGACAGCGTCGCCCACTTTTGCGGTTAATTGTACTGTTTCGTTTAACGCTAATGATTTTTTATCACCAGCAGCGGTAACTGTAATTCTCTCTTTTTGTTGAGTACTTTGTTGAGAGTTTGTTGATTGGTTTCCTTGACTGTTATTAGCTGGTTGGTTACAAGCTGTTAAGCCCATACTTAAAAGTAAACCAACGGCCATTGCAGGAAGGAAAAGTTTTGTCTTTTTCATCGTAAAAATAATCCTTTCTATAAAAATGACAAATATGAATGGTCAGCAAAAAAACGAACCGAAATATTCAACTTTTGCCAACTATCTAATATTATTATACCCCTATTTAATTAATAGTTAAGTAATTTAAGGTTCGTTTAAGGAAAGTATAAAAAAAGCGACTAAAAGTCGCCTTTTTATTGCTTGTTTTTTAATAGAATAATCTAACTTCTTCAGTAAACAATAAACGGTAATCACTATTGTTATGAACGAATTCGATTTCTAAGTTAGTGTCGTTTTCAACATTATAGCTAGCGATATCGAAGTAGTTACCAGATGTTGTTAAACCTAATTGACCATATGTTTGACCATTTTGTAGGAGGATGTTTTGAGTCGCACCATTGATTTTAATCTCATATTTGCTACTGTCGAATGTTTGTGAGGAGTGAGAATCATAGGACATCTTCATGTTGAATTGAAGTTTGACTTCACCAGCTTTAGCAGGGATATCCCACTTAAATGTGGTTTTAACTTTACTTGAGCCACCAATTTTACCATCACTACCATATTGACCATCGATTGAAGAATAATCACTAAATTTGATAGCGATATATTTCTTACCACAGTCGCATAAGTAAGTTATTACTTGCTTACCTGCTTTATTGTTTACAGGTGTTTGGGCAACATAATTGTGGGTGGTATGTTCTTGTTCGTTACCACCTGGTTGTTGACCACCACCAGTACCATTAGCGGCATCAAAGATATAGATACCACCAACGTTCATGGAGTTAGATGTACCAGTTAATTTTATAGAATGGTTGCCTGCAGGAATATCAACTTCGCCCAATGTAACTGGATAGTAATTTATTCTAGAACCACATATGCCCATTCTTGCATCAGAGTAAGATTGATCTTTCATTTTGATATCAGCACTGTCTAATGAGCACTTAATTGCATCGGCAATCTTCTTGGAAGATGAGGAATCACCATTACCAAGATAGGCCACTACTTGTCCTTTAAATGCTTGTGTTGTGGTAAATGAATAACTTACAGATTGAGATGAACTATTTAAGGTGAAATAGTAGTTTGGATTATTTCTATCGGATGTGTCAGTTTTGACAGTTACACCATCGCCTTTTAATAAGTTAGCTGGAGCAATAATTTGGCCAGCTTCATTGTCTTTAGCGGTTTGTCCTTCTGTTAAATTAGCGATGACGGTATCTAATGTAGTTCTAGAAACACCAATGGCTAATAACATATTATAGACTTTGTTTTTGAATGTCTTACCGGACATATTTTGGATATCGTTAATATAGTTTTGAATATTGTCCGCACCTGCTTTTGTACCGATGTATCTCTTTTCGCCAATCTTACCGAAGTTGGAGAATAAGTAGTCTTGATAGATTTCGTTTAAGGAAACGCCTAATAAGCCAGATAATAAGATGGCGCATAAACCCGTTCTATCTGTACCGATACGGCAGTGGAAATAAACAGGATAGTTATTTGAATCACCTAATAAATTAAAGAAGTTTTTAACTGATTCGGCATTTCTTGAGAAGTGATGTGAACCACCACTGTAGTCCATCTTAAATTCTTTTAAAGTTGTGCCTGTTAATTTAAGGTTGTAGTTACTACCATCAGCGACGTTTACTTCAGTCTTAACTTTTAAGTGTTGAAGCATTTCTTTTTTGCCGTCTTCTGTAATGGTTGTGCTGTAATCGTATTTGTAACCACTTGTGCGGTAGATGAGACCTTGTTTCATCTTGCCACCATCTTCAAGCACTCTACCACCCATATCACGGCAGTTAGTCATGCCACCTATGGCAAGATTTCTTGGATATGTGGTATCAACATCAAAAGTCTTGATGGAGGTTTCATCTTTAGAACCATCAGAGAAATTAGCCACTAGTTTAAAGTAGTTAGTGCCTGAATAAGGATTATAGTACTTTAATGATTTACTGCTGGTTGTTATAGAATAACCATCGCTTAAATCGGCTTTTTGGCCACTGATAAATGTATAGTTTGAAACTGTCTTACCACTTGGGGCAGTATAATTCCAGGAAAGGTCAACCGGTAAAGAATCTGATTTATGAGTGGAACCGTCTGGATATTGGTTTTCAGGCATTTTGTCGTATTCGCCTGTATAAGATAAATAGGTCTTTTGTTCAGCAGTATGAATTTCTACTGGAACATTGAACTCTGTGATATTAGAGAAGCCACTTTCTCCGACAGGTGGTTGACTTGTTGGTTGGCTACTAGATTGTGAAGTCGGTTGAGAAGTCGGACGACTTTCTTGGTTACTTGTTGTGGATGGATTATTGCTTGTTTCACTTGAGCCAGGATTTGTAGGAATAGGACCAGGTGCACTTGTAATACAAATATCGCCCCCTGAATTGCTGCTTTCACTCACATCACTGCTTTCTTTGCTTTCTTCACTTCTAGTAAAGAATGAGCAAGAAGAAAGAAGCAATGTTGATAAAAACGCAAAGCTTAAAAATAGTTTTCTTTTTTGCATGATGATAACTCCCTTATTACCTATATTTTAAAAATATAAAGGTAGGCTGTCCAATAATTCTATGAAAAAGGCCCTCAATTAGAGAGCCTTAGATTAATAAGTTAATTGCAATTAAGCAGCGTGATCAGCAACAACGATAGAAGCGATATTGAATGTGCCTGATTTAACACCGATTTCGATTGTGTGTTCAGCGGCAGTGAAATCATAATTGCCTAAGATATTGAACATGTAACCGATTCTATTATCTTGTTGAGTTGAGCCAAAGCCTGCTTGCCATAAGTTCTTTGTGTTAGCAATTGTTTGTTCAGCGTCATCAATCTTTAAAGAAATAGCAGCTGATAATTTTGTGGATGTGCTTGTACTAACAGAACCTGTATAGCCCATATAGACGATAACGTCTTTCTTACCAGCAGTTGTTGTGGTTTTGAATTTGATACTACCGTTATTTGGAATAGCGTAGTATGTCGCTGGGCTCTTATAGTCTGTCTTTGTTGTTTTGCTAACTGTTGTTTCTAAACCACTATCTTCACCAATCTTAGCAGTGGCTGGGATTGTAGCTTTTGTACCAACTGTCATAATATCGATAATCTTATCTAATTTAGCAGCTGGGACACCAATCATACGAAGAGCAAGGTAAACTTGTTCTTGGAAGTTAGCGCCTGGTAAAGCTAAAAGTTCATCGATATATTTTTTGATATCATCACCATTGTTATCTGGAGTTTTGCCAGGATATCTTTGGTTATCAATTGGAGCGAAGTTTGAGAAGCCATAATCTTGGATACATTCGTTGAATGGAACACCAAGTAAGCCATTAATCATGATACCGGTGATACCAGTTCTATCTGTACCGATACGGCAGTGATAGAAGACTGGGTAATTATCTTCTTCCGCTAAGATGTCCATGACCTGTCTAATTCTCACGGAGTTTCTGGCTAAGTTGGAATATGGAACAGAACCATAAGCCATATAAGCGTTTTCAACTTTAGTACCGTCTAAGTTAACGTTATTTGTGGTGCTGTTAGCAACGTTGATTTCTGTTTTAACTCTTAATGTATTTTTTAAGATATCTTGAGCTTCACTATCGGATGGAGTGGAGTTATCGAATTTGCTACCACTTGTACGATAGATTAAGCCTTGTTTAATCTTGCCACCGGCCACTGTTGTTCTACCGCCCATATCACGGCAGTTTGGCATGTTACCAACATATAAGTTTCTTGGGGCTTGTTCAGTCACTTTGAAGGCTTTAACATCAGACGATTGTGTATCACCAGAAGTGAAGTTAGCGACGATCTTGAAATAGTTGGTACCTAAGAAGGAGTTGTAGAACTTAATAGAAGGATTCTTTGTACCTTGGACAGTATATGGATTACTTAAGTCCATGTTTTGGCTGAAGACTAATGTGAAGTTTTTAACTTCATAACCTTCTGGCGCGGTGAATTCCCAACTAAGCTCTGTTTGTTCTGGAGTGGAAACGTTTTTGTTACCTTTCGCATCACAGTTATCCAAATCACTCTTAGTCATGCTGTAGTATTCTTTTTGAAGATTTAAATACTTTAATTGATTTGCAGTGTGAATCTCTTGCGCGGTGTTGAGTTGATTGTCATCAAATTTGAATGTACCACCAGTAATTTCACCTGGATCTTTACTAGGTTGAATGATGCTTTCGCTATTGCTGTTATCAGTTTTATCACCAGGATTGTTTTGACAACCGGTTACTGTTAAAGCAAGGACAAGAAGCGAACCTAAAACATACTTTTTGTTCATAATATTTCTTTACCTCTGTGTGTTATTCTATAACCTTGTTAAATAAATGAAAAGTGACCATTTTATGAATGGCCACCTTCTTTTATGCGTTTTTTTCTTTATTTATTCTTTTTAGGCGCACCCAAGAAATAGATATATCCAAATAGAACCACTACTGGAAGAATCATCCATTCAATGAGTAATTGCACACCATTTGGCCAGAAAACATTTCTCGTGCCGGCATAAATAGCAATTAATAAGGCAGCAAGGAATCCAAAGACGATCACGCCTAGCATCACTAAGAAAGCAATGAAACGTAATGCTTTGAATTTAAAGATGAATTCTAAGGCCACTAACACGATGATTGCTGCTAATCCTAAGCCTGCAATTAAAGCAAAGATTCCTGAGGTAATAGCTAAGCCATTATTTGAATCTGTAAATGCTTCTGCGTTTCCTAAGAACGCTTGAGCGGAAGTTAAAACCCAATATCCTAATAAGAATAAGAAAACCATCTTTGCCGCTTCATCTTTACGGCAGATGACTAATATTGGTGCACCCGCGATAAGAATAGCGCCAATTGATAAAACAACTAAGCCACGGATAACGGATACAAATTGACCATCAATGCTAAGTGCGTTTTCGATGATGAACCATGTTGCGTAGAATAAACCACCAATGATAAAAATCCATTTGGCTGGTTTGCTTAATGCGTTAAAGAACTTTTCCATAATTTATCTCCCTAATAGAAGTTTTTTATATCTTAATAATATACACTATCTTCCAAATAATGCACAAAAAAGGAACCATCCGAAGATGATTCCATTTTATTTAAGCTATCTAAGAATTAAGCTTCAACGTTACGTGTAACGCCTAAGCAGCCCCAGAATTCAGCTTCTGTACCTTTGGTCTTATCAGCGTAGACTCTGTATGTATCTTCACCGATAACGAAGGTGTGATCAGCATCGCCCCAGAATGTAGCATCCATTTGGAGGTTGGCGCCGGCTTGACCACTAACGCAGTCAAAGTGTGTTTGCCAGCCTTCACCGTCAACGATGAAGCCGATGTAGCAGTAGAAATAGACATCGCCACCTTCAACTTTGTGGAAACGTTCTTCGGCAGCGTGGTTGTGTAATTGATAGCCACCACCGATAACACGTTGGAAGTTACCATTAACTTTGTTGTCAGCGACCCATTGATCAATGGCTTCAACTGTTAAGTTAGCGGAGTTAACACCACCAAACTTGAGGTATGGACCTTCGTTTGTGACACCAGCTGGTAAATCAGCGGCAGCGACGTTAACAACGGCAGCCTTTGTGAAGCTGATTGGTTGGACGGAGTCAAAGTGTAAAGAATTGGCTTGGTCTGTTCTGATGTAGTAGTGACGTGTTTGGTCTCTAGCATCGAGAGTTTCTGGAAGTTCGATGTTTGCATAAGCTTCTGGTGTGCCACCATAGATTTGGTAGAATGTACCTGGTTGTAAATCAGCAGCGTCTGTTAAGCAAAGCTTCATAGCGAATGTTTTTGCTGTGGCATCGAATGTTGCAGCTGTGTAATCAGCGGCTTCTGGTGTTTCTTTACCGACGACGAATTCACCGGAATCACCATTGACTTTGATACCCCAAGCCCATTTGAAGTCTTCGGCTTTGTAGTTGTTTTCTGTACCACTAACTGTGAGGTAAACTTTGCCAGCATCATTTGCCATTGTCACACCAGTAATGCTAATTGATTTAGCGGTAGATGGTGTTGATGGCTTTGGACTAGAAGATTGAGAAGTTGGGTTGGATTTGTTTCCACCGGAACTCTTGTTTGGTTGGCTGGTTTTGTCACCACCACAAGCGGTGAGCATCATTGCGCCTAAGAGCAATGCAACGCCAAGCATTTTTTTAGTTTTCATAAAAAATCCTTTCATGAGCACGTAAAGAAAATCGTGCTCTCATTATTTCAAGAATATGTGTTCTTGCTAAACGTATTATAAGGTATTTTTTAAAAACAATACAATAGGCATACTTACAAAAACATTAAAGACGGGTATTAATAAAGGCCTGAGCATTGCGCCCAGGCCGAATATTCAACTTTTACTTAAAAAATTAAGCGGCTTGTGAACTATCACCACCGGCTGCTGGTTGTGGAGCAGCGGTTGGATCAACTGGTAATTTAGAAACATCTTGGTATGGCTTTGTTGCATCCGCAGCACCCTTATAGATGAATCTGACATAGTTAATAGCTAAGGAGTAACCAATATCACCATGTTTTAAACTAATTGCTGTTGCGCCTTCTTTGAGGTTCATACCTGTGATGACTTGAGCAAAATTGAATTCAGAACCGGTTAAACCACACTCGCCCCAGGAATTAGCGTTGTCTGTGTAGACATTGTTTGCTGCGTTATCAGCACCATATACGACGATGAAGTAACGATATGGAGATTCAGTAGTTTTATCTGGATTAGAAGCAGCGTCTTCATTGCCTTTCCAAGCCATGTTGTACCAATATCTACTGGAATGTGAGTCGTAGGACATTCTAGCGCTGAATTCAACGTCATATTGACCAGCTGGTAAACCTTCAATAGCCCATTTGGATTCGTTTAATGGAGCATCAGCTGTCTTTTTGTTCATCTTTGTTTCTGCTTCATTCCAACCGTCGGCTTCTGCAACGCTAGCTAAATAAGCAACGCCATTGTCAGAGGCACGTGTTTGTTTGGTGAACTTGCCTGTTTTTGCACCATCGACCCACTCTGTAGAAGGAGTAGAAGATGATGGTTTTTGTGATGTTGATGATGGTTTTTGTGATGTTGATGCTGGTTTAGCGGATGTAGTTTTATCATTTGCGCTATTACCACCACCACATGCGACTAATGTCATCGCGGCAAAAACTGTTAGTACAGAAAATAATTTTGTTTTTTTCATTATAAATTTTCCTCCGAAAAATAATTAATCTAACACAGTACGTGTTTAGAAATCTGCAATTATTATAACTTAAAGAAGAAAATTTTCAATTCTATTGCAAATAATATACCCATCGCGATTGTGCACATCCTCGCGATTGTACATGATACGTTCTTTCTTTGGAGTGAGATAAACACCACCTGCTTGTTCCACGATTACTTGGCTAGCAGCGGTATCCCATTCTTTTGTGCCATCGCTTAAACGATATGATAATTCGCCTAAACCTTGGGCAATACGGCATGGTTTTAAAGCGGAGCCCCACTTCTCAATTCTGCCAATTCTATCTTTGTGTTTTTCATACATTGCTTCTTCGTTTGGCTTTGAATGGAAAACACTCTTATAAACTGTTAAATCAGTCAATTTATCGTTGACGTGTATGCGTTTGGTCACTCCATCCTTACGATAGAAAGCACCTAAACCTTTAGCAGCATAATAGACTTCACCAGTGAGTGGAACAACGACCACGCCAACCACTGCTTCATGTTTATAAGCAAGAGCAATGTTTGTGGTAAAACCACCATCTCTAGCGACAAAATCTTTAGTGCCATCAACTGGATCGACAATCCAAACGAAATCATTTTCTAATCTGGATAAGTCATCAGTACTTTCTTCGGTTAAGAAAGCATATGTTGGAAATTTTTCATGGAGATATTTTCTAATTACTTTGTCAGCGTTTTTATCAGCAAGAGTAACAGGTGAATTATCATCTTTAATCTCAACATCAAAATTACTGTTATAAATCTTTAAAATACCTTCAATAGCTTTGACGCCCGCTTCAATAGCAGCGTTTAATTGTTCTTCCCACATATTATTCGTTTCCTTTCTCATTGGCTTCTGCACATAAGTTAAGCAATTCTTCGATTCTTTCTGATGTAAATTCTTTGATGGTAAAGCCAGCGGCAAATTCGTGACCACCACCACCAAAGTGTGTAGCGATGCGTTGCACGTTATGGATGCTACTGCGTATTTCCACTTGCATGCCGCCTGTGTCTGTTTCGGAAGCGATGAACCAAATTGGATAACCGCTAACGTAACTGAGTAATGATGTATTACCAACTGTTTGTTGGGAAGTTACGCCTAAGGCTTCTCTTTCCTGCTTAGTTGCTACGGCGTAAACGACGCCACGTTGATCTTTGATAACATGACTATAAATAAAGGATTTAATATCAAGGGTGAATTCTGGAACAAGATTATTAGTCTTGTTAAGAAGAATTGGATCAACCCCTAATTCACATAAGTGCTTGGCAATATCAAACATTCTGACAAAGTTACTAGCAAATTGGAATCTTGCTGTATCAGTCATCATGCCAAGATAAAGAGCGCTCGCGGATATCAAATCAATCTCAAGATTATTCTCTTGAGCAAACAAGTAAATTAATTCGCATGTTGAGGTCGCTTTGTCATCAATGACTTCTGGACCTTCATGGAAAGTGAACGTGTCAATATGGTGGTCAATTTTGGCAAAATCTTTCGCAGTTGCGGCTCTTTTATCTTCCAATCTGTTGAGATCGTTGCTATCTAAAACAATAGCTAAAGACTGGGTAATAATTTCATCTGAAACTACATCCATTTTGCCGATAATATCAAAAAACTTTTTTAACCCACTACCGACAGCATAAACGTTTTTATGTGGGTATCTAAGTCTAAGGATGTTTCTTAGAGCAATTTGACTACCGTAACAATCACCGTCTGGATTTAAGTGACCAAAAATGACTATTGAATCATATTGCTCAATTTTAGAGACGATAGATTCAAACATTAAAATTCGTTATCCTCTTTTTCTTCTTCGTCTGATTCGTTTTCATCAGCGTTGAAGTCTTCATCCTTTTGTTGTTCGTCTTCTTCTTCAAAGGCTTTGTTATATTCCGCTTCTTCCTCTTCTTCTTCACTGTCGTCGTCGAAGGTTTCAACATCGGAATAAACTTCGCTCATGTCGATGTGGACCTTTTCGAATTTGTGACGGATTCTAAGATCCCATTCGTTTTCGCCTAAAGTCACGAAACGACCATCAAGCATTAAGTTTGTGTAGAAACGGGAAACTTTTGCAGCGGCTTCTTCTTCGCTTAAGCCAGCTTTTTCAACGCAGTAATTCCAAATATCTTGGAACTTGCTTTGTTGTTTTTGTTCGCTAACGTAATCGAAAGCGAGGTCTAATAATGATTTTGACATATTCATGTCCTCCTACATGTGTATTGGAGCGCTAACGCCAACAAGAGCGAGCGCATTTTTAATAACTATTCTACTTGCTTTAACTAAAGCAAGACGTGAACCACTGAGTTCTTTGTTGTTTTGATCAATAACACGGCACTCGTTATAGAAAGCGTGAACGAGTTCCGCTAATGTGTGTACATAGTTAGTAATCTTGTATGGAGCTTTGTCTTTGGCCGCATCATTCACCACATTTGGGAAATCGGCAAGATGTTTTAATAAAGCCATTTCTGATGGTTGACTTAATAATTTAGCAGACTCATCGAGAGGAATGTCTTTACCTTGTTCAAGAATTGAACATAATCTTGCATGAGCGTATTGGGCATAATAAACTGGGTTATTAGAACTCTGTTCTATTGCTAAGTCCATATCAAAGTCTAAATGACCAGATGGGGCACGCATTGCAAAGAAGTAACGCATAGCGTCAACGCCGACTTCTTCACAAACATCTCGGAGAGTAATAGCGTCACCTCTTCTTTTACTAGCCTTATATTCTTGACCGTTTTTTAAGAATCTCACCATTTGAATTAATTCAACATGGAGAGTATCTTCTTTATAGCCATGCATCATCAAAGCGGATTTCATTCTATTAATGTAGCCATGATGATCAGCGCCTAAAACGTCGATAATGCTATCGAAGCCACGAGACATCTTATTCACGTGATAGCAAATGTCAGGCATGAAGTAGGTATAGTCACCATTGCTCTTTCTAATAACACGATCTTTATCATCAACAAACGCAGTTGTCTTGAGATACAAGGCATCATCTTGTTCATAAACGTAATCTTTGAGGAATTCGATTTCCTTTTCGATAGCGTTGTTACTTCTAATCGCTTTTTCAGATGAGAAGACATCATGTTTAACTCTAAAGAGAGCTAAGTCATCAATGATTCTATCAAGCTCAATTTTCATGCCTTTCTCTTTAAAATAGGCGACAGGGTCATCCATTTTCAAAGCAGCATCACCAATTTCATCTTTAATTGATTGAGCGATATCGGTGATATCTTGACCAGCATAACCATCCGCTGGAATTTCGGCTTCAATGCCAAATAAATTTTTGTATCTAGCTTGGATGGATAAGGCCAAATTTGTGATTTGGCTACCAGCATCATTGATGTAGTATTCTTTGGTCACATCATAACCCGCGAAATCTAAAATGCGGGAGATGCTATCACCAATCGCTGCACCTCTAGCGGTACCAACATGTAATAAACCTGTTGGGTTAGCGCTGACGAATTCAACGTTAATCTTTTTGTTCTTTCTTGGTGAACGACCATAGTTATCTTCTTCAGAGATGATTTTACTGACAAACGCTTGTAATGAATCGTGTTTCATGAAGAAGTTAATAAAACCAGGACCAGCGATTTCGACTTTGTCGATGCCTTCCATATCAATCTTTTCAATTAACATAGCGGCAACATCGCGTGGCGCTTTGGCAAATAATTTAGAAAATTTCATAGCGACATTTGTAGCGTAGTCACCATGAGTTTCATCTTTGCTCTTTTCAATGACGATGTCATTTAAAGCAACTTCTTGACCTAGGGCTAAAAGGGCAGCTTGTAATTTAAGTTTGAGATTTTCAATAATGTCCATTTTATTCCCCTTTCTTTTTAAGCATGACAATCGCCTCTGCTTTAACGGCAAGGCCTTTGCCGATTTCATCGATGCCTTCATTCGTTCCCGCTTTAATGGAAACGTTGTCTATCGAAGTATTTAATAATAACGCAAGGTTTTGGCGCATTTCCATAATAAATGGAGCAAGTTTTGGTTTTTCTAATGTGATGGAGATATCAATGTTGTTGATTTCATAGCCTTCATCAAGCATCATTCCCACCACTCTTCTAACAATTATCGATGAATCGATATCTTTAAATTCAGGTGTACCTGGGAAGTGCTTTCCTAAATCGCCAAGCGCAAGCGCTCCTAAGATAGCTTCGCTAGCAGCGTGAAATACCACATCACCATCACTATGAGCTAATTCACCTAACTCATAAGGCACATGTACGCCAGAGAGCATTAATTTACGACCAGCGACTAGTCTATGTATATCGCTTGAAAAACCAATTCTCATTATTTTTTCACATTAAAACGGAAGAACATGATATCACCATCTTTTGGATAATATCCTTTACCTTCTGTTCTAATCTTTCCCGCTTCTTTAACAGCGTGTTCGCTTCCAAGCTCCTTAATGGCGTCGTATGGATATACTTCCGCACAAATGAAACCTTTTTGGAAATCAGTATGAATCACACCAGCACATTCAGGCGCTGACATGTTGTTTTTAAATGTCCAAGCACGGCATTCATCCGCACCGACTGTAAAGAATGTTGATAAGTTCAATAACTTATATGTGGCTTTGATAACTTTTTCTAAGCCGGATTCGGAAACATTAAGTTCCGCTAAATATTCTTTTCTTTCGCTTTCGCTTAATTCAGATAAGTCGCTTTCGATTTGCGCAGAAACAGGAATGACTTGATTGCCTTCCTTTGTAGCGTAATCTAAAACGTCTTGATAGAACTTGCAGTTGTCTAGATCTAAAAGATCATTTTCACCAACATTAGCAACATAGATAATTGGTTTATCTGTGAGCAAATGATAATTCACTTTGCAATATGCAATTTGATCTTCAGTTAATTTAGCTTTTCTAGCTGGTTGCCCTTGTTCAAGAACTTCCTTTAAAGGCTTTAATAAAGCCATTTCATAAATTGCCTCTTTGTCTTTAGCAATTCTTGCTTTCGCTTCACTCTTTTCGATACGTTTATCAACAGTATCCAAATCCGCCATAACGAGTTCTAAATTGATGATTTCAATATCTCTGATAGGATCGACTGACTCTTCAACGTGAACGATATCAGCGTTTTCAAAGCAACGCACAACTTCTACGATAGCATCGCATTCACGAATGTTGGCTAAGAATTTGTTTCCTAAACCTTCACCGTTAGAAGCGCCTTTGACTAAACCAGCAATATCAGTAAACTCAACTGTCGCTGGAATCTTTCTTTCTGGTTTAAAAATATCGGTTAAAAAATCTAATCTTTCATCAGGAACGTTAACGACACCGGTATTTGGATTAATTGTTGCGAACGGATAGTTGGCAGCTTCAACGTGAGAATTAGTAATTGCGTTAAAAAGCGTAGACTTTCCCACATTTGGTAAACCAACAATGCCTGCTTTTAATCCCATAATAGTGTTTTCCTCTTCTAATGCGCTACCTATTATAAGGGAAAATAATAAAATTCACAAAACAAAATAAAATTTGTTTTATTGAGTAAGCGCTTCAATCGGATTAATTTTATTAATTCTTCTGCTCATAATTGAACTCGAAATTAAAGCGATAGACAAAGATAAAATGAGCATTGGTAAGAACGCTATTGGATTGAAAGAAAAATGAAAGTTCATTGATAAGGCACTTCCTACCTCAAAGTTCGCAGCGATAGAAAATAAGAACAGTTCAACACTAGCAACTACAAAAGAAATTAAGCATTGAATTAACGAATGGTAATAGAGGAACTTTCTACTCTCTTTTTTGTTAACTCCTAGACACCTAGCAAGAGCAATTTCTTTTCTTCCTTCTAAAATAAAAAGGTAGTTACAAATCGTTAACAAAAGAACAGATATCAAAGTGGCAACAAAAGAGAAAACAATAAGGACAATTGTGATATAAAAACACACAGTATCAACACTGTCATTAACATCGGAAAGAGGGTTAACACAATTGTAGTCAGGAAATCCTCTTTTAAATAGCTTGACACTCTCATTAATAAGCTTTGAATCATTTAAAGAAAAAGCCACTGATGTTGTCTGTAATTCAAAAGCGCTGACACCAATCTTGCACTGATAAAAGAGGGTTGTCCAATTCTTATAATGATAGATAGCATTCTTATTTGATTTAACAATTCCTGTGACTTTTAAAACACTAACAGCGTAATCGCTAATAAGGCCTCCATTATTAGTTATCACTTCTTTTCTTGGCGTTGTTACAAAGATCGTTTCACCTGTGTCTTTAATACCTAATTCATTGGCAAGAGTATCAGAAATAGCTATTTCATCTAATGTCTCTGGTTTAGTGCCTTTTTGCAGTGTTTTTTCGTCAAAAACT
>JAEEGK010015232.1_pt1 | contig 17075 bp, 10 predicted proteins | sample 8958771 | NCBI WGS metagenome assembly JAEEGK01 (sample SAMN16246547, study PRJNA631951) | gut metagenome | biome: gut microbiome; feature: rumen; material: SC-attached | host: Bos | place: Iran: Karaj | collected 2018-10 | reverse complement strand
AGCACTGCAAGAAGAGAGTCAAAAGTTTGGAACGATTGGAACTGGACAAACACTTTGAACTATCAGAATATTTTTGCCGACAAACACAGCCTCAACGTTATGGCTGGTTATACGATGGAAAAATTCTCATATTATTGGTTGACCGGTAGCCGTGATGCCGTTCCCTCAAACAACGAAAATCTCCGTTATGTTGCAGCCGGAACCGAAAATCAAAAAGCCGACGGTAGAGACGAATTTTCAACCCTCGTTTCATACCTTGGCCGTGTGATGTACAACTATGATTCACGTTATTATATTACGGGAAGTATTCGTTTTGACGGTTCGAGTAAATTCCCCGAAGGCAACAAATTTGCTATTTTCCCCGCAGTTTCAGGTGCGTGGAGAATCACAGGCGAAGAGTTTATGAAAAACCAGCACATTTTCACAAACCTCAAACTTCGTCTTGGTTGGGGTAAGGTCGGCAACCAGTCGATTGCCAACAGTGCATACCTTTCTACTATTGGAACTACTTACTATGTTGTTGACGGCAACCTTGTTACGGGTTCATACGTAAGTTCTACCGCTAATCCCAACATTCAGTGGGAAACAGTGGAAGATTACGATATAGGTTTGGATATGGGTTTCTTGAAAGACCGTTTGACGGCAACTATCGACATTTATAAAAAGAAAACCTCCGATATGCTTTTGAAAGAAAGCAACCTTAACATTCTCGGTTATCCCGAGTGGAACGGCGAAATTTGGACAAATGTCGGAAGTATGGAAGCAACAGGTTGGGAACTTTCTTTGAATTGGAAAGACCAAGTGAAAAAAGATTTTAATTATGAAGTAGGCGTTAATCTTTCTGGCGTTAAAAACGTTGCAAAAGACCTCGGCATTTCTTCGCCGATTTTAACTCAGGGTTTCAACGGCGACTATATTATCCGTAACGAAAGCGATGCTGAGATTTCAAGATTCTACGGTTATGAGACAGACGGTATTTTCCAAAATTGGGAAGAGGTTATTTCTTACGCTAACGAACACGGCGATCTTTATCAGCCGAAAGCGCAACCCGGCGATTTGAAATTTGTTGACCGCAATCACGATGGTGTTATCGATGAAAACGACAAAACATATATCGGCAACGCTTTCCCGAAAATGTATATCGGATTGAATCTTGGTGCAAACTACAAACAGTGGGATTTCTCGATGAATTTCTACGGCACTTTGGGCAACAATATTTTCAACAAGACCAAAGGTTATTATTCTGGTGTTTCAGGGCAGAATGTTTGGGCAGGTACGCTTGACGATGCATGGCATTACGAAGGACAGTCAACCGACATTCCGAGACTTTCTTACAACGATGCTAACGGCAATTTCACCACTGTAAGTGATTGGTTTGTTGAAAACGGTTCTTATCTCCGTTGCAAACAGTTGCAAATCGGTTACACGATTCCCGAAGGCAGACTTCGTTTCGGTACGCTCAGATTGTCGGTATCTGCACAAAACTTGTTTACGATTACCAAGTACAGCGGCTTTGACCCCGAAACCGCAGCAACAGGTTCTGTTACAGAAAGTGGTGTTGACGGTGTTGCATATCCGAATACTAAAATTTTCTTATTCGGCGTAAATCTTAACTTTTAACGGCGGTCTTAGACCGTTTTTAAACGCGCTTTTCGCGCGAATATAAAAATTTTCCGGTTCCCTTTTTTAAAAGGGAACAAAAAAAATTAAAATTATAATTATGAGAAGATTATTAAAATACAGCATAATAGCGGCTGTTGCGTTGAGCGGCTGCACTGACGATTTTTTAACGCAGGACGTTAAAGGAACTCAGGTTTTGGATAATTATTTCAACAACGAGCAGGAGTGTTTGGCACAGGTTTACGGCTGTTATCAGACTTTGGCTTTTGACGACTGGTGGCAGATTTACAACACTTATATTCTTGCTGACATGTGTACTGACGACGGTTGGATGAACAATACGACCCAAGGTCAGGACGGTTACAACGACCTTGTACTTTATCAAGGCAAAACCACGAGCGGTACATTGGCTAACTTTTGGCAGTATCGTTATAAAGGCATTCACTATTGCAACACGGTTTTGGAATACGTTCCGAAAGTAACCACTGTCAGTCAGGAAAAGAAAAACCGTATGATTGCCGAAGCAAAATTCTTACGTGCTTATCAATATTTTGAACTTGTAAAAAATTTCGGTGGCGTACCTTTGGTTATCAGCATGGCAACTCCTGAAGATGCTAAAAACATCAGACGTGCCTCTTTGGAAGAAACTTACGCTCAAATAGAGCAAGACTTTTTGGAATCGGTTGAGGCTTTGCCATTGCGCAGCGAAACGATTAAAAACGGCGAACTCGGACGCGCAACCAAAGGTGCTGCAATGGCTATGTTGGCAAAAGTTTATCTTTATCAGGAAAAATATACAGAGGCTGAACAATACTTAGATGCGGTGATTAATAGTGGCGAATACGCTTTGTTAGATGATTTCTCGAAAGTATGGAACATGGATTATAACAATAGTGAAGAAGGCGTTTTTGAAATTCAAACATCAGGGGATATTACATATAATGTCGGCGAAAGAATCTCCGTCGTAGCGGGCAGCCGTGATGATAGCGGTTGGTCGTGGGGCGGACCTTCGTCAGACCTCGAAAACGCTTATATTGCAGAAGGCGATGATATAAGATTGTTTTGTACGATTATCAAACACAATGCTACTGCAATTCCTAACGAAACTCAAATGGATAAGTTTGAGTATAAAGTTAAAAACGAAAACGGAGAAGAAGAAGTTATCAAAGGTAAATATCCGATACTTCCGAGTAAACACAAAAGCGGACGTGTAAATGCAAAACTTTACATTCCGCTGGCAAAACGTATCGAAGGTAACTATGATGCACCGCATATTGCTTTGAATTACAGACTTTTGCGTTATGCTGACGTATTACTTATGGCTGCCGAGGTTAAGAATCAACTCGGCAAAGACGGCGACGCTCAGACTTATTTGAACGCTGTACGCTCCCGTGTCAACCTCTCTGACGTTACCGCAACGGGTACTGCTTTGAGAGACGCAATCCGCAAGGAACGCCGTCTTGAACTCGCTTGGGAAGGCAACCGTCTTTACGACATCCGCCGCTGGACAGACGACAACGGTAAAAAAATGGCTTGCAACCTTTTCGGTCCCAACGGCTCTTGGGTGATATACAACACTCAGGTTTCAACCGACGAGTTTGAAACAACGAACTTGATTGAGCCTCAGGACGAAGGCAAGGATTTCAACGAGAACAGAGATTTGCTTTTCCCGATTCCGAGTGCGGAGGTTGTTCAGTCAAACGGCATGTTGGAGCAGAATCCGGGCTATTAAAAATTGAGGGTTAACCCATGAGAAAATTATCTTTAATCTTGTTAGTTGCGACGGCTTCATCTTTCATGGCTTCTTGCAGCCATGAAGATGTCAAGCCTGACCAATCTAATACGGGTCAGACACAAGATCCTAATAATCCCGGCGGCGAAGAAGGAACGCCTTCCGCTTGGAAGGTAGTCAACACTTCTGACGAGCGTGCTGACGATGAAATTTCCGTTACGGTAAACGCCGCGACTGTTTATCAGACGATGGAAGGTTTCGGCGCGTCGGACTGCTGGCTCGGCGAATATGTCGGCACAAAGTATGCGGCAAAATCCTCTATGGCAAAACTGCTTTTTTCGCAGGACACCACCTTGGACGGACAGTTGTCGGGTATCGGACTTTCGATGTGGAGGGTCAACCTCGGGGCGGGGAGTGCGGAGCAGGGCGAAGGCTCAGATCTTGAAGACGTTACACGCAGGGCAGAATGTTATCTTGCAAATGACGGCGTAACTTATGACTGGACAAAATGCAAAGGTCAGCAGTATTTTATGCAGGAGGCTAAAAAATACGGCGTTGAAAAAATGCTGCTTTTTTCAAATTCTCCGCTCGTTTTCTGGACTAAAAACGGCAAAGCGTTTTCTAACAGCGGCGACAAAGCAAACCTCGAAGACGAGGGTTACGAAAAATTTGCAGAATATATGTCTGAGGTTTCAAAACACTTTACCGAAAGCGGCATTCCGATTGACTATATTTCGCCTGTAAACGAGCCTCAGTACAACTGGGACGGCGGACAGGAGGGCAGCGGCTGGCAAAATTCAGAAATTGCTAAACTCGTAAGACTGCTTGACGAAAAACTCGGCTCTCAAACCACGCAAATCGTCATACCCGAAGCGGCAAAATGGTCTGCAACTTATTCCAACACTTATAACGGCAGGGCAAACCAGATTTCGGAATTTTTTGGCAGCGGAGAAAATTCGGTAAAGGATTTGAGCCACGTTCACAAAGTTGTCGGCGCACATTCCTACTGGGAAGACCGCAACTGGACAGACCTTAGAAAAATCCGTTCAAACGCTTACAACGAGGCTCAGAGCAACGGTATCGGACTTTGGCAGACCGAATGGTCGATGCTTGACGACTATCCCGCAACGGACAATTATCCGGGTCTTGACGGGGCAACCTACATGGACAACGCGCTTTATCTCTCGAGAGTGATTTATTCGGATTTGGTTTGGGCAAACGTTTCTTCATGGTGTTATTGGACGGTCTGGGGACAGGAGCGTTGGAGTCAGAAAAACAGGTTTTACCTCATAAAACTTGGCGGCAACGTTGCCGATTATGCTGACGACTATTCCGACGTTACAACCGGCGGCAACTGGGCTGCAAACGTCAATCTCTATGTTTTGGGCAATTACAGCCGTTTTGTGCGTCCGGGTTTCAGACGTGTTGAAATGGACTGCGGTTTGGACAGGTCGTTTTTCGGTTCGGCATTTTTGTCAGAAGACGGTAATACATTAGTGGCGGTTTATACAAATCTTACCGACCAGAAACTCAGGGTAAATCCTTCGGTCAGCGGATTTTCAGGCAACACCAAGTTTTTGCGTTTTGTTACCGACAAGGACAAAAGACTTGAACGTACAAACATGAGCGACGGCAACATCGTTGTTCCCGCAAAATCTGTTACGACAATTGTTTATTGTAAGTAGTTTTCCGCGTATACCCCGCATGTAATGCAGTTTTGGCTGTGTTATGTGCGGGGTTAATAAAAAATCGTTATTATGAAAAGACATCTCTTAATATTTTCTTTGCTTTTGACGGGTTGTGCTGAAAAGTACACGCAGAGTGCTGAAATCGATGAAAACCAGACTTTTCAGACGGTTGACGGTTTCGGGGCTTCTGATGCGTGGACGATTCAGACCACGGACTCTTGGCAAGAAGAAACAGTACAAAAAGCCGCCGATTTGCTGTTTTCAAAAGATAGGGGAATCGGCCTCAGTATCTGGCGTTTCAACCTTGGCGCGGGCAGTGCGTATCAGGGTGAAGACGCTCAAATACAGCCTTTTACGCGGACTGAATGTTTCTTAAAGCCTGACGGGGAGTGGGATTTTTCAAAGCAGGGTGCGCAGGTTGAGTTTATGAAAGAGGCTCAAAAGCGCGGCGTTGAAACTTTCATCGCTTTTTTGAACTCTCCGCCTGTCAATTTTACGCAAAACGGACTTGCAACAAATACGGGACGTGGCGGCACTTTCAATTTGAAGCCAGACTGTTACGGCAAGTTTGCGGATTTTATGGCTGAATCGGTAAAAGGTCTTGAAGAAAACCACGGCATTAAGATTTCGTATATATGTCCCGTCAACGAGCCTGACGGTCATTGGAACTGGCTCGGACCGAAACAAGAAGGCACTCCCGCAACAAATGCCGAAGTCGCAAAAATAACCCGTGTTTTGGATTCGTCTCTTTCTGCAAAAAATCTTGACACCAAAATTCTTGTCAACGAGTCTTCCGACTACCGCGCAATGGTCAGCACACATCAGACCGAAAGCGACAGGGGTTTTGTGATTCAGACGCTTTTTAATGAGGATTCCTCCTCCAACGTTCTGGGCTTGAAACACGTTGACAAACTTATCGCCGGACACGGTTATTGGACAAACACGCCGCTTGATTTTTTGCGGTCGATGAGGCAAAACCTTCATGACACTTTGGACAAATTTGGCGTAAAGTTTTGGATGACAGAGCAGTGCATTATGGGCAACGATGAGGAAATCGGTTTCGGACACGGTTTTGACACGACGATGAAAACGGCTTTGTATGTTGCGCGGTGCATTCATTATGATTTGGTTTTGGCAAACGCTTCTTCGTGGCAGTGGTGGCGGGCAATCGGTGAGAATTACAAAGACGGACTTTTGCAGGAGTTCGGCGAAGAAACCGTCATCAGCGGAAAACTTTTTGACAGCCGTCTGCTTTGGACGTTGGGCAATTACAGCCGTTTTGTTCGTCCGGGCGCAAAGCGTGTCTCTATAAAATTATCCTCAGGCGAGAGTCCGACTGGATTGATGGCAAGCGCGTTTAAAAATGCTGACGGCAAACTTGTTGCAGTAATAATCAACTATTCCGACAAGGACGAGTCAGTAAAATTTCCGCAAAAAATTTCGGAAGTTTATCTGACGAACGATAATCCGGGCAACAAATTAAAACGGCAGCCCTCAGTTAAAACCGTCGCCCAAATTCCAGCTAAAAGTGTCGTAACTGTTGTGTTTACCTCTCTGCCCTAACTCCGCGCGAAAAGCGCGAACATAAAAATTTTTTGGTTCTTTTTTATAAAAAAGAACAACATCTTCAAAAAACTAAACTAAAAAGAATGAAAAGATTAATTTTAATGTTTTTCGCTGCCTTGCTAATTGCAAGTTGTGGTCAAAAGCCTCAGACGGGCAGTTTTTCTGTCGGGAACAAGACCTTTTTACTAAACGGCAAACCTTTTCTTGTTAAAGCCGCTGAGATTCATTATTCCCGTATTCCGAAAGAGTATTGGGAAAACCGTATTCAACTCTGTAAAGCCTTGGGTATGAATACACTATGTATTTATATTTTCTGGAATTACCATGAAATGGAAGAAGGCAAATTCGATTTTTCAGGCGACAAGGACATCGCTGAATTTTGCCGTTTGGCGCAGAAAAACGGAATGTATATTATTGTCCGTCCGGGTCCGTATGTTTGTGCGGAGTGGGAGATGGGCGGTCTTCCTTGGTGGCTTTTGAAAAACGACAGCATAAAACTGCGCACTCTTGATGCCGATTATATGAACCATGTTGAAAAATTCATGGCGAAAGTCGGCGAACAACTTTCGCCCTTGCAGATAACCAACGGCGGCAATATTATCATGGTTCAGGTTGAAAACGAGTACGGAAGTTACGGCACTGACAAACCTTATATCAGCGCAATCCGCGACATTGTAAAAAAATCGGGCTTTGACAAAGTGCCTTTGTTTCAGTGCGATTGGAGCAGCAATTTTACAAACAATGCTCTTGACGATTTGCTTTGGACGGTTAATTTCGGCACGGGCAGCGACATTGACGCGCAGTTTAAGAAGTTGAAAGAACTCCGTCCGAATACGCCTTTGATGTGCAGCGAGTTTTGGAGCGGCTGGTTTGACCATTGGGGCAGACCTCACGAGACGCGCCCCGCCGACGTCATGGTCAGCGGACTTGAAGAGATGATTGAAAAGAACATTTCGTTCAGCCTTTATATGACACACGGCGGCACGACGTTCGGTTTTTGGGGCGGTGCCAACAATCCCGCTTACAGTGCGATGTGTTCGTCTTACGATTATGACGCGCCGGTTTCTGAAAACGGTCAGGTAACACCGAAATATACTTTGCTGAGAGAAATGATGTCAAAACATCTCTCTGAGGGTGAGCAACTTGCAGAAATTCCTGCGCAGATAAAAGCGGTCAGAATACCTGAATTTACGCTGACGGAATACGCGCCGGTTTTTGAAAACCTTCCTGCGGCTGTTGAGTCGGAAAACATTAAGCCGATGGAAAAATTCAATCAGGGCTGGGGTTCGATTCTTTACCGCACCACGCTTGAAGACAAACTCAAAAAAGGCACAAAAATCAAGATTGACGAGGTTCACGATTTTGCGTTGGTTTTTGCTGACGGAGAAAAAATCGCTGAACTTGACCGTAGAAAAGGTGAGTTTTCGTTCTCTTTGGACAGAAACTTGAAAAAAGGCTGCGTTCTTGACATTTACGTTGAGGCTTTGGGCAGGGTAAATTTTGACAAGTCGATTCACGACCGCAAAGGCATTACGAAGTCGGTTTCGGCAGACGGCGTGGAGTTGAAAAACTGGAAAGTTTATTCTTTGCCTTTGGATTACGCTTTTGCGGCAAACAAAAAATATTCGGCTCTGACAAAAACCGAAATGCCTGCTTATTATAAAGGCGTTTTCAAGGTTGACAAGCCGGAAGATACGTTTTTGGATTTTTCTACGTGGGGCAAAGGTTTTGTCTGGGTCAACGGTCATGCTTTGGGCAGAATTTGGGAAATCGGTCCTCAGCAAACGCTTTATATGCCGGGTTGTTGGTTGAAAAAGGGCGAAAACGAGATTATCGTTTTGGACATCTTCTCGCCTGAAAAACCGATTGTAAAAGGTCTTGACAAGCCGATTCTTGACCTTTTGCGTGTTAGTGTTCCGCAAACGCACAGAAAAGACGGTGAAAAACTTGACCTTTCAAAAGAGCAGCCGGTGCTTTCGGGTACGCTTCAAAACGTTGCTTCGCCGCAAATCATTGATTTTGAGAAACCTGTCAGCGGACGTTATTTGTGTGTTGAGGCTTTGAACAATTTTACGGGCGACAACATAACCTCGTTTGCGGAGTTGGACGTTTACGACAAAAAAGGTAAACTTATCAACCGAAAAGATTGGAAAGTGGTTTATGCTGACAGTGAGGAGACCCGTTCGGGCGAGTGCACGGCTGACAAACTTTACGATTTGCAGGAGTCAACTTATTGGCAGACGGTTGACAACGTTTCGTTCCCGCACGCGGTGGTTATTGATATGGGCAAAACAGAGACATTAAAATCAATCCGGATAATTCCGCGTCAGGAAAAAGGCAATCCGGGTTTAATGAAAGATTATAAGGTTTATATCAAGGAAGGGGAGTTTAAAAAGTAGAAACGATTAGAGCCGCAACAAGTTTTGCGGCTCTTTTTTGTGTTGTTGGAACGATTTTCAATTAAAAAAAGTTGGAATGGATTAAAGCAAAATTTAAAAAAATATTATTATTTTTGCCCATGAAATTAAAACAGCAGTGTTATGACTATTTTTGCAAAAAAAACATACCGCCTTCTACCATACGGACAGAGCGACTTTGCGACGATTCGCAGAGAAAACAGATATTATGTGGATAAGACAATGTTCATACCCGCGCTCGAAGAATTCAAATACCAGATGTTTCTTCGTCCGAGGCGGTTTGGTAAAAGTCTAATGCTCAATATGTTGAGTGCGTATTACGATGTCGATATGAAAGACGATTTCGATATGCTTTTCGGCGATTTGTACATCGGCAAAAATCCTACGGAAGAACGTAACAAGTATTTGATTTTGAAATTCAATTTTTCAAAAGTAAATCCCGACCCCGAAAAAGTCAACGATTCGTTCAACGACCTTGTGCTTTTGACGTTAAGGGATTTTGCAGAAAAATATAAATGTATGTTACGTGAAGGTGCATTAGACGAAATCAGGTTACAGACCGACTCTAACACGGCTTTCACGGAGTTGCTTAATATCGTTCAGCGTTCAGGTCGAGAAGTTTATGTAATTATCGACGAGTACGACAACTTTGCCAACACAATGCTTGCCGACAATGAGAGCAACTATAAAGATTTGACCCACGGCGACGGGTTTTTCCGTCTGTTTTTCAACAATTTGAAAGCCACCACCACCGACAACAACGCGCCTGTTGCAAGGATTATGATTTCGGGCGTTACACCGTTGACACTCAGCGATGTAACGAGCGGTTACAACATCGGAATGAACATTTCCACAGATTTTCAGTTCAATACGCTTGCTGGTTTTACTGAGACCGAGTTCCGCCAAATGCTTGAATATTACCGCGATGCGACGGGCATTTTTAATCATTCTGTTGACGAACTTATTAAAATCACCAAGCCGTGGTACGATAACAACTGTTTTTCGACGGATTCAGTTAGCCAAGATCGTATGTACAATTCTGATATGGCGTTGTATTTTCTTAGAGAATATATCAAAAATGATGGCAATATTCCCGATAGGTTGGTGGATGACAATATCATCACCGATTACAACAAGATGGCGAAACTAATCCGTTTTGAAAAACAATTCGGCGAAAAAACATCTCTGATTCAGCGAATTACCACCGATGGAGAAATTTATGCAAGAGTAAAAACTACCTTTTCGCTCAAAGACCTTACGAGTTATGAAAACCTTGTCAGTCTGATGTTTTATATGGGTTTGCTGTCGGTTGGCAACCACGAAAGGGGCAGGACGTTGCTTGTAATCCCAAATTCAACCGTCCGTCAGCAATACCTCGACTATATGAAAAAGTCGTATGAAACCCTGATTTCGTGGAAAACCGACGACAACATAATGAACGACCTCGGCTACAATTTTGCTTGGAACGGCGAACACGAGCCTTTTCTGCGCTACATCGCAAGTTGTATGAAAGAGACTTCCGACAACCGCGATTTCATCAAGACTGGCGAGGCGTTTGTCAAAGGCTTCATTTTGGGGCAGTTCGGCACAAATCTCAATTATTACCTTGCGCACAGCGAATATGCGCACGGGCATTGTTACAGCGACCTCTACCTCGAACCGCGCCTCGACACGCCGTATGCCTACGTCATCGAGTTGAAATATTGTCCAAAATCATCAAACGAAAAAGACATTGACGACCTTCTCGCCGAAGCCCGCATCCAATTGCCCAAGTACATCAACGACAACGGTTTACAGACCGCCGCAAAAGATAAGGGTTGGACATTGCAAGGGATAATTATGGTGTTCAACGGTTGGGAATTGGCAAGGTATGAGGTGATTGAACATTAATGAAAAAAGGGCGCACTAAAAGTATTCCCCGCCAAACCAAATATCGCCACCTTTGTAATATTGTTTTCTACTTGTTCGCGGTTTTCCTCAAATCCGCCGTTAAAAGCCATCGTCCCCACGAGGTTTGAAGTTTTCTGAGACCGGCCATCTGCGAAAAAGCCATTGAAAGACTTCCCATTTTGTTTTTGTCTCCCATTGCAATATCGCTCAAAGCCTCTGACATTTGAAAACTTGTTTCTGTGTCAACGCCGTAGCCTATCATTTGTTTAACGGCTTCGTTCATTGTGTCAGTTCCGTAAAGGGTTGCGGCATCGGTGGAACGGATAGCCTCGGCAAGATTTTGGGCTACCTCTTTATCGCCGTAGAGTAGTGTTTCAAAGTCTGAAACCGCGTTTTGTCGGGACATACCCTCACCGAAAACAGACATAATAGGAGATACAAGGCTTTGAGCCGCCGCCTTGATTCCGACAAACGCCTGTCCGAAGTTTGCGAACTTTGATAAAAGACCTTTTTCTACTTTTTCTCCGGCCTTTTCTCCTGCCTTGCCTATACTGTTGATTTTATTTTCGAGTTTTTCGGCCTATGATGTGCCTTTTGAAAAAACCTCACGTATTTCACTAAGTATATCATCTAATTTATAAAAACTGCTAACGCCGACTTTCCTATTGACAATAAAATTTTATTTGTATTTTCAAGTAGTTGTATTATTTTTGCAAGTGGGTTGATAGCGGTGTTTATAGAGTTGACCGCCTGCCAACTTTGTTGACGGCGACAAGTGCGGAATTCATTTTGTCAACGCCTTGCGGTGCAAGTTCTATTGTATAAATTGTATTCATAAAACCAACAAGTATGAAAAAATATTTAAAATATTCGTTTTTGATAATTATTGCGGGATTTGTATTCTTGTATTTTGGCTTTGAGGCTGCCGGTTATTTCTCTCTTTTAATCGGCGGTCTGCTTTGGCTTATATACCTCAGCGGGCGCAAAAAAAAGAATCAGTCCAAAAAATCCAACGGCTTCCGTTATACTGCCACAACATGGTGGTGGTTAGAAAACAACTCGTAACCTTTACCAGTCTGTTCTGTTAATTTCCGCCGCGTTTTATGCGGCGTTCCTTAGTTCACGCACGGGCTTGTAGGTATTACCTGCCAACTTGTTACAGACCCTACTATTGTGTCATATTGTGTACTAACAGTCATGACTCCGATTATCTCTGGATTATCTTCATCATCAGATAATGCGTAAAGTTGCATACTTTTTGATTCGGCGGGATACCATTCAATATACTTTTTCCCTGTGCTGTCGATATAGATAGAACGCGTTTCGTAACCATCCGGTAATATACGCAAAGAATCTTTTCCACGTATTTAATTGTTAGCATTAAAAGTAAATTGATTAAATTAAAGATAAAAATGAGGATGTTTTTTAGAGATGTAAAATGATTAAAGAGCCACCTGTCAGAGTTGAACTGACGACCTGTTGTTTACGAAACAACCGCTCTAACCAACTGAGCTAAGGTGGCATTTCCCTTACTTTTGCGGTGCAAAGGTAAATACTTTATTCCTAATCACAAAATTTTTTTTTACTTTTTTTGATTTTTTTTATTTCTCCTTTATAACACCTTGTCTATAAGCCATTAACAATTTTTTTAAATTGTCAATTTGAATTTGCAATTCTTTTCCACGGTCGGTGTCGCGGACTAACATTCTGTGATATTTGAACTCTTCCAACTGAACCCGCGAATGAATGTCCGTTCCGTCTTGAACCGCTTTTTCTTTACTTTCAAACGGCTCATGCTGAACAAGTTGCAAACCGTGTGAATTGTAAATCAAAGTATAACCCGCAATGCCGGTTGTCTTGTGATACGGTTTTGAAAAGCCGCCGTCAATAACCAAACGTTTGCCGCCAGCACGAAGAGGCGATTCGCCCTGAGTTGTTTTAACAGGGATATGTCCGTTTATAATTCTTGATTTTTCAGGGTCAAGACCAAACTCTTTTAAAATCTTTTCGCAAGTTTCTACCTTGTTTGCAAGTTCGTAATAAGGACCTTTTTCCTCTTTTGACAATTCCTTGTCCTGAATGAAATACCGCTCAAAAGTCGTCATCTTGTCCTTATTATAAAGCGGTGAATCTGGTCCACACCAAAGATACCACATATAATCCAATGCAAGGTGTTTTTCTTCGGTTTCAATCGGCGAAAAATATGCCTGACGGATTATCTTGTCGAAATGCTCCATCAAGGCTTTGCCTTTATATTTTTGTCCCTTTATCGTAACCTCTTTGAAACTGCCGTCCTCGTTGAGCGGAATAGCAGCGTGATACAAAAGGCAATTGTTTCTCACCAAAAACAAACTTCCCTGCTTATAAATGCAACGCAAATGATTTTGAAGTTTTTCGCTACTGGTAAAAGAGTGGTAAAGTTGAATCATCAACTGTTCTTCTTCAAGACTGAGTTTGTACGGGTCTTTCGGGTCAACGGTCGGAAAATTCTTGTCCGTCAAGTTGTATGTCTTGCCGTTAATTGTTATCGTACCTTTTTCATAATCAATAAGATGCAGCAACATTCTGTCATTCATTTTAAATTCTGGACGACGCATTATGGTTTGTCCCTCCAACTTAAACTGAATAATCGAAATCGCTTTGTGCATTTTCGCCATCAACTGCATTGAACGGCTCATGCGCGAATTTTCTTCAAACTCGCATGCCTGAAAAATTTCGCATTTGTCATTTCCGTAAGTATCAAGCGCAAAGGTCGCAAGCGGCAAAAGATTAATCGAATAACCCTCTTCAAGCGTTTCTACGTTAGCATAACGAATGGAAATTCTTACAACGTTTGCAATCAGAGCGAGATTTCCCGCTGCCGCGCCCATCCAAGAGATGTCGTGGTTGCCCCACTGAATGTCAAAGTTATGATAACTGCAAAGCGTTTCCATAATGTCGCAGGCTCCGGGTCCGCGGTCATAAACATCGCCGACAACGTGTAAAGTATCAATTACTAAACTATGAATTAAATGACATATTGCGATGATGACTTTTTCGCTTCGTCCAATGTCAACTATCGTGTTGATTAACTGCGCGTAATAACTCTGCTTGTCGGGCGAATTTTCGTCCTCATGAAGAAGTTCTTCTATCACGTAGGCAAATTCCTCAGGAAGAAGTTTTCTGACTTTGGAATTAGTATATTTTGAACTGACAGTTTTAGCAACCGCAACTATTTGATAAAGAGTGGTTCTGTACCAATCGTCAATGTCTTTTTCTTGATTTCTGACAAGGGCAAGTTTTTCGCTCGGATAATATATGAGAGAGAGTAAAGCGTTTTTGTCGCTTTGCCGCATTGTCATTCCAAAAATATCGTCAACCTTTCTGCGGATAACGCCGGAAGCGTTTTTCAAGACGTGCGTAAAAGCGGTTATCTCACCGTGAAGGTCGCTCAAAAAATGCTCCGTACCTTTCGGCAAATTCATAATTGCTTCAAGGTTAATGATTTCGGTGGAGCAACTCGAAGTGTTCGGGTATTTTTCTGACAAAAGTTTTAAATATCTTTCGTCTTCAATAAGTTCTTCAATCGTTTTGTTTTTCATCATTATTGACAACAAATTTTTAGCGGTTAAAGGTACAAAAAAAAAATTGTCTGAGCAAAAAAATTATAACAATTCAAATGCTGCCTTGATATTTTCAGAAAATGTTTCCATCGCTTTTTGATTATTCATAATGCCTTGATAATCAGTAAAAATTTCGGTGTTAGGATAGTCGAATATCGTTGAAATATCCAGATTGATAACTGCACTACCGTTAGATATTTTTACCGGAATTTTAACGCGGAAATCATTGTCAATATATTCAACTGGCTCACCCTCAGCATTATACACCTGACCTCTACCGATATGACAATTAAAAGCGTTTATCTTACCTTCTTTGTCAAGGTAAAGAATGTTTGTTTTCATATAATGATAACCGCCGCCGAGATAGTCCGGCCAAAACATAAGGTTCTCAGGTGGATTTTTGAACCTGTAACTGCGGTTTTCTGAGGAATTGAGCCCAAATGTAAACTCCAAACTGTCAGCATTTTGAATGGAAAATTCTTGCGATGGAATCCATTTCAAAGTCTTAGGAATTTCAACATCAACATAATGAAGACTTTGCGGAATGTTTTTTACCGTTTTGTCTTTGTAGATAATAGAAAAATCTGATACAAAATATTGTACTTGACAAACCTGATACGTTAGCCCACGGTAAGATTTGTAAATCATCTCATTGAGTTTCAACGGATTGTCGTTGCAAGTAAAAGTAAAAATAATTCCGTCCTGTGCCGAAACGGTAGAGTAGGATAGGAGTGCTATCAGGATGATTAGTATCCGATAAAAATAACGCTCCGTTGTGAGTTTTAAAAATTTCATAAGTATATTTTTTTTATTATTAAATCATTTCAAACAATCTTGCCACCATTTCTGCTTCGGTAGCATCTTTTTTCAGTCCGTACAAGCCCAAAACAATCTCGTCCAATTCGCGGTGTGCCTCGGCAAGGTCGGTGAACAATAGGTCGAGGTTTTCGCCGTAGAGCGTGGCAAGCGACGCGCCCTCAGAGAGATATTTTTCGCGGACGTCGAGGATTTTTTGCGCGGCGGTTGGGATGCGGGCTGCCAGCCCGCTATTGGCGGACGAGCCGTCCGCACTCCATTCAGGCCACGGAAAATTGTTATAAACAATATCCTTGCTGTAACGGTAATCCGATTTCAACCGCCCCGCCACAACGCGCATCCACGCATTATGAACTATTGAAGTGAGAATGCCAAATTCGTAGAGCGTGGCGTTGGGGATGATGAGAACAAGATTTGACGCAATGTCATTTTTATCCATGAAACCGATTGGAATATATTTGCGTTTTTCAGAAGAAACTGATGGAATCAACAAATAATTACCATCAGGAAAATTTTCAACGTGAAAACGTGTTGGTTTTGCTGCGATTTTTCTTGTGCCTTCGCTTTTGCTTGCTAATCGAAATTCCTTAACGGCTTTGATACGTTCCAAACATTTTGGTAGTTTAGCCAATTCCAACGGATTGGCATCTCCAAGCCAAAGACAGAAACGTTTTTTCCCATTAATAAATTCTTCCGAACCATACCAAGGGCGGAAAAATTTTGCCGAATTAGGTTCTTGCTTTATAAATTCATCTTTTTCTGTTTCAGTGAAAAGATAATTGCCTCCATCAATAGGTTTGTTGCCAATACCTATTTCCGGTACAGCACAGATAGGTTTGTTGCGGCTTTCCACAAAAACATTTGAACCATCAAGCAAATAGGCGTTGATATTTTTAGCGGTTTCAATTGTGCCGTCAGCGTTGTAGATGCGTTTGACCTCACCCCCGACCCCTCTCCTTAAAGGCGAGGGGAGAGAGGACTGTATGGGGGACGAAGAAGGCAAGGGTGTTTTGACCTCACCCCCGTCCCCTCTCCTTAAAGGCGAGGGGTGAGAGGACTGTATGGGGGACGAAGAAGACTCCATACTGCACGCTTCCTCCCCCTCGCCTTCAAGGAGAGGGGGTTGGGGGGTGAGGTCAGAAATCATCCTTTCCACCAACTTTGTCACATTTATAATGTTACAATCACTATTTTTAATACGGTACGTTTTTATACCGCGACGTGCAAAAATTTCTGTACGCGCTTCGTCGTATAACATTGCTTCTTCGGTTTCGTGTACAGACCCATCAATTTCCAAAACGACATTTAACTCAGCACAATAAAAATCAGCAATAAACCCATCTATTATTTGTTGACGCCGCCATTTAAGATTGCGTATTTTTCTATTACGAATCATTTGCCAAACTGCATCCTCTGATTCCGTTGGATTTTTGCGGAACGAACGTGCCAACTCTAATTTTTCTGGCGTAATGCGTTGGTGACGAATGACCTCAGCCGCGGCACTTCTGCTAAAAGTCGAGGGTGATGATGGGCTTGCCGTATTGACCTCACCCCCGTCCCCTCTCCTAAAAGGCGAGGGGTGAGAAGACTGCATGGGGGAAGAAGAAGGCTCCATACTGCACGCTTCCTCCCCCTCGCCTCTAAGGAGAGGGGGTTGGGGGGTGAGGTCAAACCCCACAATCACGCAATGCACGTGTGCCATTCCCACCGAATCGCTTTCCCACTTGAATGTTCTATATGCGAA
>JAEEGK010015231.1_pt1 | contig 17075 bp, 11 predicted proteins | sample 8958771 | NCBI WGS metagenome assembly JAEEGK01 (sample SAMN16246547, study PRJNA631951) | gut metagenome | biome: gut microbiome; feature: rumen; material: SC-attached | host: Bos | place: Iran: Karaj | collected 2018-10 | reverse complement strand
CGCCGCACAAGAGCTCAAGGCACTATCTGTACACCATCCGCCAAATGTACTATGTGCACGTGTCGGTATTGCATTTACTGTTGCACCAACCGCATATGTGTAAGTAGTAGGCATTGCCGATACCGATGGACAAGTCAATGCCGTTGACGTAGCACTGGTCTTAAACACACCATCAACCGTATCATAGAAACCACACTTATTATCACTGGTGCGACGAACTGGAATATAGTTATGTGATACTGCGCCACCTTCTGTGAACACAAGAGCATAAACTTTTGCACCATTTGCGGCATACTGACTTGTACCACCAGAACTTGTGTTCAAATTGAATATATGTAACGATTTCGTCGTAACGGCTGTCGCCGCACCCAACTCAATTGATGTGGTGTCCACAGATGCCTTACCATTATTTAGGTAATTTATCTTATAATCATACACAGTATTTGCCGTGATTGTTTTTGTCACTTTGTTTTGAGTATAGTTAGACGAGCTGGTTCCGCCACGTGGTAAAAGCACCTGTGACGCATACGGGTCAATAGACACTGGATACCCACCCGCAAATGCGGTTTTATCCGTTGCACCCAATATTATATTATCCCCTGATGATTTCAGCGATGTCAATGCAGCACGCATATAAATACCAGTATTCATTGTCGGGACAACACCCGTATCAACGTACGATGCACCTGCACCCTGAACATATTCAACTGGTGTGTATCCAGACGGCAAAGCATCACCACCATTTAATGTATAACTGATGGTGTACGTATTCGCGGTCCAACGCGCGTACAATGTCGTATCAGATGTTTTATTCCATGTGCGTGCTGATGCACCCGCCGCAGTATAATATTGTGTACCGCCACTTGTCGCACTTGTATCATAGAACCCAGCAAACGTGTACCCCGTACGTGTCGGCATTGTCGCCGTCGGCATCGCACTACCATACGTCGCAGTAACACTAGCCGTCCCCGCAGTCGCATCTGACGCATTTTTATTCAATGTAACCGTATATGTATTCGCCGTCCAGGTCGCGGTCAAGGTCGCACTTCCACTCGTTACACCAAGGTTCGTGTTGTTACATGTTACACTCGTGCTAGCATTAAACGTCTTGTTGTTTACACTCCACTTATTGAAAGTATATCCTGTCGTCGTTATCGCCGCAGGTGTTGTAAATGCATCACCATACGTACAACTCGCTGGGCTCGTTGGCGCTGTTCCGTGTCCACCATTCGCATATGCTAACGTTATCGTGTTACCAGTCGCACAGTTCGGACTCGCATTGCTCGCTACCCCCGCTGTACCTGTAAATGTACCACTCGTGTTCCCACCATTGTTATAGCCCGCTGTACATGTGTAACTATACGTACACTTATTGCTGCTCACACCTGTCGCACTGCAACTGCTTACATTCGTTCCCGTCGTGCACGCACATGTACCAAACTGCGCGTTCAATGTCGTGTCCGCTGTAAACGTTGTATTCGCAGGTAACGTACCACTTGCTGGTATCTTCTGCGTACCACCACTCGCCGCCGTATAATACCCTGTAAATACATAATAATTACTGCCACTCGCCGCCTTCGTAGGTACCGTTACACTCGTTATCGTCGTACCACTGCTGTTCGTCCATTTCGTTGCATATACTTCCTTCGCTGTGCCAGTCCCACCAGTTCCACCATTCGTACTATCGTTCAATGTGATCGTATATGTATTATATGTTGCAATAGAGCACAGGTTGGTTACTGTGTTTGCGGTTGGGCTATTACTCCATGTCGTTGTGTTCCACGTCGCCACATTTGCAAAACCACTACACTGCGTCGTGCACGAACTTGTATTGCCGGTTCCAGTATTTGTATAACCCGATGTACATGCTGTACAGGCCGTATTCCCGGTACCACTGCTATACGAACCGTTCGCACAGGCCACACATGCACTTGACGCGCTGCTGCCAGTACTCGCGTTATATGTCCCAGCCGGGCAGGGCGTTCTGCCACCTGTACTGCCGTAATTAACCTTTACACTTCCTGGACAATAACCACCGGCCGTACATGTTCCTTGGGCCGCATTTGCAGAAGCAACAAAACTTCCTGCGGACGTATTAACATAGCAATTTGCCGATGTTGTACGTGGGCTGTCTGATCCAGTACGATACCCCGCAGGACAGTACGTACATGTTGCGGTATAGGATGCACCTTGGCCGGTGGCACTTTGTGTACCATAGTATGCATCATTACAGCTCCACGTATAGTTACATGCACCATTGCTAACCGTGCCGGTGCAACTGCTGGCGCCGGTGCCATTTGTACAACTGCACGATGACCACTGCGCAGTAAGGGTAATTCTATCTTCCGAAGTGGGCGTTATAGTGCTGAGAGATGCGCCAGGTTGGATGATTCCACAACTGCCATTGGCCTCAGAATTACATGCCCAGCCGGTAAATATCTTGCCAGATGGTGCGGTATATGTATTTGCCGGTGCATCACATGTTTCGCCGTATCTACAGTCGGTTGGACTGGATGGAGCGGTGCCGCTGCCACCGGTTCCCGCAGAATAATCAATCCTAAATTTATTCTTCTCCCAATCTGGTTTCAGGGTAATGGTTGCACCATTAACCGATGTCGCGGTACTGATGGTGGTGCCGGGGACATAGGTTGGATATTCACAAGAACCACTGCTGGCGGTACATATCCATCTTCCAGCATTATACCCAGTCAGCGTATATGTAATAGCCGGTGCATTGCATGTTCCACCGTATGTACAACTGGTCGGGCTGGTTGGGGCCGAACCAGAACCACCATTTGCGTTATACGCAACATTAAATGTGATTGTCGTTTCGCAGACCGGGTTATATGTGTTGTTACCACTGGTCATTGTATAGCCACTATTACATGTAGTGGTATAATCCACTGCACCTGCGTTTGTAACCGATAATGCACAGGTTCCACCGGTAACCGGACTGGTACAATTTTTGGCCCAGCTGGCATAGAATGTTGGCGCCGCATCCGATGGCAAAACATACGTAGAATCACTTTGTGCGCCATTTTTATTAAATACCTGTCCCGATGGCGCCGATGCATCGGCCGTTACACCATAATGTGGACTTGTTGGGGTTACATCCGTTTTAAAGTATCCACGGAACGTATAACCACTGCGTGTTGGGTTTTCTACATAAGCGGCACCAGGAGTAGCACTATCCGTACAATCCTCATTGGTATAAAACGTACCAGCTACTGTTTCAGGATACTTTACGTATTTGCGTTTTTCATTATTTAACGATGTGCCACCATGATCGTTAAACGTAACCGGATAACAAGTGGATGCAACCTGACAAACCGGATTATATGTGTTATTACCACTGGTCATCGTATATCCGGTCACACAAGTTGTCGTGTAATCAACCGTACCATCCAAGTCAACATCCAAGGTACAGGACCCATTGGCAATTGGATTGTTACAATTTTGTGCCCATTTTGCATAAACCGTTACATTTTGTGATGGCGAATAAGTTGATGCGAACACTGTAAAGTCACCCGTTGGCATAATAAGCTGTTGATACACCGCACCATTATCCGCGGTAACAGTCGCCGACGGGGTACTACTGGACGTGCCAAATCCACGGAAAGTATAGCCAGCCCGAGTTGGAATCATTTGCGTCTTTACAAACTTCTCGTCGGCAGCACACCCAGATCCCTGATAATAATCACCGGTGCCACGGGTTGATATTACTGTTATGGTCCCAGAAGTTCCACCAGCCGGATTCAATGTTATGTCACGACACGCGGCCTGTGCAGTACACACCGGACTATATGTGTTACTACCACTGGTCATTGTATAACCACTATTACATGCGGTGGTATAATCCACCGAACCATCGGTTCCAACCGCCAAACTACATGAACCATTGGAAACACTGGCACAATTTCGCGCCCATGATGCATATATCGTGGTATTCCCGGTGAATACATGGGTTGCGCCAATACCCGCAATGGCACGGCTTTTGTTAAATATCATATCCGTTGGCGCCCCCGCATCAGCGGTCACCGTTCCATATTGTGACAAGAAATACCCACGGAAATTATAACCAGTACGCGTTGGTGCACTTGGCAGCGCCGTAACCTGAGTGGTACAGGTATTATTTGAATACCATTTGTTTCCCTTCCAATAAAGTGTGGTTGTTCCACCCGAACCACTGGCTTTGTTTAATGTGATTGTGTAACACGCACTGGCGGTACAGGTTGGATGATATGTGCCCGCACCGGCGGTCAATGAATACCCCGAATTACATGTGGTCATATATGTCACAGATACACCAGCGGCGTCCAGCATAAGTTGGCACGAACCATTGGAAACACTGGCACAACTACGCGCCCAGTTCGCATAAATTTCCATGTTTACCGTTGGAGCAAACGAAGTATTGGTATTATATTGCCCACCTGTCTTAATAACATTTTGGGTTAAGTATTCTGCGGTTTGTTCAATAGGATCTTGTTGATTAAGGAAATACCCACGAAATTCATAACCAGACCGTGATGGCAATGAAACATTGGCGGTTACCGTACATGTATTATTGTTATAGAACGTTTGGGAACCATACTTCATATACACCACATTTGTTCCACCCGATCCGCCATTTTTATTAAGCGTTACCTGAACACACTTTGGTTCCCAATGCGCATAAATAGTCGTCGGCGCCGTAAATTTAGTATTTGATGCGGTAATTATTCCCGATGCACTTATTACCGGGTCTCCACCGCTTTGCGCAGTATAGTATCCCTGGAAATTGTATCCCGCACGTACCGGCAGATTAGGTATTGCCGTAACCGTTGTTGCACCACCATTTTCGGCAGAATATGCATCGGCCGCACGCAGGTATCTGGACCCATATTGTTCAAATAAATAGCACGTCCCACCACCGCTGGTATTGCCGGTTGTGCCTTTTTCGCCACCGCCTTCTGTACCAGCTTTTACACCACCTTTTTCGTCGCCACTGCCGCCCTTGGTGTTGCCACCGCCACCGCCACCGTTATGGACCGGATTACATACTTGATCAAAACCACCGCCAGAACCACCATTATCATTTAACGTAATTTTGTAATATCCAGTTGACCACTGGGCCGTCGCGGTTGCCGAACCCGAATAAACACCCAACGTTGCGTAAGTACACGGTATCACATCCCCCGCAGAATATTCTTCGCCATTTATCGACCACCCCGCAAAGTTCTGGCCAGAACAACCAGATGCCGCCGCATGTAATGTTAGGGTGCCACCATATGTACATGTACCAGTGGTTGGCGTACTAACCGTTCCGCAACCACCGTTGGTATAATTAACGGTTATCGTATTTCCCACACACGCGCTATCTATGTTACTGGTCGGACACCCAGCATTACCACTATCATTATATCCCTGATTACAGGCAAACTTGGCATAATAGTGCACATCGGCTTGTGCTGATGTTGAAATCGTCCGCGTCGGCGCACAATTTCCCGAAAACGTATGATTTGTTGCGTTGTAATTATCACAATATGCCTGAAAAGTTGCATTTGTCTTGGTCGGAACCGTATTTACCGTTGCACCGACGCCGACTACGTAATTGGATGGACTCCATGTGGATGCATTGGTAAAGCAGGAATATGTGATATTACGTGTATTGTTACTCCAACACGCATACCATGTCTGCGATGTAGATGGATGCAAAAGGATGTTCCCCAAATTATCAATTGCCTGTGTCCCAGTACAATTATTTCCAGTATAATAACCAGCAAACAAATTACCCGTTTTTTGGGGTAACGCCGAAAGGTTATCTATTGTATATGAATAAAATGTATGTGGATATGCCGCTGTCGTTGCCCCATTGTCATTTAAGGTAATCAAAACATTTGTCCAGCATGCATATGCAGTGTGTTGGTGTACAGAATTCGGATCATCAAAATCCCAAATCGCAATACCAGTCGGACCTATAACACGACGACCGGTACAATTTTGACCAGACCAATGCCCAGCATACGTGTAATATACAAGATGCTCGCCAACAAAATCAACGACGTTCGTAGGAAGCGTGGAAAGAACTTGCGTACCATTCGGGTAATAGTACGCTTGATACTGTTCAGGATCACTATGCACACAAACATCATCACCCTCAACACACCAATCTGTATTCCACTGGTCATCTAAAACTATTGCGTGATTTTCCGTTGCACCCCCACTAAACGCGAGCATGCCACCAAAAAATGCACACACAATTACTAACCAAAATTTTCGTACAAACCTTGAAAAACCCGACATTTTTCCTTCCTCTTTCATTCCTACACGTGAAATCGTAGCAAAATAAATCTAATTAACGCAAGCATAAAAAACCAAAAAAAAAATTATTTTTTATTGACGCGGAAACCCGCGGTTTTCCGGCACTAATTGTATATACAATGTATATACATTTTTGACAAAAAATAGGGTAAAAAATCTGTCAAAAAAATGCGATTTTTTTATCCTAAAAATTTGGTGCCATTTTGGGAACATTGTCCGCCATGCAAAAAATATTTGCATCTGGTCGGTTTTGTTGTAAAATATACGCGTCAGCAAGACAGAGCATAGCCGACACACTGTCGGAGGAAAGTCCGGACTGCGTGGGACAACACACCGGCTAATTTACCGGGCAGAGCAATCTGACGATTAGAGCAACAGTGACGATGCAAATCGGAAACGGTTTGAGTGAAACGGGCAATCTCTGTGTGCAGCAACCCCAAATAGGTTTCCTATGATTTGTCCCAAATCGGAAACGGGTAGGGGGCTTGACACTTTGTGGTAACACATTGTGCAGATTAATTATGCTTGCCACCCAATTGTTTGGTATCGGAACCGCCGGCACGATACAAATTTTGGGCGGAACAGAATCCGGCTTATCGTTTTGCTGAAACGGCATGTCCCCAATTCGTTTTGGGGACCATTTTTTATCGTTTTTTTCGTGATGCGGTGGACGGGTCGCAAAAATTATATATTTTACTTTAATATTCAACTTTAACACATTAACACGACACATTTTATTTAATTTTTATAAAGTTAATAAAACGCACAAAATATGGTAAAATTTGCGCATTTTTACCCACCCATCTGCACACCAAAAACCACAGAATCAGTGCTATTTTTTTGATTTGGTAACACATGCGCGCATAATTTTGTTAACACTTTAACACAACTAATTGATACAACATAATTTTTATATATTTTTTAAACAAATAAAAGACGCGGCATAAACCGCGCCAAAATTATCAAATTTATTCCCATTTTATCACATAACTTTGCCCTGGGTTGGATAAAATGTTAACTGAATTTTCTTCCATTTATCATATTCATTTGGTGGCAACATACGTAATGGCTGGCATGTATTTATCGCCGCCCGTATTGTATCCAAAACATATGCAAACGCTGGATCTGTTTCCGCACGCGCCGCAGATTCAAACCAAACATCACCAACCATACCAGTTTTGCGCATTGTTAAATGTGCGACCACGCGCATTCCCGCAATATCAGGCCGCGTGGTATCAATATTCCAACACCGCGTCATCGCAACACGCAATGCATCAACAACAGATACCGTCAATGTCCGATCCAACGAAAGTACATTACGATTTACCCGAACAACCGTTTTCTTTTTCGGCGCCGGCGTTTCATCTGGCTTTTTTTCTTCGGGTTTTGAATCTTCTTTGGGTTTTTCCTTTGGTTTTTCTTCGGAAATTAACGAAGTAGATTCAATCGGTTGCTTTGATTCTTCGGCCTTGGGCGGTTCTGGTTTAACCTCTGGTTCCGGTTTTTGTTCTTTTTTCTCTATTTCCTTTGGAACATTAGTATTATATAAAATACTTTCATCACCTGAAACACGAACCTGGGACAAATCAATCATCGTTATTTGAATCCGATCAGGCGCAATAAAGCGTTCTGGGAAATCTATGACAACCTCGGTCAAGAATACAATAACCCCAATGGCAACCAAATGCCCCAGAACCGAAAATCCTATGTTTTCCGATGTAAAATTATTTATTTTGGCCATAATTGTCCCTAGTTATCAAGTTTCGTCCGCAACCCAATGCGTTCAAAACCAACTGTCTTTAATTTGCCCATAACCGCCATAACCGCGCCATAATCTGCACGACGGTCGCCATTTATGACAATTGTTAAGTTCGGATTTTCACCGCGCATTGCAACCGCACGCGTGACAACATCGTCCAAGGGTAATTGTGTCGTTCCAATATAATAATTGCCCGATGTATCCACGCTGATTTGCATTGCGTGGTCTGTCCCCGTTAGAACCGTTGTCCCCGCGTTTGGCAAATCTAAATCTATACCGTTTGTCATCATCGGGGTCGTAACCATAAATACCGCCAACAACACCGTCATAACGTCAATCATGGGCGTTAATGATATTGTTGCATCAGAAAATCTGCGACGTGAACGCGACATATTATTTGCCCCCCAATTTTTCGTACAAATCATCGGCTTTTTTGGTGAAAATTTGGTGTGCAATCGCCGCCGGTATCGCCACAATCAGTCCCAACGCCGTTGTTCCCAACGCAATCGCCAACCCCGGCGCAATAACACCAATACTAACCGATTGGTTTGCGCCAATTGACGCAAAAGAATCCATAACACCCCATACGGTTCCAAACAAACCAATAAATGGCGACACATACGCAACCATCGCCAAAAACCATAAATTTCTGTCGTATGGGCGAATTACTTCGTCTGGTTTTCCCGACAAGTGCGCGCGTTTAGTCCTGTGAAATAATCTGATTTTTTCAACGATTATCGCCCATGACATAACACTGAACACCACCAATACAATGGACGCAATCGCCGTAACAACATCTGATGTAAATAAACTCCACAAAGAAAAACTATTCATTTTTTTATCCTTTTTATTCTTTTAACCCTGCGCAAAGCGCGTCTTTTAATATATCTGGCATACGAACCGGACGCCCGTCGCCATTAAGATACGCCGCCGTCCCGGTAAGTATAGCACAAATTTCATTGTTTTTCACGAATTTTTGTTCAACAGATACAGATGCCGCACCAACGGCCGTCACAACCGTTTCTATGCCAAATTCATCCGCCAAAAATAATGGTCTTATATATTTAATGTGTAATTCGCGTATAACCAGACCAACATCCGTTGGAACAGGTCGCGCCACTTTGCCAAGCCACGCCATACGCGCACGTTCTGCGATTTCTATATAGCGCCCATGATACATTATGCCACCCGCATCAGTATCGGCATAGGCGACAGAAAATTTAAACTTATGTATTTGCATTATTTTTCTAACCCCATATGGCGATATCCTGCATCTGTCACAACACGACCACGCGGTGTACGCTGAACAAGTCCCAATTGCATCAAATATGGTTCAATTACATCTTCTATGGTATCCGCAGGTTCCGAAAGAGCCGCCGCCAAGTTATCAATTCCAACCGGACCACCAGCATAATGCCTTATTATCGCATCAAGGTATTCACGATCAACCTGATCAAGACCACTATCGTCAATATGCAATTGAAATAACGTTGTTTTTATCGTGTTGGCGTCAATGGTATCACGGCCCGCCGCCGATGCAAAATCGCGCGCACGCTTTAACAAGCGGTTTGCAATTCGTGGTGTTCCACGAGAACTTTTCGCCAGTGCCAACGCACCATCATCATCTATGGTTGTTCCCAAAATTCCGGCACTGCGCCGAATAATCTTGGACAAATCCGCCGGTGAATAAAAACTAAGGCGTAAATCTATACCAAACCTATCGCGTAATGGATTGGATAACAATCCTGTCCGAGTGGTCGCCCCAACCAATGTGAACGGGGGCAGGTCAATTCGCACACTTTTCGCAGACGGCCCTTCGCCCAACATAATATCCAATTTGAAATCTTCCATCGCAGAATAAAGAACTTCCTCAATTGCCGTGGGCAAGCGATGTATTTCGTCTATGAACAACACATCCATCGGTTCCAGTGCGGTCAATATTGCCGCCAAATCGCCCTGTTTAGTAAGCATTGGCGCCGATGTCGCACGAAAATTTGCACCCAATTCATTTGCAACAATGTGTGCCAATGTTGTTTTCCCAAGCCCTGGGGGACCATATAACAATACATGATCCATTGGTTCACCGCGCGCACGTGCCGCAGATATAAATACAGACAAATTCTGTTTCAACGCATCGTGCCCAATAAAATCAGCCAGTGTCCGCGGACGAATCGTGGCCGCCATTTCATCTGGAACGGTTGGATCAACAAATCTGTCTTGGATAGTTCCTTGCATCTGTATTCCGTTTTATAATAGTTTTGTATCCGCGTTTTCACGACCGACATACGCCTTTAGGTCATTATACATTTGACGTAAATCTGCCGGCGCACCATACGTTGCATCCGCACCACGGATACGTATAGTTTCCAAATTGATTTGTGCCTGTTTCTTAAGCACTTGGGTCAATTGCCCCGCAAAAACTTTGGCATCTTCGGTTTCTTCTGCACCCTGAAGCAACAACCCGCGATTCGGACGTGGTGACAAGAACGCAAAATCAGAAACCGACGGATCAGGCGATACCAATACAAACCCAGAAATTTCTGGACGACGCATCAGCATTTGTAATACATACCACGCACCCAACTGATTCCCCGCAATCCATATTTTTTCACTGTCTTCATTATGATTTTGTATCCAATCTATAACTGTGGCGATATCCAACATATTATCCGCCGTTGTCCCCAATGAACCTTCGGAATCACCAACGCCACGATAATTAAACCGCACCACCGAAAAACCGATATCCATAAACGCACGAAACATCGCATAAGACAATCTGTCGTTCATATGATGCTTTTGCCGTGGGTTCCCAGACAACACAACCGCCAATGGCGCCGCCGGGGTTAATGATTTATGATATACCGCATGCAATTTGCCTGCTTCACCAGATATTATGATATCAACCATAACACACACCTTTATAATTAGAATTATATCTATGATAGTTCTTTATAGAACAAACCGATACCAAATTTCAATAAAAATTTTTGCTTTGACACGAATAACAATAATGTTCTAGAATAAGAACATAAATATATCAGGGAAGGGCATAAAAATGAAAAAAACTACTATTTTTGCGCTATTTACGCTGTTTTTCATGAACGTTGCAGGTGCAGCAACACAATACATATCTGAAAATTTTCAAACTATTTATACCGAAACACCGGTTCAATCATACTATGCATACCCAGATGATCCGAATTTCGTTCCAGAAACAGAATTTATGCAACGCGATGATAGTCTTGACTATGACCAGAATATAATAAATGCACGCGAAGCGGAACTTTCCTTTAATCCGGGGGTGATGTTCGCCGAACGACCAATGGTTGTGTGCCGTAATTTTGGTTGCACACGTCTGAACGACCAAATAACGCGCACATTTTTATTCAACAGTTTGGTTAATATGTTCATGATGAACGCCCATTCCCGTATATATATATGTGAAGCAGACCCATTTTCACGTGATTGCTTACAATCTGGGATTTCTTTCCCCGTTCGTTCGGGAATTGCAAATGCACTTGTAAAAATTCCAAAGGCAACTATTTCCCAGGTTAATGTTTCAACTGGTCTGTCACGTGCAACCGTAAATATGACCTATGATATGTTGGTCAATGGTATCAGCCGTGTCTGTGAACCAACAATTATGGACATTGTTATACCAAATAATTCGGCGGCGACATTATCAAACCGCGAATTTACATGCAATTTAACCAGTGATGGATTCAGCAATGTTTCGCTGCTTGTGAACCTTGATTATATTGATTTGGATTATGGTATTTTGGGCGGATATTATTCGCTTGGAACCCAGGGTCCAACCGCAGGTGGTGGCACAGGTTATGCACTGTTTAAAACAGAATTCACCACAGGTGGAATGCACTTCCGCGCAGCTGTTGATGAAAATGACAATTTGATTCAAACCATTCAACCGGGTGAATATGCGGTTGAACCGCTGCGCAAATAAGCGTTTTTGTTGCCAACTTGAAATTTATATAAAATATTGCTAAAATAAACCAAACCTTATTATACAAAAGGGGCATGGTATTGGCAAATAAGACTATTCTTGTTGTTGATGATGATAATGCATTACGGACACCGTTGGCACGGGGTTTACGCAACGCAGGTTTTGATGTACTGACGGCGGAAAGCGCCGCCGTTGCAGGCGAAATTCTGATGCGTGTAACCGTTGATGCAATCGTATTAGACAGAATGATGGTCGGTACGGACGGATTAACGTTCCTTAAAAATCTGCGCGCATCTGGAAATACAACACCAACAATAATCTTAACCGCAATGGGCGGCGCAGAAAATACTATTGACGGCCTTATGGGTGGGGCGGATGATTATCTTGCCAAACCGTTTCAATTACAGGAACTTGTCCTGCGATTAAATAACATCATGCATCGTGAACCGGCACCCGTACCCAAGATGCCCAAAAACCTATTTATGACAGATGACGAATTCTTTATTAAAACCGCAAACGGCGACACAATGATGTTGGCACTATCTGGTGAAGAGAAAAAATTACTGACCAACCTAACATATCCAGTTGGGAATATAGTTTCTGCGCCACCGATGGTTGCAAAACGCTTGCGCAATAAATTAAATGATGTATTATCCAACATAGATATCGTGACTATACGTGGTCATGGATATAAAATGGTATGTACAGATTAACCAAAGGACACATATTATGAAATTGATTCCACGGCATTTTTTCTGGCAAACAATTCTATTGATATTGGTGCCATTGATTATCGCACAATTTATTATGGCAAATGTGTTTTTCGGTAACCATTGGGCGCGTGTCCATGCGACGATGACACGATCATTGGCGGGTGAAATTGCCACAATTATGAATTTTATGGATTCTGGAAATATGGACGCTGCACAGACCATGGCAAATGATGTTGGAATAGAAGTATCCTTGGATTCCACATTAAAACGGCCAAAAAGAACAGACAATCATTCACGTGAAAGCGGACAACTTGCCGGCGAATTATCACGGCGCCTTAATCGTACGGCCAAGGTATATGTTGACCGTGAACCGCGTATGATTTCGGTTGACGTTCCAACAAAATCAGGGCAAATTGCGACATTTGATACAAGTATGTATCGTATTTATTCCACCAGTACCGAAGTGTTCTTGATTTGGTTAATTGGTGCGATATTAATTGTATCTGTGCTAATTGCACCTTTCTTGATTTTACACAACCGCAGTATCCGACGAATTGCATACGCGGCAAATAGATTTGGCCGCGGGCTTGATGCGCCAGGTTTCAAACCAACCGGTTCCAAAGAAATCCGTGATGCCGCCGCTGCGATGATAACAATGAAAGAACGTCTGGATAGATATAATCGTACGCGTACCGATATGCTAAACGCGGTAAGCCATGATTTAAAATCGCCACTGACCCGTATGCGTCTTGCAATTGAAACGGGTGACGCAGATAAAGATGTTTTGTTATCTGACATAGACAGAATGTCCGAAATGATAAATGGTTATTTGTCGTTTGCACGCGGTGAAATTCCAGAAATTGAACAATTAACAGAATTGCCGCCAATGCTTATTCGTATCGCACGCGATGCGGCACCGGACAAGGAAATTATTACCGAATTTCCAGAAAATCCTGTTCAATTTTATGCTCGTCCAATGGCATTGGCGCGCGCATTTGGAAATATCATAGAAAATGCTGCACGTTATACCAAGACAACAATTAAATTAACAGAAATGGACAGTATAGATGAAACAACCATCTTAATAGAAGACGATGGTCCAGGTATCCCAGATGACAAGAAAGCCGATGCGTTACGGCCATTTGTCCGTCTGGACGATGCACGCGCATCAGATACTGGTGGAACAGGGCTGGGGTTGTCCATTGCAAAAACAACTATTGAAAATCATGGTGGCCAATTATTCTTGGAAAACAGTGAACTTGGTGGATTACGCGTTCGCATTGTTTTACCAATTTAAGTTTTAGTGGAGTAAGAAATGAACCTTTATAAATATATATCAGAAAAATTAAACAGCACACTTGGATTTGAAGTAAAGTTAGAAGTGCCACGCAATCGTGAATTTGGCGATTTTTCTACAAACGCCGCGATGGTCATGGCAAAAAGCGCCGGCAAAAACCCACGCGAATTGGCAGGCGAAATTATGGAAAAAATATCCAAATTAGATTTTGTAGAATCTGCATCTATCGCTGGACCGGGATTCATAAACATATTTGTAAAAAATGAATTTTTATGGGATGCCGTCCAAACATCTGCGAATCTAACACAAACCACGACACCAATGGTCATAGATATGGATTATGGCGCATATAATGTTGCAAAATCGTTGCACATTGGTCATATGCGGACGTCTATTGTGGGGGATGTCCTATACCGTTTGGGACGCGCGATTGGTCATAAAATGATTTCTTATAATCATATCGGAGATTGGGGACGACCGATGGGGCTGGTAATCGCGTGGATTGAAAAACTGCATCCAGATTGGCCGTTTTTCCAGAACAACTTTGACCCAAAGGGTGATTATTCATCGTATACAATTGACCCACGCGAATTGGATACCTATTATCCGAAATCCAGCGCATACGCCAAAGAAAATGACGAATTTATGTTGCATGCACAGGTTATTACCGCCGAATTACAACATGGTAATCCAGGATACACGGCATTATACAACATATTCTTGCCCATTGCATTGGCATCTATGGATAGAACAATTAAATCATTAAACATTGTACCTTTTGATAATGATTTGGGTGAACGTAATGCGGCAAAATATACTGACGTTGTTGAAAAAATACTGCGTGATAAAAATCTAATTGAACAAAGTGACGGCGCCGAAGTTGTCATTGTTAAACGTGATGATGATAAAAAACCTATGCCACCAGTAATGTTCTATAATTCACGTGGGGCGGTGACGTATGATGCCACGGACATTATGGCATTGTATTATCGTAAAAAGACCGATAATCCAGATAAAGTTATATATTTGACAGACAAACGGCAATCATTACATTTTGAACAATTGTTCCGCGTGGCCGAATTGTTACAAATGTTTCCGGCCGACGCATTGGAACACATTGGCTATGGAACATTAAATGGCCCAGACAACAAACCTTTTAAAACTCGTGATGGTAATGTTGCCGAATTAAACGACATTATTGAAATGGTGCAAACTGCGGCACGTGACAGAATTAAGGAATCAGGGAAAACGCTTGATGATGAAACCGTTGATAACATCGCATTAGCGGCACTGAAATTCAATGATTTATCACACGACCTGCGTGCAGATTATATTTTTGATCCGACACAAATCACTTCATTTGAAGGTCGCACCGGACCGTATATCTTATACACCGCGGTTCGTTTGAATTCTGTATTGCGTCGCGCCGGGAAATTTACAAATCCGTCGCACATAAATCTTGGCACAGACGAACGCAATTTAATTATGGAATTGTTGGACTTTGACAGAACCGTAACCGCCGCGTTTGAAAGCAGGGCAACTGATTTGGTTGCAAATTATGCATACGATTTGTGTCAACTTATAAACACATTTTATCATAATTGCCCGATATTGCGTGATGATGTCGATTCGGAAACCAAAAATCAGCGTTTAACACTGGTAAAGATTACGGTTGATGTGCTAACCAAAACGCTTGATTTGATGGGACTAAAAATACCAAATGAAATGTAATCGCAATGTAAATGATAAAAGGACGGTGCATCGCGCCGTTCTTTTATTTATTGCTTTGCGAAAAAACTCTTGTTCAAAAATTTGAATTTTGATAGAATAGGGCATAAGGGACAATCAACGCGAGATGAGAATTTTTTTGGTTTTCTTTTTTGTAATTATTGCATCACTTGGTCACGCAAACGCCATGGCAATACACTGTAAATACGTTGGTGATACTGATTGCACAATTGAAAACAAACCACAAAAGATTACTGGCAACAATGATTGCAATAATATTCCGCAATTTTTTGATAAAGATACCATATTATACATCGGTCATGATGCACAGGGCGAATTGGCCTGCTCAAATAAACTTCATCAGGCAACATATAATCAAAACAGCACTTGCCCACAGCCACGTGTATTTTATCAGGATGATGCCCAAAGCCTCGTTTTGTTCTGTGTAAATAACGATAATGTAACCATTACATATGACGAAGGTGATCCGGCAAATTTTTCGTATGCTCATAAACAATGCATCGGCAGTAATGGAACATGGGCAAATGGCACTTGTGATTGTGGCAATTTAGAGGGTGCAACCCTTGTTAATAATGAATGCCTGTGCACGGACAACCCAAATCAAAAATATTACAATGCCACAATGACCGGTTGTAACACACTTGCAGATGGTGTGAACGCGGTTTGGGGATCCAAGGGGCCACTATATGTAATGGGTGGTAGCGAGGATGCTACACTATCACGGTATGATAGAGCAAACAGTTGCGAAATTAGTGGTGGCACATATAATGGCACATTTGGTGACCCCAGCTTACCAAACACTTGCGATTGTACCAAGGCCCCAAATATGCGGATAAATTCAACAGAATATTTCTGTGAATGTATTGAAGGTTATGATTACAAAGACCCAACGAGTAAGTATCTTGGATGTATTCCAACCAGTGAAATTGACTACGACAAACCGGATATCTCGGAAAACAACAGTGTTACAGATGAAACCCCACCACCTGCAGATGATTGCACTGCATCTGGCGGGACAATCGGCGAAGACGGTAAATGTCAGTGTGGTGATGGTTTAAAACCGAACGCAGATGAAACAAAATGTGAAGCTACTGATGGTGTTATTACTGGCGAAACAGGTGCATTAAATGCTGTAAACACAGAAAAAAGTACCGCGTCACAGGATACCGCAGTCAAAGAAGCCGAAGATGCGTATAAGAAGGCAAAAGAAAACGAACAATCATTTGCAAATCGGACATTGGGCGCGGCATCAACCGCGGCAACTGGTTTGGGTCTGATGACCGCCGCATCGGCATA
>JAEEGK010015229.1_pt1 | contig 17078 bp, 18 predicted proteins | sample 8958771 | NCBI WGS metagenome assembly JAEEGK01 (sample SAMN16246547, study PRJNA631951) | gut metagenome | biome: gut microbiome; feature: rumen; material: SC-attached | host: Bos | place: Iran: Karaj | collected 2018-10 | reverse complement strand
CGCCTATTCCCTCAATGCCATCTAAAACACTTTCTAAGCTACCTTTGCTTCTTAATTGTTTATGATAACTAATAGTATAATTATGTACCTCATCTTGCATTCTTTCTAGATAATGAAACAAATTACTACTCTTATCAATTGGTATTTCAATAATAGGATCATTAGCAAGTAGTGCATTAGTAGCATGCTTATCATCCTTTTTAAGACCTATGACAGGTATATTCATATTAAGTTCCATAAGCACTTCTCTTGCAATATGCATCTGCCCTATACCACCATCGACAATGATTAAATCAGGTCTAGTTAAGTTATCTTTTAAAACCCTAAAATATCTTCTATAAATAACCTCACGCATTGTACCATAGTCATCATTTTTATCATTAGTTATTTTAAACTTACGATATTCATTTTTAGCTTCTTTACCATCGATGTAAACAACCATACCAGATACATTAAATGAACCAAATAAATTAGAGTTATCAAATATCTCGATACGATCTAATTTATCCATAGCTAAAATATTACGTAATTCTTCATTAGCCATAGTTGTTTTAGCCTCATCTTTTTTGATTAATTCAAACTTTTCATGTAATAATATAAAAGCATTATTATTACACATATCTATTAATTTTTTCTTATCACCTTTCGTAAAAGTCAAAACTTTAGTTTTAAGGTAAGCACTTAAAATATCTGTATCAATATTATTAGGAACTAATATTTCCTTAGGCATAATTATATCTTTATCATAAAAAGTAGATACATAGCTGATAAAACTATTTATAGCATCATCAACTAAAGGAAAAATATGTGAATGTTTACCAATTAATTTAGAACCTCTGATAAAGAATACCTGAATAGCTAAATAACCTTTTTCTTCATAATAACCAAATATATCTCTATCAACATTATCGCCCATTTCGACTTGTTGTTTAGTTAAAACAACATCAATATAATCTAATAACTCTTTTAATTCTAAAGCTTTTTCATAATGCATTTTACTACTTTCCAAATACATTTCATCTTTTATTTTCTTAGTTATTAATGAATGGTCACCATTTAAAAATTTAGCAATATCATTTTTCATTTCATTAATTTTATCTTCAGGAACATTGTTAGCGCAGTAACCTAAACATTGACCTATGTGGTAATACAAACAAGGTGTCTTTTCAAAGGTATTACATTTTCGTAAAGGATACATTCTATTTAATAAATTGACGATATTACGAGCCGCAGCAACATTTGGATATGGCCCGTATAAATGATTTAAATTCTTTTTACGATTAATACTTCTAACTATGCTTAGTTTTGGTATCGAATCATTACTTAATTCAATATATGGATAACTTTTATCATCTCTTAACAAAATATTATATTTAGGATCATATTGTTTTATTAAATTGTTTTCTAGTATTAGTGATTCTATTTCACTATTAACAACGATATATTCAAAATCAACAATTTCACTTACCAAACGAGCTGTTTTACCCGTATGTGTTCCCCTAAAATAAGAACTTAACCTATTTTTTAGTTTTTTAGCTTTACCCACATATATAATAATACCATCCTTGTTCTTCATTAAATAACAACCTGGTAATTGTGGTACTAAAGCAAGTTTTTCCTTAATCATATTAATCACCTTTTAAATCCACATTTTTGACACAACTCTTCACATAATTTATTATTGTTAAAACCATCTAACATTTTTATAGCACGCGGACTATTTAGTATACTATCCAAATCATCTTCAAAAATATTACCTAAAGCAATAACCCCGCTACTATCTAAACAACAAGGAATAACAGTACCATCGGATAATATACCAATATGTGTTTTAAGTCCTAAACAAGTACCTGTAGTTCTAAAACATTTATTATGTAAACTAGGCCATATAAACTCCTCACCCTTATCAATATATACATTTTCAGTATAACCATAAGCTTCAATTTTAGATATCAATTCATCCTCCAAAGTCGAATTAGCCCAAAAACGAAAAACAACATATATACCACTTTCAGCTAATAATTTCACATCATCCAAAATAGTATCAATATTAGTATCTTTAAAACTATGCATTGATAAATTAATTTGTCGGACATGATTATCTTTCAAAATATCTAAATTTTTATGTAATAAAGTACCATTGGTAGTTATATTTACCTTTTTATGATACTTATTGCATAATGCAAGTATTAAAGCAAATTGACTATGTAACAAAGGTTCTCCTTTAACATGCAAATAAACATAATCCGTATAACCATCAATCTTTTTTAAAACTTGTTCCATCTCTTCTAAAGACATTTCCTTTTTAGGTTTATTATCCTTAGAACAAAAAGGACAATTTAAATTACACATATTTGTTATTTCTATATAAACTTTCTTAAACTTCTTCATATCCCTATTTTAGCACATTATAGACATAATTTAAATATTAAGATATAATGAATTTGGTGAAATTAAAATGAAAACAGTTCTTGATAATACAAATGAATTAATTATTAAAAAATCAAAATTTATAACATATACATACAATATCAATAATAAAGAAGATGTCGAAACGAAATTAAAAGAATTAAAAGAAAAATATAGCGACGCTACACATATATGTTATGCATACATTATAAATAGTCAAGAAAAATGTTTTGATGATAAAGAACCACAAGGAACAGCTGGACTTCCTATATTAAATGTTCTTAAAAAAGAAAAACTACAAAACGTACTATGTGTTATCATTCGTTATTTTGGTGGTATAAAACTAGGAGCTGGTGGATTAGTAAGAGCCTATGCTGCAGCTTGCAAGCAAAGTATTATAACCAAAGATTTAATTGAAGGATATGAAATAAAAATAAGTTTTAAATATGATGATGTTAAAAATATAGACTACCTACTTAAAAATGCTAATATCATCAATAAAGAATATAGTATTAAAACTATTTATACTTTCAATATATCGATAGAAGAATATAATAATATTAAAAATAGTTTAGAAAGTATTAGTGAAGTTGCATATATTAAAAATACTTTCATATAAAAAATATCAAGTTTAAAGCTTGATATTTTAATTTAAAATAAATACAGCTATATTTAAAACACTAGCAAAAGATAGCCATAATATATAAGGTATTTGTAAATAAGCACTTACTTTATTCACCTTATAAAAACATAGAACCATTTTAACAACTAAATATAAAAGAATAATCAACCATAAAAAAGCTACAAAATACCATTTAAAACTAAAAAATATAAAGCTCCATAACAAATTAAATACTAGTTGTATGTTATATAAATTAACGCATTCTTGTGAATTACCATTATCATATATCAAATATCTTGATATTCCCATTAAAACATATAATATAGACCATACTATAGGAAAAACAATACCTGGTGGGGCGAAAAAAGGCATAATCATATCTTGATAACCTTTACTTGTTAACAAACCAACTATTGTTCCACATACTAAAGGTACAGCTATATAAAAGATAAGTTTTTTAATATTCATATGTATCACCTATTAAATAGTATGCATAATATATTTTATTTAATACTAGTTATATGCAATTACAAAAATGAAAATTCTTAATATAATATATTGAAGGTAATACTTATGGAACAGTTATAACTTCTGATGCATCAGGAACAGATACTAATTATGCCAACCTACTACTTTAACATTCACTAACTAGTAAAAGAGTTCACATAAAGTGAACTTTTTATTGCCATAATTTATTTGGATATTCTTTTTGTAATACTAAATTATTAATTTGTTTAGTAAACTCTTCTTTATCCTCTTTATAGGTAATACCATACCATCTAGCTACAGTATCTAAAACTTTAACATCAATTTTATTTGTTTCAATCAACTTAGTCAAAACAGAAGGAATTAAATATTCATCTTTACTTAAATCAGCTGTTTTTAAAAATAAAGCTAATTCTTCTTCTAGATATTTGAAAATATTAGTATTAAAACTAATCATATTCATAGATACTAAAGTATCTTGCGAAATAATTCTAGTATCAGAACTATCTAATGGTGTAGCATGTAATTCATCACCAATCTTTTCAATACTACTTTCGGTAATACTTCTTAGGCAACCATTTGATATACCACATACTCCCCTTTTAACCGCTCCATTCTCTGTTAAAGTATTAACCGCTTTATATCCAACCAAGGAATAAACATTTTCATCATGGTTAGTTTTTAAAAATTCAGCCACAACTCTAAAAGCATCATAACCATAGAAATCATCAGCATTAATGATAGCAAAGCTTTCTTTAACTACATCTTTGCAGCATAAAATAGCATGCGCTGTACCCAATGGCTTAACCCTATCACTAGGTATGGCAACAGGTATATTATCATTTGTTTGAAATACATATGATACATCAATAAACTTATCTACCCTTGAGCCAATAGTACTTTTAAATATTTCTTCATTTTCTTTTTTTATAATAAACACAACTTTATCAAAACCAGCTCTTTTAGCGTCATATATTGAATAATCAATAATAAATTCACCATTAGGTCCAACTGGTTCAATTTGTTTTAAACCACCAAATCTACTACCCATTCCGGCAGCCATTATAACTAATGTCATATAATCACTCTCCATAGTAATTATATCACGTATAATACTGATTAGTAAATGAAACGGATTTGAAAATTTTGAATTATTCATCATTTACTATATAATATTTTCTATTCATTTTTATAAAAATGAATAGAAAATTCGCGATTGAGTTTAGGCAGATTATATCAAGGGTCTTAAGTATCCACTTCTATGACGGCCTAGCTCTTTTCTTTTTATTATCCTAATTTTAGAATGTGAGGATTATTTATTAATCTTATATAACAAGCGTGATGAGGAATGAAAGGAACAAAGAGTTCAATCGTAAAAGGAAAGGATGTTGCTTATGCAAAACTGTTTAGCTATTGATGTAGCTAAAGGTAAAAGTATGGTATCTTTAATTAGTTCTTGTGGTGAAGTTCTAATTGATCCATATGAAATTAACCATTCTATTAATGATTTTACTAATTTGCTTAATAGAATTAAAAATCTTAAATTAGATAATATTTCTGTAATAATGGAATCAACTGGCATCTATCATAGACCAATTGAAAGATTCTTCTTAGAAAATAATTTTAAAGTTTATACAATTAATGCTTTATATTCAAAAATGTATAAACGTAATTTAAGAAAAACTAAAACTGATAAGTTAGATTGTATTTCTCTTGCCGAATTATTTTTTACTACGGATTTTAAACAATATATTAAACCAGATGATTTATATCTTAATATGAATGCATTATCTAGACAATATTTTGCTCTTTGTGATTTGTGTACAAATATTAAAAATAGATATAAAAATTTAATTTACTTATGTTTTCCCGAATATGAATTTATATTTAAAGGTGAAACGATTTACAGTAATATTGCTTTAGCTTTTATTGAAAAATATCCTCATACAGATATTATTTCTAATACTAGAATTGATGCATTACAAAATTTCTTTAAGAAAAATAATTTTAGATATTGGAAAGGAAAAGCAAATATTATAAAAGAGTATGCTTTAATATCATATCCTTCTGTTAATATGAATGATGAATCAGTTTCTAATTTATCTCAACTTGCTAGACTTATTAATGACTATCAAAAAGAAATTGAAACTATTAAATACAAATTAGTATTTCTCGCCAAAAAATCTAAATACTTTGAATCTATTAATTCAATATTTGGTATTGGTGAGTTTACTACTTCAATTTTAATTGCTGAGCTTGGAGATATTAATAGATTTAATAATATAAAAGAGTTAACTGCTTATTGTGGTTTAGATCCATCTATAAAGCAGTCTGGAAGAAGTATAGATATTCACGGTCCAATATCTAAATCAGGTAATAAATATTTAAGAAAAATATTATTTGTTTGTTGCTTAAATATTGTTAGACTATCAGCTAAATGTCATGTTCAAAATGATATAGAAATTTATTACAGAAAAAAACGTAATGAAGGTAAACATCATTACGCTGCCACTATTGCTTGCACTACAAAGCTTCTACGCAAAATTCTAGCTTTGTGTAAGCAGTTAGATAAATAGTAGTTACACCACTAACTACACTTATATTATATACCAAATAACGCATTATTTGATAATTTTTAAAAAATATCAAATTTCGTGTGTTTTCAGTGTGTATTAATATATCATAAAAATTAGTAGTTGACAAATCTTAGAATGTCATATAACTGATGTAATATCAGTTAAAATAGTTGCATACGTAAAAAATATATGTTATAGTAAATTACCAATGAAAGAAGTGAACAATTATGACTGAAGAATTAATTAGAGAATATTTTGAAAGAGGAAATACAGGAGAATATTCACACCTTTTAATATGCTGTGATACTTATGATTACGAAATGTTTCCTGTATATGTTAAACATGGAGAAAATGTAGAAGAAAAAATAGATCATTATAGGGATCCTTGGGGTAAAATGACTAATGTTGAAGACATATATGATTACAGTTTAAATTTAGAAGAACAATTAAAACATAAATGTGTTAAAAATGTAAGACTTCTTCTAAATAAAACTAATAAGCAATAAAAAACGTCGAATTATGATATCTACTATAAAGGGTGCATTTCATAATCGACGTTTTTTTGTTAGAAAGTGCATTATCATTTATTAATCTATAACTTATATCTTAGAATTGACAAAAAAAGCCGAATTAATCGACATTTTTCAGACTTTCGACAAATTTTTTGCAATGATTTGTCATTGTATTATTCTTTAAACTTATTATTCCAAATGATATACTTTCTGGTTGTGGTGTAACATTAACCTTGTAAAGGTTACTTTTTTTAAGGTCGTCTTTAACATATAATTCAGTTACATAACCTATTCCATAGCCCATATTAATAAAATCAATTAATAGATTCGAACTTGCAATATTCATTTTAGGCTCAATATGTACATCATTAGCTGCAAAATATTTTTCAATACTAATTCTAGAATTAGCTGGATATTCCTGCAATAATATTGGATATTCTTCTAAATCTTTAGGTACCAAAGCTAAATCTTTCAAATTGAAATAATTCTTATTAGCTATAAATATATACTTTGTTTTACCTAATTCATAATAGCTTAATTCCTTATCAAGATTATCTGGTTTTTTGCCTATTACCAAATCAATCATACCATTTTTTAGTTTTGTAATAAGTTGTTTAGTAGGATCCGTATGAATATCAACGACGATATTAGGATATTTATTATGAAATGCTTCAACATATTTTAATAAATACTTGCGCATTAAAGTAGTACTGATACCTATTTTTATCGTGCCAGCATCCAATTCAGCAAATTCTTTGATATTGTTATCAGCCTCATCCAATAACGTTAGAGCCTGCTTAACGTTAAGAAATATTTTCTGGCCACATTCATTTAAAATAACACCCTTTTTAGTTCTAATAAACAAAGGAGTATTTAATTGACTTTCCAAGTTTTTAATTTGCTTTGTTACTGCTGGTTGTGAGATACAAAGACGCTCACTAGCTTTAGTTATATTTCCTGTTTCAGCAACAACATAAAAAATTCTATACAACTCTAAATTAATCATCATAACCTCCAGTTATAGTAAACATAAAATATTTGTATTTTAATTATACCAAAATATGGTATATAATGCAATTATAAAGATGTGATGCTATGGCAGAAAAGAAAATAAGAGAAACTATATTAAAAGGTAATACAGGTGAATACTCCCATGTATTAATCGTGTGTAATTTATTTGATTACAAGATTTACCCAGTATATGTAAAATGTAGTGAAAATATCCAAATTGTTATAGCACATTATAACGATTGGAATAATATGAGTAGAGTTATAGAAATATATAGCTATAATTCAGATTTAGAACGTCAATTAAATGAAACAAACGCTTATCATACATATTCTATTGTTAAAACGCGTAAGCCATTAAAAATGGCAGCAAAACAAAGATGCCAATTAAATTATTTTTAACAATACGTAATATTCATCTAAATAAATTAAAAAAACCACTCCACCCACTATAAAAAGCGTCGAATTAATCGACGTTTTTTAAGTTATAAAGTTAAAATATGTTATACCTAATAAAATATATTGGTGCTTTCAATGCTATAATTAAATCCTGTTTAAAACTAAAATTATCATAATACTTTTCATCAAATGATATCTTCTTTTCATGTGTTTCTAAGCCGCCTTTAGTAACAAAAGCAAGACTAATTAAACCAGGTCTAACGAAATATCTTTTATCACTTATTTTAGCTTTTGGCAATTTTTCACCTGGAATAAATGGTCTAGGGCCAATAAAGGACATTTGACCAAATAAAATATTAAATAATTGAGGCAATTCATTCAGTTTTAAATTATCAATAACACGTGATACCTTTGTATATCGATCATGTATAGGTAAACTATCGGAATTCATTTTCTTTGTCCTTAGTTTAAACATCAAAAATGATTTTTTATACATTCCTTCACGATACCTGTTTTGATTTAATATAGGAAAACCCAAATCAATCAACAAAATAAGTAACACAATTAACATTATTGGCAATGTGATTATAATTAAAACCAATGACAAAAAAATATCAAGTAATCTTTTAATATACCAATAAGGTTTTAAAGTTAGCTTATTCATAATGTCCCTCCCTATATAATTCAATTAAATTATGAATAACCATCACAGTAGTAATAGGACCAATGCCATTAGGTACAGGTGTTATTAGAAAACATTTATCTTTAACACTTTCAAAGTCAACATCACCATATAATCTATCCTCTTTAACAATACCACAATCAATAATAACACTGTTTTCCTTGACCATATCTTCTTTGATCAGATTCTTTATACCAACGCCTGTAATAATAATGTCCGCATCTTTAGTATTAGCTTTCAAATCAATTGTCTTAGAATTACATACTGTGGGTTTTTTATCAAAATATGAAAATAGAGGCTTGCCTATTAGATCACTATAACCTACTAATGTCATTTTAGAATTAGTGTTTATATTATAACGATGAAGTACTTCTAAAACCGCCAAGGCAGTACATGGCATGATTTTTTTGTTAACTAAACCATCTACGTCTTTATTAGCATTAATAAGATCAAGTGTCTCTCGTTTATTTAAATAACTAGGCAAAGGTAATTCAACCATTATACCAGTTACACTATCATCACAATTAAGTTCATCAATTAAATCGGATAATTCTTTTTTAGAAATTTTATCATACATAAATATATCACAGGATACACCAACTAAATCACATACTTTTTTCTTATTCCTAACATATATTTTGCTAGCCTCATCATCACCAATACATATGATAGCTAACTTAATCTTATAATCATTATCATCGATTTCTTTTTTATATTTAGTAATTAAACTATCTCTTATTTCGCGTCCTGCAACAATCACGCTAATCACCAAATTAATAGTAACACAAAAACATACGTCAATCAAGTAAAAATAGTTAAGCATATAAGCCTAACTATTAATACTTTAAATTATATTTTTTTAATGATGAACAATATTCATCATATACATAACAAGGATTGATATATTCATCTTCAGCTTCAATAGGTTTATAATTAATAGCTTGAATATACATTGAATACTCTTTACCTTTATACTTTCGTAAAACACCTTCTATCTCATACCATCCAGAAGTTAACGAAGCACTTCTAACAATAAAACCAGTCAGTGTCGCATCAGCTACACAGCAACTTACTAAATATTTTCCAATCACAACATAACCATTTGGCAAATGAGATGTTTCAACAAAAAAGCCTTTAATTCTAATAGTCTTACCTTCGTAAATAGTAGCATTTTTATTAGTAATAAAATAATTACTCAAGGCATCATAATTAGAATCTTCAACATCAAAATCAACATTACTAAAATCATAAGTATCTTCAACTGAAGGTTCTACATCATTCTCAATAATTTCTACCTTATTAATAATTTTGTTACTAGCCAAACTTATTGAAAGCCTACTATCGAATGATACCGCAAATAACAATACAGGCAAAAATAGAATTATATCAGATTTTTTAAACTCCGCATGTTTAAACAATAATACAATTCCTATAGCTAATAATGGTATAAAAGATAATTTCGCATATATCTGCATTTGAGGTGCTAAAAAGTTTTTTAATTTAGAAAAAAACCAAGCATAACCAATAATCAATGAATATGATATATAAACTATTCCTAAAAATTTTTTCATAATCTATACACCACCATACTAAAGATAAATATAACTATAAATATTAAACTTATCAAAGTTAAAACAAAATTTCTTTTATAATTACCCAAAAGAACTATTGTATTTTTAATGTCGATCATAGGCCCTAATAGTAAATACGCCATAATAGAATTATTAGTAAAGATATTAGTAAATGTCTTACCTATGAAAGCATCAGATGTTGAACATAATGATATTAGATAAGCAAATACCATCAAAATCAAAACTGATAATATATTATTATTATGGAAAATAGCAAGAACATTTTGTGGTAATAAAGCCTGAATCAAACTAGCTATTAAAGCGCCTACTATCAAATATTTTAAAACCTCATATAAATCAATACCTGTATGTTCTAAAACAGATATAATACCTTTATGATGATGGTGGCATTCACATTCCAAAGATGGCTTAACAACATCTTTTTTATCAAATATTAGTCCCATAATATAACCGATAATAAAAGCTATAATAATACCATATATTAAACGATACCAAAACATATGAGGATTAGTCTTATAAAAGGCATTATAAGTCGCCAATAAAACTACTGGGTTAATAATTGGTGATGCCAACATAAATGAAATAACTACATTAATAGGCACACCCTTTTGAAACAATCTTTTAGAAATAGGGATAACCGCACAATCACAAGCTGGTAAAAAGAATCCGCAAAAAATACCAGCTATGGTCCCCAATATCTTATTCTTAGGAATTAACTTAGCTATAGTATCATTAGATACATAATTTTCAATAATAGAAGAAATTAAACTACCTAACAATAAAAATGGTAAGCTTTCTAAAAATATCGAAACAAAAATAATCGAAATATTTCTAAACACATCCATACTATACACCTTTAAATTACAAAATCAACAAGGATACCAATTAATACACCAACAAAATAAATAATAGATAAAACAGTTAAATTTTCCTTTAAATTTTTATTAGTCTTAAATAGCAATAATATACCTAACCCACTACCAGTTAATAAACCAGCAAATAATGTTCCTATTGATATCAAGTTAGTCAAATACAACTCTGTTATAATAACACTACCCGCACAATTAGGAATTAATCCAATCAAACTAGATACAAAATAAGTTAAAACGTTATTATTTAATAAAAGATTAGATAAATTATCTTCTCCAACATAATAAATAATTATATTAATAACTAAATTAGCTATTAAAATAAATAAACCTATTTTCAATGTATGCAATAAACTTGATATTAAAATACCATGTTCATCACAGTCACAATGATCATGTTCGCATAAATCGTGAATCTCATTCTTTAAATCTTTTCTAAATATAATATCAACAATAAAACCTATTATTACACCAACAAGAACTTTAAAGCCAACTATCTTAACCACTGTTAAAATGTCAACTTGTTCACTAATCATAATAGGTAACATTTCATCACTAGTCGATAAAAATACAGCTATTAAAGTACCCATACTTATTACTCTAGCTGAGAATAAACTAGCAGACATAGAACTGAAACCACATTGTGGTAAAGCACCTAATAATCCTCCTAAAATAGGGCCATACTTCTTATTAGAAGATAAGATTTTCTCATTTTTTTTACTTAATTTATTTTCTATAAACTCAAGTACCAAGAATGTAACCAATAAATATGGTAGTAATTTTAATGTGTCTAATAATCCATCTACTATACAATCTAACATATATTTTTCCTCTTTTCTTATTTGCATTTGCAACATAGTCCATTAATAACTATGCCCTTTTTATTTAATTGAAAACCATGCTCTTTTAAAATATGTTTTTCTAATGTTTCAATACAATCACAATCAATATGTTCTAAGCATCCACAATTAGAACATTTTAAATAAAAATGATTTTCTTCCTCACACGTACATAAATACTGATAATAAGTTATATTATCGTTGCCAATATATTTTTTTAATCTGTTGTCAGCAACCATTTTATCAATTAATCTATAAATGGTAGTTAAGCCCACTTTGGCATTCAGTTTTAAATAAATATCATTTACTGTGAACTCTTTACCATAATTTAATACTGCATCTAGTATCAAATCTTTTTGCTTTGTATTGTATGACAAAATACCCCTTCTTTCTAAAATGAAAATGATTTTCATATTCAATTATACACTAATAAAAAATAAATGCAAGAAAAAAAGCAGAAATTTCTGCTTATCTTAATATTAAAGTTTTACTATTTTCTGGGAAAAGGTTATCAACCAAAGGAAACTGTGGTAAAGAAGATATAGCCGGTAAAATAATGCCTACCGTTTTATCGTCAACCATTTTTATACCTCGACAATCATCTTGAAAAAAGTTAACATTTGATCCTACTAATCCTACTAATCCAAAATTTCCAGGAACAAAATCAGCATATTTAGGAATTAAACCATTATGCAAATGACCAGAAAGTATTAAATCATAATTAATATCTTGTCCAATACTTTCTCTTATTCTTTTCAACACTTCAAGATATACCCTTCTTTTCATAATATTATTAGGAGTATGATGTAAAAGAACATTATATGATGAAGCAGTTAAACCATCTACCAAATGATTTTTAATACTTTCATCTACACATTTTAAATAAGATTTTTCATTTTCCATATCATCATCGTAAAAAGTTGATGGTAAATTTATACCAGTAAGTCCTATATTTTCAGGCAAAACAATACTTTCATCATCAAGAATTGAAAAGTTTTTAACACCTTTTAACATGTCTAAATATTCATCATTAATCATTTCAACCCACTTACCATTTTGTTTAGTCTTAGTATCATGATTACCATATACAAAATAAACAGGCGCTACCTCACTAATGCTTGTAAGATATTTATTAATGCTTTCAATTGTTTTAGATGAGCAATTAACATCCTCAACAATATCTCCTAAAATAAAAATATAATCAGGTTTTACATTCTCAACCTTTTTTAAAGTTCTTGTATATCTCTTTTCATCAGCGCTTTCCCTAACGTGAAAATCACTAAGTAAAGATATAGTTGTATCCTTATTAACTTTACCATTTGTATCTAATACATATTTTTCCATATAAATCCCCCTTTTGATGTGGTTTATTATATAATATTACATAATATTTGTCAAATCACAAAAAAAGCAGAATTTCTGCTTAATTATCCATATAATCTTTCAATTTTCTAGAACGAGAAGGATGTCTTAATTTTCTTAAAGCTTTAGCTTCAATTTGTCTAATTCTTTCACGTGTTACACCAAACATTTGACCAACTTCTTCAAGTGTTCTAGCTTTACCATCTTCAAGACCAAATCTTAATCTTATAACTTTTTCTTCTCTCTCAGTCAATGTTAATAAAATATCATCTATTTCATCTTTTAACAATTCATTAGTTGTGTACTCTTCTGGACTCATATTATGTTCATCTTTAATGAAATCTCCTAGATGTGAGTCATCTTCTTCACCGATTGGTGTTTCTAAACTAACCGGTTCTTGACTAATTTTGTAGATTTCTCTAATCTTATCAACAGAAGTATTCATTTTTTTAGCCAATTCGTCTTCTGATGGTTCTCTATTTAATTCAAGAGTTAATTGTCTTTGAACACGCGCTAATTTATTAATTGTTTCAACCATATGAACAGGAACTCTTATTGTTCTAGCTTGATCAGCTATAGCTCTTGTTATAGCTTGTCTAATCCACCATGTTGCATATGTTGAAAACTTATAACCCTTAGTTACATCGAACTTTTCAACAGCTTTCATAAGTCCAATATTACCTTCTTGAATTAAATCCAAAAATAACATTCCACGTCCTACATAACGTTTTGCTATACTTACAACCAAACGTAAGTTAGCTTCAGCTAAAATTGTCTTAGCCTGTTCATCACCAGCTAAAATTCTATCAGCTAATTCTAATTCTTCTTGCATAGTTAATAACTTAATTTGTCCTATTTCTTTCAAATACATTCTAACAGGATCATTGATAGTTAAATCCTTAGTTAAAGTATTATCATCTAATAATAATTTGTCGTCTCCTTCATTATCATCATCAGATACAATAGTAATATTATTTTCACTCAATACATTGTATAAATCATCCAAAGCATCGGCATCTAAGTCCAATCCTTTTAACCCATTAGCTAAATCTTCATACGTAATGAATCCTTGCTTTTTACCTAATTTTACTAATTCTTCTTTTCTTTCATCAAAAGTCTTAATTTCGTTAAACATCTTCTTCTCTCCTAATCAATAATTCATTTATTTTTTGTCCAATTTCTTGTTTTTTCAATATATCTGTTTCTTGTTCTAATTGTTTATGTAGTCTTTCATACTCGTTATCAATATTATAATCATTAATATTTTTTAAACACTCATCGATTAGATCCTGTGTATATTCTTCTTTTAAATCCAATGCTTCAGTCATACCTATTGTCTTAGCCATACCATCATCTAAATCTGATAATATTTCACCAACATCGATATAATCATGTGATTTATAAAAACTAATTATTTCTCTAGATAACAATCTAAAGTCTTTATTTGGAAAGTAAATATTCTTATTTTCCACCATTTTAATTACTTCTTTATATCGTAACATATAGTATAAAAGCATAAGTTGCGCCATATCACTACAATTAGGTTTTAAAACAACCTTAGGTTTATTTTCAACAACTTGTTTTGGTTCTAGTTTAGATTTTAAAAATTCTACATCCAAATCTGTTTCCTTACTTATTTTATTTAGAGTAACTTCTCTTAAAACATCATCATCTATATCGTTTAGCTCTTCTAATATCTTTTTAGCATAATCAGCCTTATCTATTGTCTGCGTTAGATCCTTATCTTTCTTTAAATAATCTAGCTTAAAATCCATAACGCTAATAGGATTATTAATTTTATCAATAAATCTATCCTTACCATATTTTAAAACATATTCATCTGGATCTAAATCCTCTTCAAGTCTTACTATTTTAGGTGTTATACCCATAGATAGTAAAATATTACTACAAGCATAAGTAGCCTTAGCTCCAGCTTTATCACCATCGAAACACAAAATAACATTTTTAGCTAATTTTTTAATTATATTAGCATGTTCCTTTGTAAAGGCTGTACCTAATGTTGCAACAACATTTTTAACACCTACACTGTAAGCCCTTATAACATCCATGAAGCCTTCCATAATAATAACTGTGTTTTTAACTCTGCAATCATTTTTGGCTTTATTATAATTATATATAAATTCACCTTTTTTAAATAATGGATGTTCCTTACTATTTATATATTTTGGTGCGTTATCATCTTTGTAATATATTCTTCCACTATAACCGATAACCTTACCATTCATATCATGTAATGGAAACATAACTCTGTCATAAAAGAAATCATGAAAGCCTCTATCATCTCTAACCACTAAGCCACTAGCATCTAAATCTTTATCATTGAAATTCTTTTGTTCCAATAATTTTGATAAAGCAGTTGTATTTTTGATAGCAAGTCCAATTTCAAATTCTTTTATCATTTCTTCAGTGATACCACGATTAATTAAGTATTCTTTAGCTACTTTACCATATTGTGTATTAATGTTATTGACATAAAATTTTTGACCGATTTCATAAATATCATATATTTTACTTTGCTTATGGAAAGTAGTATTTGTTTGAATATCAACACTAATACCAGACATATCAGCGACCATCTTAACAGCTTCCATGAAACTAATATGTTCATATTCCATCAAGAATTTGAAAACATTACCAGCCGTATGACACGAAAAACAAGAAAAGATTTGTTTATCCGGTGATACCGACAAAGATGGATCTCCATCCTCATGGAATGGGCATATACCGAAATAATTCTTTCCTTTTTTTGTTAAACTGATATACCTTGATACGACATCAACTATATCAACACTTAAACGTATTTCATTAATTTGTTCATTTGATAATGTTGTCATAAAAACTCTCTCCAATTATTAATATACGACAAAAAACATCAATTTCCTTTTTTATTTACATATTTTTTTAATTTTTTTACATATTATTGATAAAGGAGTACATATATGAATATTAAAAAAATAAAAATTATTGGTGTTTTTGGTATTTTTATCATGTCTTTTATTGTGCATTTTTTATATAAATTAATACCTATAACCATCATAAGTATTCTTGCTCCTGTAAATGAAAGTATATGGGAGCACATGAAAATAATATATACATCGTACATATTATACAGCATTATTGATTATTTGTTGCTAAAAAAATACAATATCAATAATTTCAGCTTACAATTATCATTAGTACCTTTGATAGGTATTATTGTTTATCTAATGATATATATACCAATTTATAATATAATTGGCGAGAACATAATTTTTAGCATTGGATTACTTTTCGTTATTATAGCTTTAGAACAATTTATAAATTATCACTTATTAATATATAAAAATATAAGATGTGGCAACATAATTAGCTTAATAACCATCATTATTATATATACTGTATTTGGTTATTTAACATATCACCCAATTAAAAATTATATTTTCTTTGATACCAAAGAAAGTAAATACGGTATTAACATATACGCAAAATAAAAGTAGATACTATACAGTATCTACCCTTTTTTTAAAGTATTCAATCAAGGAATTAAATAGTTTTTCATCATTAACACTTTTTAATACTTCATTATCGTTTTCAAATATTTCAAACTCTTCGCTTAAATTATCTTCACCATCTAATTTGCTTACAAGATAATAACTTTTACCATTATAATTAGCTTGATCTAAAACCATATATTTTTCATTGTTTGAAAGAGTTATAATTTT
>JAEEGK010015228.1_pt1 | contig 17081 bp, 15 predicted proteins | sample 8958771 | NCBI WGS metagenome assembly JAEEGK01 (sample SAMN16246547, study PRJNA631951) | gut metagenome | biome: gut microbiome; feature: rumen; material: SC-attached | host: Bos | place: Iran: Karaj | collected 2018-10 | reverse complement strand
CATTGCGAGCGAAGCGTGGCAATCCAGCCTATTCCAAGGCCTTCTTTATCTCGCCAATTTCCCCGCCCTGAATTGCACCATCAGCCCCTCTCTTAAAGCAGCTCAAGAATCTCCAGGCGTATTCGCAGGTGTGAGGGCGGCATTCGTGACCCTGATTGTCTATGCCTGCAAAAACGTTCCAGCACTTGCCGTCTGCGCGATTAAAGAACTGGAAAGTAACCTTTCCTTTGCGCACAGGGTCTGTAACAAAGCTGGTGTAATCTCCGTCGATGCCCCAGAACTTATTCTGCCACTTGTCCTTATCTTCCAGCTTTACATTGTATTCTTTCTGGGCGCCGTTCAATTTCAAAGCATAAGCCATTCTGTTTATACATTTCTGTTCCTGATAAGGAAGCTCAGCAAGTGGTGTCTGTTCACCGGCGGCATAAAAAATCGGAACGCTTGTTGTTGTGTTTACAGGCTTATTTATTTTTGCAAAATATACGTTCTCGCCAATATCAACTGTTGCATCCATAGGAGCAGCGGCGGCTATAAGGTTCGGATATTCCTGAATAATATCCCATGTTTTAATTCCTCCCATAGAAAATCCGCTTGCGTAAATGCGGGTCGGATCAATGTTGTAAACCTTTTTAAGATGCTCCACAAGCTCAACCATTTCTGTTGCAGAGCTTTGCAAATGATGTTCTACTGCAACAAGAAGGAAGTTATGCCTGTGTGCAATTTCAGCCCAGCCGCTGATATATGAAATATAAAAAGCAGAGTCCCCGCCACCGTGGAATGCTAGCAGCACAGGAGCAGGCTCTTTGTCAAAAATATCCTTGTTGTAGAATGCAAAATATCCAACTTTGTGGATTGTTGTACCCTTACTGTCACCCATGTTATCTGGTGAAGTTTTAACTTCAATAACAGCCGGATCAATCTTCATTACGTCTTTTTCAAGATCAGGATCTAATTCAAGCTGGCCAAGCATACGGCGGAACTGTTTTACAAAGCCTTCAAAGTCTGCATAAATATCAGGAACCTGTTTTTCAAGGAAATACTTGCATTTTTCTTTGAAAAGAGCGTTTACCTCTGTAGTGTTCCCATATGATACTACTGGTATATCGGCTGAATCAACCTTGATTTTTGCATTTTCTGTAAGATTTGAAAGAGTAACTGCAACCGGAGCGCAATCTGCCCTGCCCCAAAGGCCATCACCTTCAAAGTGATTTATACAGTTTTCTGCAATATAATCTGCACCCTGGCCAAAACCATAAAGATTTGTGTGAAATATGCCTCCGCGGATATAATAGGCTTCCAGCGTCTTTGTAAAGCGATTATAAAACTTTACAACTCCGTTTTCATAATATTCATGGATCTTTGAATTTGTAAGAATTTCGCTGAACAAATCTGGAGCTGCATTTTTCCAGCCACCCTCTGCTGTTGGATAAATGAAAACAACGCTGGTTCCATATTTCTTGGCAATCTGTTCAAAGTTATTTGTGCGTGCAAACTCAACAGCGCCGGCAAAATCGCTGGTATAATCCTGCTCGGCAAAAATCAAAAGATAAGGCGCAATAAAACCGTAGTTGAGCACATCGTCCATTAAGTTGTTGTCAGGTACATAAACGGTAGCCTTAAATTTTTCAAAAGTATGGGTCCAGATTTTTCCACCCGGCACAGCAGTGATTTTTGGCATTTCTTTCATTGGCATAATATTCCTCTTTACAAGTTAATCGTTTAACCAATTATACCCCACAATCCCGCTTTTTACAAATAAAAATAATTTTTGCCCCGCTGCATTTATGCTATAATAGTCTCATGGACTTTAGTCATATCCTCAACACTTCGCTTCCTCAAAAAGACAAGCTCCTTGCCTATGGTTTTACACAAAAACAGGATGCCTTGGTTTTACAAAGCCCCCTTCAGGAAAAAGATTTTTACGTCCTCATAACCCTGGACATCAAAATTCAAAAACTTACCGCCCAGGTTTACGAAACTTCCACAAACGAAAAATACATCCTCTTTGATGTTCCTTCTGCCCACGGCGCCTTTGTAGGAAAGCTCCGCGAAGAAGTTCAGGCCCTCATAGAAAAAATCCGCAACACCTCTTTTACAAGCACAGACCTGCATCCTGCCTACATCAACTTTTTGAAGACAAAACTAAATGCCCCGGGCGACACTCCCTGGTCCGACGACGGCGACACAACAAGCACAGTCTTCCGCTGCCCTAATCAAAAATGGTTTGCCCTTGTAATGAAAATCAAATTCAAAAACCTGGGTTTTGCAAGCGAAGAACCCGTCTGGGCCGTAAACCTCAAAGCCGACCCGGAACAGATCCCGCAGCTTGTAAACCATAAATCCATCTTCCCCGCCTACCACATGAACAAAAAATACTGGATCACCATCCTCCTCACCGCCGTCACCGATTTTGAAAAACTCTGCGACCTGACCAGGCAAAGTTACATGCTTGTGGAAAAGAAAAAATAAGCCAAAAACGCCAGATTTTTTCTTACAAATTTTGAATAGAAATAGGCAATTCCAAAAAAGCTGATTTTTGATAAAATAAAACGTCATTTCGAGGAGACTCTTTATGCCTGAAAAAACTTTACAAAAACAAAACCGCGGCGCTCTGCCTATGGTCAAGCTTACTCTGCCAATTGCGATGGAACAGTTTTTCCGTATCCTGGTTTCGTCTGTTGATACAATGATGCTCAGCTCTTACAGTAACGACGCAGTTGCAGCCGTAGGACTTGTTTCACAATATGTATTTTTCCTAAACCTTCTTTTTGCAGTTATAAGCACAGGTTGTTCAATTGTTCTGGCTCAGTTTATCGGCGCACAAAAATCAAAAAAAGAATTAAACGAAATTGCTCAGGCAAGTACGCTGATGATTACCCTACTTTCAATTTTCCTTATGCTGCTTGTTTTCTTTGGCTTTAAACCGCTGCTTGGCTGCTACCAGCTCGAAGATGCAGTCCGCGGCTATGCCCTCAAATACTTTATAATCTTTGGCGGAATCTTCTGCTTCTTTAATGCCTTCAGTTCTCTGCAGGGTGCAATCCTCCGAAGCTACGGCTATACAAGCGAAGCAATGATTGTTTCAATTATCGGAAACGTTGTAAACGTTATAGGAAACGCCCTTTCGCTTTACGGATGGTTTGGTCTTCCAATTCTTGGTGTTCCTGGTGTTGCCTGTGCCAGCGGTATGGCTATGCTTGTTTCTTCTGTTCTTCTTGCAATAATTATCCGCCGCAAGCCTGATGTAGCTTTTGAGCTCAAGGGACTCTTCAAAGTTCCAAAACAGGTTTATAAGCTCATTCTTTCTGTAGGTGTTCCAACTGCCGGTGAAAGTCTTTCTTACAACATAAGTCAGATCGTAATTATGGCAATGATTTCTACCCTTGGAACAAATGCCATGTCTGCTCAGGTTTATACAATGACAATCGTGCGCTTTGTATTTATCATGGCTATGGCAATTGGTCAGGCTTCGCAGATTAAAACAGGCTATTACGTTGGTGCCCGCCAGAGTGATATTGCATATAAAAAGATCTTTAAATACCAGCTTGTGGCAACAGCCTGCTCTATGGCAATGATTTTGATTGTAAACTTAGTAAAGCATCCAATAATCGGAATCTTCACAAAGATAGACGAAGTTCATGGATTGGTTGCTACCCTGCTCATTTACTCTACGTACATAGAATTCGGCCGCTCTTTGAATCTCATTTACGTTGGTGCGCTCAAAGGTTCCGGCGACGTTAAATTCCCTGTTCTCTACGGAATTGCTTCAATGTGGGGAATCATGGTTTTGGGAAGTTACATTCTTGGAATAAAATGTGGATTAGGCCTCGTAGGCTTCTGGCTTGGAATTGGTACAGATGAAACAACACGTGGAATTGCAATGCTCATTCGCTGGAAGAACAAGCACTGGCAAAAACACGCACTTGTTTAAACCTTAAACAAATCAACATCATCTTTGATTCGTTTAATTGCAACGTTCAGCGATGCAGAAATTGTTCTTAATTTCTTTGTACTTTCGTTTACGTAGTTAGTTCCTTCGTTGATTTCGGCAACTGCAGTTTCAATTCCGTTCATGCTTTCGTGAATATTTGAAACATCGCGCATAATTGAATCGCCGCCTTTAGACATTTCGGCACCGGCACCTCTAACTTCAGATGTACTGTCATTCATGGCCTGCAATGCTTCAAGAATCTGCTGTGAACCTGCCTGCTGCTCTTCCATAGCTCCACGAATCTGTGCTACAAGCTCTGCCGTTGTATTAATTCTTCCTGAAACAGCCTGGAATGACTGTTCAGATTCTGTAGAAGCAACTACTACACGCTGAATGCCCTGCTGGATATTTGAAAGCTCCTCGCTGATTCTGTTAGACTGTTCTGCAGAAGTTTCGGCAAGCTTACGGATTTCATCTGCAACAACAGAAAATCCTTTTCCGGCTTCACCTGCATGAGCTGCTTCAATTGCAGCGTTCATAGCAAGAAGGTTTGTCTGCTCTGCAATACTTTGAATCATTTCGTTGGCATCCATCATTGCAACAGACTGTTCAGAAATCTTTTGGATAAGCTCATTTACAGAAGAATTCTTTTCAATACCGTTTTTAGTATCAAGCTCAAGAACTGTAAACTCTTCAACCATCTTGATTACAGATTTATCAACCGAATTAATATTTCCAATCATTTCTTCTACAGACGCAGAAGCCTCTTCAACAGAAGAAGCCTGTCCCTGAATCATACCGTCGAGCGATTCAATATTTTTAGAAATCTGTGTCATTGCACTTGCCGAACTGTTAATGCTCGAAGACTGATTCTGAACCTGATTATGAACAAGTCCGATATTTTCTGCCATCTGCGAAATTGTAGATGTTGTTGTTTCAATTTCATTAACAAGAGTGTCGCCTGCTTCTGTAAGATTTTCTTCAGAAACTTTGATGTTATGCATAATCGAATGAAACTTAGCAAGGAATTTATTTACAGAAATTACAAGCTTTCCAATTTCATCGTTTTTGTTAACTTCAAGCTGAACTGTTAAATCTGCTTCACCGGTGCTAAGCTCATCAATAAGGCTGCCTACTTTTTTAACACGACCAATAATTCTTCTTAAAGAAATCAGAATAATAAGACAAATGATAACAGTAATTGAAATACCCATCAAAAGAATTACCATCTGGATTTTCTGGGTTGCAACAAAAACTTCCGAGGTTGGAATTGTATAACCAACTGTACATGAAAGAGATCTGATTGGTGCAACAAACGTTACGCACTTTTCGCCATCAACAATACTTTCAACATAAAGAGAATCATCTCCGTTTTCTTTTGCAATCTTTGCTGTAATTGCAATTTCGTGATAAACGCCGATGTCCTGAGAAATCATTTCTTTGTTGTTGTGAGCAATAATTGTATTTGCACGGTCTGTAAGGAAGAAGTTTCCAAACTCGCCTACCTTATATGAACTAACTTCCTGCGCAATCTGTTCCATGTCCAGAAGACCTGTAATGTATCCAAAGCACTTTCCATTTTCATCTTTTACTGCACGTGCAATCGGAAGAACATAGCGTCCTGTTTTTTCAGAAATTTCAATTGCGGCAATATAAGTTTCTTCATCGTTAAATATAATGGCGTGATGATAATCTTTGCTGCGGCACTCACCTTCAAATCCTACGCTACCATCATCATGATAAGGAATTGCATCTCTGTCGCAGAAAAATAAATCATCATAAGCAGGATTTTTTAAGTCCGGGCGCGAACACATCCACTCAACATATTTTTCAATACTACCGGCTTTTGCAGCATTTGCTTCTGAGTAAACTTTTAAATCGTTTACATAAATATCAATCCATTTTGTAATTTCTTCAGAACGGCCTTTTAAAACTTCCTGGGCCATTTCATAGTAAGTCTGCTTTGTATGATTTTGAATAATTAAAGACGGGATAACAATCATACAGCTCATGAAAACTAAAAACACGCTGAATATGATTGCGCCAATTTCCAGACCGAGCTTTTTATCCTTTAGAGTTTTACTTTTGATTTCATCTTGTTGTTTCATTTTTCTGTCCAATTATGGAAAATCGTTTTAATAAACCTCAGCCTAAAACATTATAAACCTTTTCCATAAATATACAAATTCTTTTTTTTACTTATTAAGGTTACTTTTTTTATAAACAAATTTGACAAATAAAATTAAATTCTGTATATTAACTTCAAAAGTGGTGCTAAACAGTACTACTATTCCACAAATTCTATACAATTTGGAGGTCAAAAAGTGGAAAATCTTCAGTTTACAGATAATTTAATTTCGTTTGGCCTGACCCGCCAGGAAGCTGTTATTTACACAACACTTCTTTCTCATGGCGACATGACAGGTTATGAAGTTTCTAAAGAAACAGGTATTTCACGCTCAAATGCCTATGCTGCTCTTTCTAATCTTGTAGACAAAGGTGCCTCATATCTTATTGAAGGCGATTCTACAAAATATCATCCTGTAGATGTAGATACATTTACAAAAAACGTTCTTACCGAACTGCAGGAAAAAGCCGTATTCATTCACGAGCATGCCCCAGAAAAACAAGTAGAAACCGACGGTTATATAACAATCATTGGTGCACGCAATATTCAGAACAAGCTTTTACAGATGATTAAAGAAACAAGAATCAGATTATATATTTCTGCTTCTGCACGCATTGTAGATGCTTACGAAGAAGAGTTGAACGAGCTCATCGGCAAAGGAAAAAAAGTTGTTCTTATGACAGACAGCAGCTATAACCTTGATGGAGCAATCGTTTACCACACAGATCCTGAACCGGGCCAGCTGCGTGTAATAATCGATTCATCTTACGTAATGACAGGTGAACTTACCGGAAGCGACGATGACAACTGTTTGTATTCCGGACAGAAAAACCTTGTAACAGTCATGAAGGAAGCATTGAAGAACAAAATCGTTCTGCTTTCGAATGAAGAATAATTTGTACATAAAACTAACGCTCGTTAGTTAAAAGGAGTAATAAAAAATGAAAATCGCAATTTTAGGTTACGGTAACTTAGGCAAGGGAATTGAATGTGCAATCAAGCACAACCCCGATGCCCAGCTTACAGCAGTATTTACAAGACGTGATCCGTCTACAGTAAAGGTTCTTACAGCAGGAGTTCCAGTTTACAATGTAAAGGATATCCTGGCTCACAAGGATGAAATCGACGTTCTGATTCTTTGTGGAGGAAGTGCCACAGATTTACCAGAACAGACACCAGAATATGCAAAATATTTCAATGTAGTAGACAGCTTTGATACACACGCTAAAATTCCACAGCACTTTGCAAATGTAGACAAATCTGCCAAGGATAACGGCCATACAGCACTTATTTCCTGCGGATGGGATCCTGGACTTTTCTCTCTTATGCGTCTTTATGGAAACAGCCTTCTTCCAGGTGGTGCAGATTACACATTCTGGGGAAAGGGTGTTAGCCAGGGCCATTCAGATGCAATCCGCCGTATTGAAGGTGTAAAGGATGGAAAGCAGTATACAATCCCAGTTCCAGCAGCCTTGGAAGCAGTTCGTACAGGTAAAAATCCGGAACTTACAACACGCCAGAAACACACACGCGAATGCTTTGTTGTAGCAGAAGAAGGTGCCGATAAGGCCAGAATTGAAAAAGAAATCAAGGAAATGCCAAACTATTTTGCAGATTACGATACAACAGTTCATTTTATTTCTGAAGAAGAACTCAAGCGCGATCATGCAGAAATCCCACACGGAGGCTTTGTTTTCCGTTCAGGCAAGACTGGTTGGAACGACGAATACAACAACATCATCGAATACAGCCTCAAACTCGATTCAAACCCGGCTTTTACTTCAAGCGTACTTATTGCCTATGCCCGCGCAATTTATCGTTTGAATAAAGAAGGAGCTGTTGGCTGCAAGACCGTTTTTGATATTGCACCGGCTTATTTGAGCCCATTGAGTGGAGATGAAATCCGGGCACATATGCTTTAAGGTCTAGGAGGGCGGAGCCCCGCCCTACGCCTCAAAGCCTGCGCTTTTCGGCTACCCCACCCAACGGGGGACACCCCCGTAGCGCCCCCGCGTGTCATTGTCTGGGGTCCCTGAGGCTCTCGAAGGGCGCCTCGCGTGTCATTGTCGGGCTTGACCCGACAATCTTTTATAAGGAGAAACAAATGGAATCATTTATAAACACAGTCGATTTTTTCAAGGGAAACAACCCGGAAGAAATTGTAATGAATTACGGAACACCTCTTTATGTATATAACGAAGATATTCTTCGAAACCGTATGCATGCAGTATCACAGGTAATTACAAAGTACCCCTATACTGCCAATTATTCCGTAAAGGCTAATACAAACATTCATATCTTAAAAATCGCGCTTGAAGAAGGCGTAAACTGCGATGCAATGAGTGTTGGAGAAATCCAGATGCTTTTTAAGGCAGGATTCTCTGCAGAACGCATCTTTTTTGTTCCAAACAATGTTGCACCGGAAGAATTTAAGTTTGCAATAGAAAACAAGGTAATTACAAGTCTGGACAGCCTTGAACAGCTTGAATTAATCGGGCAAGTATTCTGCGATTTAAATGTTGCTCCAGAAAACCGCAAGGTTGCAGTTCGTATTAATCCTGGTGTTGGCGCCGGACATCACGAAAAGGTTGTAACAGGCGGAAAAAAGACAAAGTTCGGTATTTCAGAAGAATTTATTCCAAAAATCTTTGAAATTGCTGCAAAATACAATCTTATAATTGCCGGAATCAACCAGCACATCGGTTCGCTTTTTATGGACCCACAGCCATATCTTGATGCAGTAACAAATCTTTTGCGCATTGCAGATCAATTTGAAAACCTTGAATTCATAGATTTTGGCGGCGGATACGGTATTCCATATCACAAGCTTGATGATGAAAAAGATTTCCCAATGGAAGACTTTAAAAAGCGCCTTGAACCAATTTTGACCGATTTTGTAGAAACATATACAAAATTGCCTACAAAGAGCGGAATCCCTAACAAAATTCCTTTGTTTAAGTCAGAACCGGGCCGTTTCTGTGTAGCAGAAGGAAGTGTTCTTTTAGGACGCGTTCATGCAGTAAAACACAATAACGGAAAGACTTTTGTAGGAACAGACGTTGGAATGAACGTTCTTGTACGCCCTAGCATGTACAACAGCTGGCATGACATAGAAATCATCCGCGACGGAAAAGTTATTCCACATAGCGGTTCAGACATGTTTGAACAGACAGTAACAGGAAACATCTGCGAATCCGGCGATATTCTTGCAAAAGACAGGGTTTTACCACCTGCAAAGCACGGAGATCTGGCATGTATCCTGGATGCAGGTGCATACGGCTTTTCAATGTGCAGCAGTTACAATTCCCGCCCTCGCCCGGCAGAAGTTCTTGTTTGTTCCGACGGAAAAGTAAAACAAATCCGCCGCAGAGAAACTATTGAAGACTTGATGAGGTGTTTCTAAAAACATCGTCATTGCGAGGAGCACAGCGACGTGGCAATCCACGTACAAAAAGGCTTTCTAACAACTGGATTGCCACGCTTCGCTCGCAATGACGAACATTATTAAATATGGACCAAACCCAACAATTCAAATCCGACCTTTCAAACTTCCTCCAAACAATCAAAAACTCCGGAAATTTATCAGAAATCAAAAAAGAATATGTAAATCTTGTAAAAAAATACCATCCGGACACCGCTCCTGCAGAATTAAAACAGAAATACAATGAATATATGATTATTATCAACAAAACATATTCTCAGGGCAAAACAAATGTAAAAGAAGTCCAGATTGATGAAAACAAGAATGATACGGTTCAACCGACAGCAAAAAAAGTATATTCATTCACAGATTACTACGGACGTGTAAAAGAATACACAGATTATCTTGAATATATAATGCATATGGGCGTAACTGAATATGATACCGGCAGAATTGTCATGATGTATGGAAATTTTGAAGATTCATATCTTAAAAACTCACCTTTTATACCAAATGACAATTCAAACCTTCTGGAAGCTATGCAGCACCTGTATAATGCTTCAAAATGCTTTAATTACATCATAAACAAACATCCGGACTATATTTTTATAGAACAGGTAAAAGAAGATTACCAAAAAGTAATAAAACTCAATAATAACCTTTCAAAACATATAGCTAATTCCGATTGTAAAGAACTTTTATAAATAAACATCAAAACGACCACCCGTCATTGCGAGGAGCGCAGCGACGTGGCAATCCACGTACAAAAAGGCATTCTAGCAACTGGATTGCCGCGCTTCGCTCGTAATGACGGGATCAATATATTCACGAACGATAGTTAATTCGAGGACTAACAAACGCTCGTTAATATGAAAACTAACAAACGGTCGTACTTTTTAAAATGTGGATAAGTATGTGCATAAGGTGGATAACTTCTGAAATACCATCACACACCAGTTATTAACCAAAATGTTTCACATGAAACACACCAAGCCAAGGTTACCCCATTGTTTCATGTGAAACTCAAAACATGCAAAAACCATTTATTAAACGAAACCCCAAAACAGCTCAAACCCAAGCAAACAAACACGTATACAACAACATGGTTTCACGTGAAACAAATCCCGCCCTGACAAAAACCACCTACAAGAACATCAACACAAAACAGCTAACCATCACCCTTACCACATTATCAAACACAATTGTTTCACATGAAACAATTAATCCCAAAATTTCAACACTAAGCGAAACTGCCAATCTTCTAAAACTGTTTCATGTGAAACACCCTACAACAGCCTGCTGAAACAAACATCACGACCGCTGCTTCTTATTGAGCTCATCACCCATTTTCTGTTTCACGTGAAACTAACTTCTAAACGTTAGTTATCCACAGTGTGCATAATATGTGGATAACTTTTGAGCTAGCCGGTTAAACAAAAAAAACCAGTCGAACAGATCCGACTGGTTTTCTTGCCTAATGATGATTTAGAATCCCTTAACTATTTTGTAATAGTTCTCCCTTTTCTTATAGTTTTATTATTGTCCATAATTTTTATTTTGTCAACAATTTTTTAAACTTTTTTCTAACTAACAGTCGTTAGTCTAATATTTAACTACCTATCGATAGTTTGTCTATCAATTACCTTAATAATGGATTGCCACGTCCTCTTCGCTACGCTCTGAGTCCTCGCAATGACGGTGAGGAGACATAAAAAAAGAGCCGCTCCTTTTGGAACGACTCTTTATTGTTTGCTATTTATCAACAACCGCCAGCGGCCTTTCTCATTCATCATCCTTTTCCTGGACTTTATCAATTCCTACGATGAAGTCTGGTTCTGTTACACGAACAACATTTACACCGGAAGCACCGGCTCCCTGTTCTTTAATATCAGTTGCCTTAAAGCGCAAGGTCTTACCCTGGCTTGTCATACATACAACTTCGTCTGAATCCTTAACGTTAAGAGCTCCAATAATTTCACCCTTGGCTTCTGTGTTTCCAAAGATTCTCTGACCACCGGTACCACGACCATGTACAGAATAAAGATCGAAAGAAATGCGTTTTCCAACACCCTTCTCTGTAATAAGAATCATGTTTGAATCTGATTCAACTTTAACTGCAGAAGCAATCTCATCACCTTCACTAAGCTTCATTCCCTTTATACCGCAGCTTGCGCGTCCCATAAGACGAACTGAATCTTCCTTGAAGCGCAATGCTTTACCACGGCGAGAAACAAGCATAATGTCTGCATCACCGGTTGTCTGAATTGCACTGATGAGCTTATCGCCGTCATTAAGCTTAATACCAATAATTCCGCGTGTCTTTGCATTCTGGAATTCTGTTGAGCGAACCTTCTTAACAATACCCTGAGCTGTTGTCATGAACAGGTAAATATCATCTGAGAATTCTTTGAGCGAAACGATTGTTGTAATTTCTTCATCCGGTCCAACCTGGAGCAAGCCCTTGATATGAGCACCACGACTTGCCTTTTCGCTTTCTGGAATCTCGTGAATCTTAATCCAGTATGCTTTACCAATATTTGTAATGAACAACAGGTGCTCTTTTGTAGAACCAATGAACAGCTGATTAACATAGTCATCATCAAGAAGGTTTGTACCGTTGCTGCCGGTTCCACCGCGACCCTGCTTTTTATACTTAGTAACAGGAACGCGCTTGATATAACCCATGCGGCTAATCATTACAACCATGTCCTCGTCTTTAATCATGTCTTCAACATTAATCTGTTCAACTTCGTTTGCAACAATTTCTGTACGGCGGTCATCACCATACTTTTCTGCAAGGTTTCTTGTTTCGTCCTTAATCAAATTAAGAATCTTGTTATGGTCAGCAAGCAGGCCTTCAAGGTAATCAATCAAAGCCTGGAGCTCTTTAATTTCATTCTGAAGATCTTCAATAAGCAGGTGTGTGAGGCGCTTGAGCTGCATATCAACAATTGCCTGAGCCTGCTCATCATCAAAGTTAAAGCGCTTTTCAAGCTTTAGCTTTGCATCCTCTGTATTTTCTGAACCCTTGATAATTGCAATAACTTCATCAATGTTGTTGATTGCAGTAATCAAAGCTTCCAAAATATGCATGCGGTGTTTTGCAACCTTCAAGTCATAAATTGTACGGCGTGTAATAACTTCATCACGATGATTTACAAAGTGCTGGATAAGCTGCTTGAGTGTAAGAACTTCCGGCTTGAGATAGGTTGGGGGAAGGGTAAGCATTCCAGGTTCATCATAACGAGGAGCTCCTTCCTTAACCTGTGGAACAAGCGCAAGATTTATAACACCAAAGTTAGACTGCAAATCTGTCTTTGCAAAAAGCTGATTCAATACAATTTTTGTAATTGCACCTTTTTTCAAATCTACAACAAGGCGCATACCTGAACGGTCAGAAGATTCATCGTTAGCATTTGTAACACCATCAATCTGCTTATCGCGGACAAGCTCTTTAATGCGGCGGATAATGTTTGTTGTATTTACGCCATAAGGAACTTCTGTAAATACGATAGACTCGCGGCCATGCTTGTCTGTTTCGATTGTGAATTTAGAACGGATTACAACTTTACCACGTCCGGTTGTATAAGCTTTTTTAATTCCGGCTGTACCGTAAATAATTCCGCCGGTAGGGAAGTCCGGACCTTTTATATAATGCATCAATTCTTCGATGCTTATATCTTTGTTATCTATGTAAGCACAGATTGCATCTGCTACTTCGCGAAGGTTGTGAGTAGGCATGTTTGTTGCCATACCAACGGCAATACCAGTTGTACCGTTACAAAGCAGGAATGGAAATTTAGAAGGAAGCACTGCAGGCTCATCGCAGGTATCATCAAAGTTGCGAACCATGTCTACAGTATTTTTGTTGATGTCGCTTGTCATCTCTTCGGTGATTTTTGACATCTTAGCTTCGGTGTATCGGTAAGCAGCAGGAGGGTCACCGGCAATAGTACCAAAGTTTCCCTGTGGTGTTACAGTTGTATAACGCTGCGCAAAATCCTGTCCAAGGCGAACCAAAGCATCATAAACAGAAGCGTCGCCATGTGGGTGGTAGTGTCCCAAAACTTCACCGACGATAGTTGCACATTTTTTTGTTTTTCCACCGCTTGCAAGATGAAGTGTATCCATAGCGTACATAATACGTCTGTGAACAGGCTTAAGACCATCGCGAACATCTGGCAAGGCACGCTGTACAATTACAGACATAGAGTAGTCAATGTAGGCCTGTTTAACTTCGTCTTCAATCGGAATCTTTATGAGAGAGCCACCTTCGGCAGTTTTGATTTCTTCCATCATTTTCTCCAAACGATTTTTTCTATAATCATTCTATTATACAAAATTTTTTGATTTTAGTCTTTAGGTAGCTGTAACTAACGAGTGGTAGTTTTAGATGCATTCTTGCAATATATCAATATTATGATATAATTTAGATATATTATTTATCGAGGTAAAATATGCCGGCAATTAGAGCAAGTGCAGATTTGCGTAATAAATATTCAGAAATTTCAGCATACTGTCATGCAACAAATGAACCTGTTTTCATCACTAGAAATGGACAGGGTGATCTTGCTGTCATGAGTATAGCACAATACGATCAGCTGCTTGAAAAAGTAAATCTTTATTCAAAGCTTGCAGAAGGGTTAAAAGATATAAAAGAGGGTAGAGTTGATCCTTTTGATTCTGCAATGACAGATATCAGGAAGGAGCTTGGTGTTTGAACTTTAATCTAAAAATTTCTGAAAATGCCAAAATAGATATCAAAGAAACTTTGGCATATATTAAAAACACACTTGGAAATCCTCAAGCTGCAACTTCCTTAGCAGACCTTATCACTTCAGAAATCAACACTTTAAAACAATTTCCTTTTAGTGGTACCCCTGTTCCAGATACATTTCTTGCAGATCTAGGATTTAGATTTCTTTTAATAAAAAATTTCAAAGCTTATTATATTTCTGATAAAGATTCAAAAGAAGTAACAATTGTGAGATTTCTTTATGCTGGAAGAAATTATGAAAATATTCTGAAAGAAGAAATTTAGTTTTTATCAGTGTTGTTAAAATAAAAAAAGCAGATCCATAAAGAATCTGCTTTAATGTTTTTTAACTTTTTATTTAAGTCCAATTCTTTACTGGTAAACCATCCCCATCTTTCCCTGCACCACAAAGAAGCATAAAAGCTGAGATAATACACCAGATTCCATTTATACTATGAGTAAATAATATTTTACCATTCCGTGTTATCAATCTTTCGACAATCTTTTATATCGTTCTGCATTTTGCTTGCAGTTTCTTCATCAATAATTCCAAAAAGTTTATGGACAGTATTTTTATCATTTCCGTTTATTTCCGTAACAATCACATCCAGATCTTTGGGCTCATTAATAACTGCAATCTGATAATCATCTTCGTAGATAACCTGGCCGGGGAGGGTAGTGCATTCTGTTTTGTAAAGTTTGACTCCGTACTTGGCGCAAATTTCTCTGTAAAAAGTAAGCTGGTTCCAGATGTCCTGACTTTGAGGAGTGTCCTTAAACCAGGTTACTGCATGATCGGGGTTTCCCTTTTCATAAAATGGAGGAACCGGTAAAACCTTTTCAAAGTATTCACGCTGCTTCCAGTATTCGGCTATTTCTTCTTCTGTTATAGTTTTAGCTTCTACAAGCTTTCCTACCGTTGTAAAAATGCCGCGGGGCTTTTGAGTAATCCAGGCAATGTCGGAGGTGTGGACTCGAAAATATTTCATGTGGGACTCCTATTTTTCAAACAGGTTCTTTTCAATCTTGCTGGTTTCGCTTTCTACCCAGGCGGGCTTAAAACCACTAGCCAGGGCAATCTTCCAGGAGCGCAGGTTTGAAAGGCTTGTGCCGTAGTATGGAATAGCACCACGGCGCATGGTTTCGTTGCGCAGGAGTTTTACAAGCGCAGTTCCAATTCCACACCTGCGGTATTCGGGCAAAACATCAATTCCAATTTGCCAGAGTTCTGGACTGTCGGCAGAGCAGCCTGCCATTCCCATAATATTGTCACCGTCCATTGCAAGCACTGCTAACATATCAGGACGTTCCGGCTTAAACTCGCTGCAGATTGCATTTGGAAATTCCGGGCGGCCATAGTACTGCATGATGTCTGTTGTCTCTATAAACTTATATTCAAAATCAGGCTCAACAGGCACAAGCTCAGGCACAGGTAAAAACATATGATGTGTCAGGTTCAGTTTATATCCAAACTCGGCAAGCTTATCATTCAGTTCAAAATAATTATGCTGCTCAAAAAGCCAGAAGCCGTTTTTCCCTTTGACCCATTCTGCGAGCCACGGATGAATCTTTTCGTCTGCAGAAATTACAGCGTTGTTACCAAGAGTTGCCATCTGCAAAAAGAAAGTCTCTTTGGAAAACACACGGCGTTTTTCATTCAAAGCGGGTAGGGTAATAACATTTTCGTCTTTATCAAAATCATCCGGGCGGCAATTAAAATCATAAGAGAGCTGCTGTTTGAGAGTTAAAAAGATTTTATCACTATTTATATTCATATGTTATTTATAATACACTAAATCAAAGCTTTCTAAAATCTCAAAGTCTGCGGGATTGGCTGTCCAAAGCTCTGTAACTCCGGCTTCTGCAAAGGCGGCGGCCATGTGTGTATCTTGAATTCGTTTACGACCAAGTTTGTACATGGTTGTCCATAATAATGCTCTTTTAAGAGAATTTTCTGTTGGATAAATTATTTTTATTCTTTCCTGATCTATCCAAAACCAGGTACGTTCTACTGCTTGATCCATCGTAAGAGGAGATACAAATCTTCTGTTGTCTGTGATTACATGTTGAAATTCCAAAAAGGTCTGATAATAAATGGCAAGCACGGAATGCTTTTCTTTCTGCCATTTTTTAAATAATTTTACAGCTCCTGCATGACGTGGAGAGTCTTCAATTTCAAGGTCGATTAAAAAAGTTGTATCTATTCCGATCAAAATTCTCTCCCAAGCATTTCATCCTGATAGTCTTTTGAAATCCAGTCTTTAGACTTATCTTTTAGACCACCTAGTGAAACTGACTGCCATTCACTCAGAGTTTTTTTAGTTTGCTTATGATTTTGAATATACTCGTCCATGGCATCACGAACTAATTCTGCAGCTTTTCGATTTTGTTCTGCAGCCATCTGCTGAAAAATGAGATATTTTAATTCCTGTAGATAAACCGTTACCGGCTTCTTTTTTAATGAAACTGCCATACATAAAAATATACATATGTTATGTATGTATGTCAAGAAAATATTTTATGATACGTCTTTGCCTTAAAGGTCTCGCTGCCGTCGAGCTTGGTGTATTCGGTGTCTTCGTAAAAGGACATGCCGAGCTTTTCCATGACGCGGCGGGAACCTTCGTTGCCTATTGCAAAGGTGCCGGCAATTGCACGAACCTTGTATTTGCTCTGGGCGTATTCTAAGATGCGTTTAATTGCTTCGGGGGTGTAGCCGTTGTTCCAGTAGTCGTAGGCAAGGTTGTAGCCGACACTCCACACATCAATATCTTCGTGATAATAAAGGCCGCCTGAGCCAATGAGCTCGCCTGTAGATTTTAATACAAATCCATAATCAAGCTTT
>JAEEGK010015227.1_pt1 | contig 17082 bp, 11 predicted proteins | sample 8958771 | NCBI WGS metagenome assembly JAEEGK01 (sample SAMN16246547, study PRJNA631951) | gut metagenome | biome: gut microbiome; feature: rumen; material: SC-attached | host: Bos | place: Iran: Karaj | collected 2018-10 | reverse complement strand
GTACCTATTTCAGTAAGGTACACAAGGGCTGGGATGCCGCTGCTCAGCGCGAGGTAGTAGATACCCTGAGCGGTTTCTATAACGTTTACAACTGGAACTTCAGTGTTGGCGCCTCTACCAAGCTTTACGGTATGTGGGTGCCCAACCGTAAGATATTCGGCGATAAGATTAATGCTATCCGCCACGTGGTTACCCCAACCGTTAGCTTCAGCTATGCACCTGACTTCAGTGCATCGCGCTATGGCTATTACGACTACTATCAGAAAACCGATGCCGATGGTAAGGTAACCATGGTTGAGTACTCACCCTATCAGATTGGTACCTATGGTGTGCCTGGCAAGGGTAAAACCGGTAGCCTCTCGATGGACCTTTCGCAGAACCTCGAAATGAAGGTTAAGAGCGACGACGACTCTACAGGCTTTAAGAAGATTTCGCTCATCGACGAGTTCCGCATGTCGATGTCGTATAACTTTGCTGCCGATATCCGTCCTTGGAGTGATCTCTCAACCAGTTTGCGACTGAAGCTCTCTAAGAACTACACCCTCAACCTCAACGCTGTGTTCGCATCGTATGTTTACGAGGCCGATAGCGTTGGTGCCACACCCCGTATCTCTGAGCATACCACCTACTGGGGTATGGGTAAGCTCGGTCGATTCCAGGGTATCTCGCAGAACCTCTCTTATACCCTCAGCAACGAGAAGATAGCTAACTTCTTTAAGCGTTTGCGTGGCGAGAAGGTTGATGATAAAAAGGGCAAGAAGAATAATCAGGACGACGATGACGACGAGTGGGACGACACCCTCGAGTCGAACGTAGATAAGGATATGGAGAAAGCCAAGCATGGCGCTCAGCGTAAGGGCGGCTCGAAAGCCGAGACCGACGAGGATGGCTATATGGCCTTCCAGATGCCTTGGAGCCTGAGTATCGGTTATGGTGTTACCATGCGTGAGGACCAGACCCTCTCAAAGTTCAACTACAACACCATGCGCTATCCTTATAAGTTTAGTCAGAACCTCAATGTAAGTGGTAACCTGCGCATCAGCGACGGATGGAACATCTCGTTCTCATCTGGTTACGATTTCGATAATAAGAAGATATCTATGACAACGGCCTCACTTAATCGCGACCTCCATTGCTTCAATATGTCGTGCTCGGTAGTGTTGGCACCATACACTAGTTATAACTTCTCATTCCGCTGTAACGCGTCAACGCTTACCGATGCGCTTAAGTACGACAAGCGCTCAAGTTACTCAAACGCTGTGCAGTGGTACTAAGACAGTTGACAATTGATAATTGACAATTGATAATTTATGGCTGAATTACCCCCAATGATAGCCGACCTGGCACTCATCTTGATGGTGGCAGGTGTGGTTACGCTCATATTTAAACGCTTAAAGCAGCCCCTTGTGCTGGGCTACATCGTGGCAGGTTTCCTGGTTAGTCCTAACATGACCTATACGCCATCGGCTGTTGATATGGCCAACGTACACCTGTGGGCCGATATCGGTGTGATGTTCCTGCTGTTCTCGTTGGGATTGGATTTCTCGTTCAAGAAGATTCTTAAGATGGGCGCCTCGCCCGTCATATCCGCTATCACCATCATCTTCTGTATGATGATGCTCGGTATCGTGGTGGGCCATGTGTTCGGTTGGGGTAAGATGGACTGCATCTTCCTTGGAGGTATGCTCGCCATGTCGAGTACCACCATTATCTATAAAGCTTTCGACGATCTCGGATTGCGCCAGCAGCAGTTTGCCGGCATGGTTATGAGTGTGCTTATACTCGAGGATATCCTGGCCATTGTCATGATGGTGATGCTGAGTGCCTTGGCTAGCGGATCTGAGATGGGCGGCGGACAGCTTTTGCAGTCGGTCATGCGTATCGGTTTCTTCCTGATACTATGGCTGGTGGTGGGTATCTTTGCCATCCCGCTGTTTTTGCGCCGCGTGCGCCGACTCATTAATAACGAGGTGCTGCTCATCGTAGCCTTAGGCTTGTGTTGTGCCATGGCGGTGTTCTCTACCAAGGTAGGCTTCAGCTCAGCTTTCGGTGCCTTTATCATGGGTAGCATCCTGGCCGAGACCATCGAGGCCGAGCGTATCGAGAAACTCGTCGAGCCTGTTAAGAACCTCTTCGGTGCCGTGTTCTTCGTGTCGGTAGGTATGCTGGTCGATCCAAAGATTCTGGTCGAATATGCCATACCTATTCTCTGCCTGGTACTCACCATTATTGTAGGTCAGAGCCTGTTCGGCACCATCTCGTTTATGTTAGGCGGCCAGTCGCTCAAGTCGGCCATGCGTTGTGGCTTCTCGATGGCACAGATTGGTGAGTTCTCGTTCATCATCGCCTCGTTAGGTTTGTCGCTGGGCGTTATTGGCGATTTCCTTTATCCCGTGGTGGTAGCCGTATCAGTCATCACTACCTTCTTGACTCCTTACATGATTCGTCTGGCCACGCCAGCCTATAATAACCTTGAGAAGCGCCTGCCTGGCAAACTCATCAAGTCGCTTAACCAGTTGGCCATGGGCAATACGCATAGTCAGGAGGAGAGCAAGTGGAAGCGCCTGCTCACGCAGATGACCATCAACACCATTGTTTACTCCATCCTTTCGTCGGCATCCATTGCCATGATGTTTGCCTTTGTGCTGCCCGTAACCCGCAAAATGCTGCCCGGCTGGGAGCTCCATTGGTATGCCAACGCCATCACCGGTGTGCTCACCGTGGCCCTCATCGCACCATTCCTGCGTGCCATGGTCATGAAGAAGAATCACAGCGAGGAGTGGAAAGCCCTGTGGGCCGAGAGCAATCGCAACCGTTTGCCATTGCTGTTCACCATCCTCGTGCGTTTCCTCATTGCAGTCAGCTTTATCTTCTACATCTGCAATTTCCTCAGCCGATTCACCAATGCCTTGATGATTACCATCGGTTTTGTAGTCATCGTGCTCATCATCCTCTCACGCCGTACCAAGCACCGTAGCATCACACTCGAGCGCCTGTTTATCCAGAACCTGCGTTCGCGCGATATCGAGGCCCAGGTGCATGGCAAGAAACGTCCGCTCTACGAGGGCAAGCTGCTCGATCGCGATATCCATATTGCCGATTTCACGGTGCCGTTCAACTCCGCTTGGATGGGACAGTCGTTGGCACAGCTCAAGTTGGGTACTAAGTATGGTGTGCATGTTAGTAGTATTCTGCGTGGTGGCCGTCGTATAAACATCCCCGATGGTTATAACATCCTGTTCCCAGGCGATGTGCTCCAGGTCATCGGTAGCGACCAGCAGTTCACCGCTTTCCGCGATGCCATCGAGAACGAGGTGCTGGGTATCGATGTAGATGTAGAGATGCGCGAGATGAAGTTGCGCCAACTCATTATCGGTACCGACAGTCCGTTTGTGGGTCAGACCCTCATCGAGAGTCGTATCCGCGATCGCTTCAGTTGTATGGTGGTAGGACTTGAAGAGGGAAAGGAAAGCCTCTCCCCCTATAGTCCAAATCGTAAGTTCCGTGCAGGTGATATCATCTGGGTGGTAGGCGAGCAAGAATCGCTCGACGCCCTGTTTAACATTAAAGACTAATGTTTAATGTTTAATCTTTAATGTTTCGCTCGAACTTTTTCGCTTTGCTTGCAAAGAATGTTTAATGATTAAAATCTGCAGTTAACTCGCAGATTTTAATGATCACCTCTTTTGCTTTGTTCATTGATTGGATGCTTACAAACTCGTAAGGTCCATGAAAGTTCACGCCGCCTGCAAAGATGTTAGGGCAGGGCAATCCTTTAAAACTCAGCTGTGCACCATCCGTACCACCACGGATAGGTTTTACTTTCGGAGCCACACCGCAGTCCTGCATGGCGTGCAGCACCAGATCTATCACGTGCATCTGCGGGTCAATCTTCTCCTTCATATTGTAGTACTGGTCCTTTGTTTCAAGTGTTACAGTACCCTCACCATATTTCTCGTTCATCGCAGCCACCACGCTGGCCAGTGTGCGCTTGCGCTCCTCAAAACGGTCGCGGTCGTGATCGCGTATAATGTAGTGCATGCTCGCCTTCTCAACACTTCCCTGTACGCCCAGCAGGTGATAGAATCCCTGATATCCCTCAGTAGTCTCGGGGCGCTCATCGGCAGGCAGCATCTCAGCCAGTTCCATCGCCAGCAGGTTGGCATTCACCATCTTGTCCTTGGCATAGCCAGGATGCACGCTTACACCTTTTATATATATCTTGGCGCTGGCAGCATTAAAGTTCTCAAACTCCAGTTCGCCCACATCGCCGCCATCCATCGTGTAGCCCCATTCGCAACCGAATTTCTCTACATCAAAGTGGTGCGCGCCCATACCTATCTCCTCGTCAGGGTTAAAGGCCACGCGAATATCGCCGTGCTTTATCTCCTTGTGGTCGCGCAGGTAGCACATCGCCTCTACTATCTCGGCTATGCCCGCCTTGTCGTCGGCACCCAGCAGTGTGGTACCATCCGTCACAATCAGGTCCTCGCCTGTGTGCTGCAGCAGCTCGGGGAATTTGGTGGGACTCATCATAATACCCTCCGAAAGCAGAATATCGCTGCCGTCGTAGTTGCGTACAATGTGTGGCTTGATGTCAGCACCCGAGCAGTCGGGGCTGGTATCATAGTGCGAAATAAATCCGATGGTAGGAATCTCATCTTTCGTGTTGGCCTTTAGTGTAGCGTAGATGTAACCCTTCTCGTCCATCTCCACATCACTCAGTCCCTCATGTTCCAGTTCTTTCTTCAAGTACTCGGCAAACACCAGTTGTTTCGCCGTACTCGGTACGGTGTCACTATCCTCAGCCGACTGTGTGTCAAACTGGGTATAGTTTATAAATCTCTCTGTAATGTCCATAATTGCCTGCAAAGATAATGTAATTTTAGCACATCACCAAATTATTTGCAACCAAGTTGCAGAAAATACTGCGTACCTTTGCAGCGCGAAACAATAAAAAGGAATAAGAATATGGAAAAGAATTGCGAATATTGCGGTGTACATGCACATCATGATGAGCATCATGAGCATGAGCACCACCACGAGCATAACACTCGTGAACAATTGAGGCTGATTATCATCTCGGCTGTGCTGCTGATTGGAGCGGTAATAGTAGAACACCAGTTTGCACTCGACACCTGGCAGCTGCTGTTGGTATATCTGGTACCTTATATCATAATAGGTCATGATACCTTGAAGGAGGCGGCTGAGGGTTTGCTGGAGGGAGAGCCGTTTAACGAGCACTTCCTGATGAGTATTGCTACCATCGGCGCCTTGTGTATAGGTTTCCTGCCAGGGGCCGAAACACAGTTCCCCGAGGCGGTGTTTGTGATGCTGTTTTTCCAGGTAGGTGAGCTGTTTGAGGGCTATGCTGAGGGTAAGAGCCGCGACAGCATTGCGCACCTGATGGAGATAAAACCCGACTATGCCACACTGTGGAGTAAGGACGAAGGAGGAAGGAGTAAGGAGATGACAGTAGCGCCCGACGAGGTGAAGGTGGGCGATACGATTATTATTAAGCCGGGTGAGAGAGTGCCCTTGGATGGTGTGATCATCGACGGTACGAGTGCGCTGAATACGGTGGCGCTGACGGGCGAATCGTTGCCCCGCGATGTGGCCGAGGACGACGAGGTGATATCGGGATGCGTAAACCTGAGTGGCGTGCTGCGTGTACGTGTGACCAAGCCCTACGGTGAGAGTACGGTATCGAAAATCATCAAGCTGGTTGAGGATGCCGGCGAACATAAGTCGCAAAGCGAAACCTTTATTACCCGCTTTGCCCGTATCTATACGCCTATCGTGGTGTTTGCCGCCATCGCCCTGGCCGTTGTGCCTACACTGCTGGGTGGGGCATTCAGCACCTGGCTGTACAGAGCGCTGATGTTCCTGGTGGTATCGTGCCCCTGTGCGCTGGTAATCAGCGTGCCGCTGACATTCTTCGGTGGTATCGGCGGTGCCTCGCGCCGTGGTATATTAATCAAGGGTGCGAACTACATGGATGTGCTGGCGAAGGTGCGTACGGTGGTGTTTGACAAGACGGGTACGCTCACTCACGGCAAATTTGCCGTAACGGCCGTGCATCCGGATGCTATCGACGATCACCAGCTGCTGCACCTGGCGGCTCATGTGGAGCACTTTTCTACTCATCCCATTGGTGCGGCCCTGCGTGATGCGTTCCCCGACGAGGCTACGGATGGCTGCGAGGTGAGCGATGTGCGCGAGATGGCCGGACAGGGCATCATAGCCAAGGTGGGCGATCGCGAGGTGGCTGTAGGTAACACCAAACTGATGGATGCCATCGGTGCCAAGTGGCACGACTGTCACCATACGGGTACGATTATACACGTGGCCATTAACGGTACCTATGCGGGCCATATTGTGATTAACGACCAGATAAAAGCGGATAGTGCCGAGGCGATTGCTGCCCTGCATACACTGGGTGTGAACCGTACGGTGATGCTGACCGGAGACCGCCAGGAGGTGGCCGATAACGTGGCCAAGCAGTTAGGACTGACCGAATACCATGCCGAGTTGATGCCAGCCGATAAGGTTACTCATGTGGAGCAGCTGATGGGTGATGGGCTGGCCTTCGTAGGCGACGGCATTAACGATGCCCCTGTATTGGCGCGTGCCGATATTGGTATAGCCATGGGCGGACTGGGTAGCGATGCGGCCATTGAGGCAGCCGACGTGGTGCTGATGGACGATAAACCATCGAAGATAGCTACGGCCATCGGTATAGCCCGCAGAACACTGGCCATTGCTCGACAGAACGTATGGCTGGCCATCGGTATAAAGTTGGCTGTGCTGGTTCTGGCTGCCTTTGGTGTGGCAACCATGTGGATGGCCGTGTTTGCCGATGTAGGCGTAACGGTGCTGGCTGTGCTGAATGCGATGCGTACCCTGCGCGCTTAGAACTTATACGTGTATCCCAAACCCAGGATGTGACGGTTGCCGTCGGTATCATCCTGGCCAAAGGGATGCTGGTACATGTATTTGATATCGAATGCGTGCTGCTTGTTCAGGCGTAACTCGGTACCTACGGCATAGCGAATCTTATCCCATCCGTTTGACATGTAGGTTTCGACATTGGCATAGGGGCGGAACAGGTTGCCAAGCTTATATTTGGCCTGCAGGCGGTTACGCCACACGTTCTTGCCTTTGCCACTGTAGGTATGCTCGTCGGCCTCGGTGCCATTAGCGGTGTAGTAGCGCTGCACGGTGGTTTCTGGACGGTAGGTGTACTGCCAGCGCTCGCGTAGCGACAGGGTAAGGTTGCCAAACGACTGACTGGCTGTGGCCGATACGTTGAAACGGTGGCGCAGACCCCAGTAGTCGGCGTATTTCTTGCCGCTATCATTCAGCTTGTAATAATGATCGTTTAATAATGAGTAGCCTGCCGAAAGCTTGAGCCAGTTGGTGAGTTTGTAGTTAGCATCAACACCGAAGCTCCAGCGGTCGGCAGTCTTCATGTTGTCACGATTACGATACTCCACACCTGCATCCAGGCTCCACTTCTTACTCAGTTTCTTCTCCAGGTTTACTTCGCTCCACAGACCAAAGTCGTCGCTCTGGGCCATGATTGGCATGCTACCCATTAACAGCAGCGCTGCCACATAATACTTACACATTTGCATACTCTGAGTTTTTAATCTTTAGTTTGTTATCTATCTCCTTATCGCCATCGCCCTGGTAGTACACACGCAGCACGGCCATATCGCGCAGAAAGTCGATGGCACCCACCTTTACATCGGTTACGGCGATGCCCAGGCGCAGTTCCAGATCGGCTATCAGTTCCTTTCGTTTCTCGGGCTTAATGAGTTCGATGCGGTCGTACTGCACCAACTTGGAGTTTTCGATCTTCAGGTAGCGCTCTAACAGCGTGATGGCCAGCATGGTAATCACATCTATCACCACCAGCTCCATCACGGGGGTGCCAATCAGTCGCCCGTTGACATCGATACCCAGCGAGTCGGCCATGGCATGAACCACCGACAGGCAGATGACCACAAACAGATACGTCATTTCGCGTACAGGCATGGAGTCGGTGCGGTAGCGCATAATGGAAAAGATACCGAAGAGGCCTAACCCTACGCCCATGGTAGCCTTACCGCGATCCATACCCATCATGAGGTACACTAAGAAATAGATGGCTACCGAGATGACCATGAAGGTAAAGTAAAAATCCTGTCGTTTGCTTTTCTTGAAGTACAGGAAGTGTACGATAGCCCAGTTAACTAAAATACAGATGGCGAACCTGAGAAGTGTGTCGCCGAAGCCGTTCGAAAAAATGTCTTGCATATTATGAATTGTTTACTAGTTTTCCTATTTCGATGAGTTTGCACTTAAAGCGGTTTACCTGCAGTTGCGGATTGGTGAGTGCCGACCCGATGCTGTATTTGGAGAACCCGTGTGGATGGATGCGCAGCTGGCGCAGCATGTGGAGAATAGGCGAGTAGATGAGTCCGTCGCGTTTCAGTTCGATAATCACCAGGTTGTCCATCTGTTTGTTAACGCCGCTGATGAGGTTATGAAAGCACAGCTGCTGGTCGATGGTAAGGCGTTCGGTCTTGGCTTTGTTGACGAGTGTGATGCGACGGAAATGATTGTTGAGTGCCGGTTGCAAGGTATCGACATCGTAGCGCAGATGCCGACCGAGAAACAGGCGGCACTGTTGCTCGGTAACATCCATATTGCTTACCTCTATACGTTTTTTCTTGGTGCGCCCGTGATTGTTTTTGGTCTTAACCTCCATAAACTGCAAACCACTTACGCAGTAGGTGCGGAACCGTATCTTCTGTCGGTTGGTATGATTCCACTGGTGCTGGTTGTACATGTCGAAGTTGTAGGTATCAAAGTACGTGGTGTCGTACTCCGGATTACGTTCGCCATCTATCTCCTGCACATCATAATCGGCTTGTGCCATCTGTAGCAGCAAGCGCAGCTTAGCCATGTTTGTAACAAACTTGGTATCGGTGCGATTCATGAGCTTTACGCTGCTCATCTGCTCGAGTGTGATAGGGGCAAAGGTGCCCAGTATGTTGTTGATTGTTGTCATAAGCGGTGGCAAAAGTAATGCATTTGCCCTTATCCGCCTAATTTAATCAACCAAGCGCTTAAGTTCTTCAGCGAACCCGAGAATGCTGTCAGTTGTCCATCGGATAGCGCACGCCCCATTTACGGCGTAGCTCGTCCATCAGTTGCATCACGTAGAGTGTTTCGGCATGTGGCATCTCGCGGGGTTCAGTCAGCTTGTCGATGAGTGCCTGTCGGCAAGCCAGGAACTGGTATTCGTAGCCTGTTATCTGCTGTGGCACGTGGATGGTTTCAACAAACGTACGGTCGGGACCGTTGAGGGTTATCGTTTGGGGGTTGTTGATGTTGTCGATGATGATGTTGCCCTGGGTGCCTGCTATCACACCGATATTGTCGCCCACGCATTGGGCCGACGACTGCACGTTGGCCAGGATGCCATCCTTGAGAATGATGGTGATGGCGTTCGTCAGGTCCATCCCTGTATCGCTCTTCACGCAGTGGCCGTCGATACTTTCGATATCGGCATCGCAGAACATGCGTACAAAGTTAAGGGCATACACGCCCAGGTCGAGTAGGGCACCGCCGCAAAGGTCGGGGCGCATGATGCGAGGCTTGTTACCCATCGAATAGCCAAGGGTGGCTGTCACCATTCGGGGCTGTCCGATACGTCCGTCGGCCATCAGTTTCCTCACGATGCCCACGGCAGGCTGGTAGCGTGTCCAGATGGCTTCGGCTAAGAACACTTGCTTTTCGTGTGCCAATCGGATGATATCCTGTGCTTGGGTGGCATTGGCCATGAATGCCTTCTCAACCAAGCAGGGCTTGCCTGCCATGATGGCCTGGCGCGTTACATCGTAATGGTGCGAGTGCGGGGTGCCGATATACACCAGGTCGATATCCTTATCGGCTATCAACTCAGTATAACTGCCGTAAGCTTTGGGGATGTTCCACTTGGCAGCAAAAGCGTCTGCCGTTTCCTGTTGGCGTGAGCCCACCGCATAGGCCTCACAGTTGTCCAGTCCGTTTAAGGTGATGGCTGCCTTCTCAGCAATCCATCCTGTTCCGATAATACCTACTTTCATCTTATCCTTTAGTTTGGTTTTTATGCCGACAAATATACGCAAAAAATCCCAAAGCACGATGATTGTACCTTGGGATTTATAGTTTTTTGGATGTTTTTATTTGCTTGTGCCCCATACCTCGTCGGCAATCTCCTTTACCAAACGTAGCTTGGCCCATTGTTCGGCTGTGGTAAGCTTGTTGCCGATGGCACAAGAGGCAAAGCCGCATTGTGGTGAGAGCGAGAGACGATGGAGTGGGATGTACTTGACTGCCTGGCGGATACGTGCGATGATGGCGGCCTTGTCCTCGAGTTCGGGGCGCTTGGTAGTGATGAGTCCCAGCACTACATGCTTGTCGGCACTCACCTTGGCTAATGGCTCGAAACCACCCGAACGCTCATCGTCGTACTCCAGGTAGAGCACATCCACATTCTCGCGGGCAAACACCCAGTCGGCCACCGAGTCGTAGGCGCCGCTGTTAAACCAGGTAGAGTGATAATTGCCACGGCAGATGTGCGATGCCACCACCAGATCGGCAGGGCGCCCCTCGAGTGAGAGGTTGTTTACCTGCAACAGCAGATCCTTTACGTCGTTGAGGTTGACACTCAAACTGGCATAGCGCTGGGCGGCTGCCTCGCCTACGATGGCGCCCCAGGTGCAGTCGTCGAGTTGCAGGTATCTACCGCCTGCAGCATAGAACTGACGGATAAAGTCCTGATACACCACAGCAATGTCGCGAATCAGTTCCTGCAGATGGGGATAGATGGCGATGGTGCCGGCGTAGTTGGCAGGCATAATGAGCTGCTGAAAGAACTGGGCAGGCGAGGGGATGGTGAGTTTAGCGATGGTCTGGTCGTCCTCGAACTGCTGTACCCGACGGAAGTCATCGATAAAGGGGTGTGGCTGCGCAAAGAGTTTGCCTGTGAGGAATACCCTGTCAAGTCGGGCCGTCTCGCCATTAAACACCACATCGCCACCTTTTTCGTGGGTGACACCACCAAAGCCCCAGAAGAAATCAAGATGCCAGAACGTACGGTTAAACTCGCCGTCGGTGATAACGTGATAACCTAACTGCTTCTGCTGGTTGGTCAGTTCGCGAACCAGTTGATCGCGCGTGCTGTCTGAGAGATTCTGTGGACGAAGAAAACTACCTACGAAATCAGCTCGCTGTGGAACCTGGATACCTTTGATTACTTTGCTCATTATGAATGCTTTTTTATGTGATTAATTGAAATTCCGGGTGCAAAAGTAAGAAAAAGGTACGTTATCTGAAACAAAATTTGGTAAGTTCAGTAAAATATTCTATCTTTGTACCGCAAATATAATGTATTACAGAATAATATTCGGCAAATGATGACTTACGACGAACTCGACAACACCGATCGCAAGATATTACGCATCTTGCAGACCGACTCTACACTCACCGTAAAAGAACTGGCTGCGAGGGTAAACCTTTCGGCCTCGCCTGCCTTCGACCGTCAGAAACGTCTGGAGCGCGAGGGGTTTATTAAGGGCTATCATGCCATACTTGATGCCAAGAAAGCCGGTAATGGCATCACCGTGCTGTGTAACATGCGCCTGAAACATCACTCACAAGTGCTGATGGACGACTTTATGGAAGCCATCCAAAGTATCGAGGAGATAACGGAATGTTACAACACCAGTGGCGAGTACGATTTTACGCTGAAGATACAAACACGCGATATGGAGTCGTATCAGGAGTTTATGCGCACCAAACTGGGAAATATCGACAGCGTGGGTTATTTTCACAGCGTGTTCGTAATGAAGGAAGTGAAAAATACCCACGGCGTGCCACTCAAGTAAGTTATTGTTTTAGCCTTTTCTGAATTCCATCGGTGTCATGCCGAAGTGGTCCTTTACGTACTTACCAAAGAACGATGGGTTAGGGAATCCCAGCTGGTTGCATATCTGCTTGATGCTCAGGTCGGTCTGTTTCAGATAGTAACGTATGTCCTCTAAAACATGCTCGGTAATCCACTCGTTGGCCGTTTTACCCGAATTCTTTTTGCAGATGGTGGTAAGATATTTGGGCGAGATGTACAAATCGTTGGCATACGCCTCAACGGTGCGATGCTTCACATCGGTAGAGTGCAGCAGGTCGAGAAAACGCTGGAAGTGACTTTTACCGGATGATAATTCTTGGCGTTGCCAAGCGGCGGAGCCGAGCGGAGAATTGTCAGCTAACAGCATCCACTTCATGGCGCCGCAAAGACCCAGGAGGGCCGAGCGGAGCAACGACTGGATAATCTCAGTGTGATAAGGATTCTCCTTGCCTTTCTCAATGGCCAGTGTGAGCATGTCGTAGAAGTGGGTGTAGAATAGAATCTCGTCTTCGTCCATCGTTACGATATGCTGGCGATGGATATACATCATGTCGTTCCAAACGCTGATTTTCTCGTTCAGGAAACTACGCAGAATACGGTTGGTAAAGAACATGCCTTTTACGTCGAAGTCGGGACTTACCATCACGTCAGTCACCGTTACATTCTGTGGAATAATGCCAACCTGGTTTTTATGCAGTTCCATCTGTATGCCGTTCATCTGTGCCTGCGTTTTTCCGCTGGTACAAATCACGATGGCGTTCATGGCTACATGAGCGCTGCTTATTTGCGTAAACTGCTGGATACTGTCCACAACCACTATTTCGTTGTCCGAATAGCCAATCTGTACGTCCTCGTTGTTAGCTAATGACTGAATTGTAATCTCTTCTTGTTGTTTCATGTGGCAAAATTAATCATTTTTTTCGCTAATTCGCTGTTTTATGTGGTATTATTTATGTTCTATTTAGGAATATATGGTGAATTTAGTAATAAAAGTAGTAAAATCGAACATTAATAATAGCTGATTTTGCACTACCTTTGCACCCAGAATTAAATAATTGATGATGAAAAAGAGTATTTTGATGCTGCTGGGCGTGATGCTGATAAGCAGCTGTACAAGTAAGAAGGAGCAGAACACAAAGGCTCCTACGAGAGTTGAAACAGAAGTGGTATCTACTGCTATGAATGCCAATGGTCAGACGTATGTAGGTATTGTTGAGGAGTGTGAGGCTACTGCCGTTAGTTTTACGGGCATGGGCGTGGTAAAGCGCATGCTGGTAAACGAGGGACAGGCAGTGAGTCGCGGACAGCTGATAGCCGAGATGGACGACACGCAGGCGCGTAACCTATTAAGTGGTGCCGAGGCTCAGATGACGCAGGCCAATGATGCTCTGACACGCTACAAGATGCTGCACGATAACGGATCGCTACCCGAGGTGCAGTGGGTTGAGATACAGAGCAAGGTGGCTCAGGCCAAGTCGCAACTGGAGGTGGCTAAGAAGAATCTGGCCGATTGCCGATTGGTAGCCCCTGTGAGTGGTATCGTTGGCAAGCGCCTGGTAGGTGCTGGCGAAACGGCTATGCCCTCGCAGGCGGTAGTGAGCATTCTCGATATCTCAACAGTTAAGGTAAAGGTGGCCATCCCCGAGGCCGAAATCAGTGGTATTGGTGCCAACACCTCGTCGACCATCAAGGTCGAGGCCGTGAATGGCAGTTTTACTGGTGGACGGATTGAAAAAGGTGTGCAGGCCGATGCGCTCACACATACCTATGATATACGCATACACGTGGCCAATGGCAATCGCAAGTTGTTGCCGGGTATGGTAGCATCGGTTCTGTTTGGAAATTTAGAGAAACCAACCAAAGAACTGAGCGTGCCTGTAACTGCTGTACAGCGCAAGGCTGATGGCTCGCTGTTTGTATGGACGATTGCCAACGACAGTACCGCCCACCGTGCCATCGTACGCACGGGCGAAACGATGGGCAACCGCATTGCCATTACTGATGGCATGACTGAAGGTACTCGTGTAGTTACCGAGGGTTATCAGAAACTTAGTGAAAACACCAAGGTGGTTTATTGAACATTGACCATTGAACATTGAAGATTATGAAAAATGTGAATTGGCTCCGATGGCCTTTGGAGCATTACTCGATAACATTGCTCATCATCGGCATATTGTTTGTGATGGGCATCTACGGCATGTATATTATGCCTAAGGACGAATTCCCCCACGCCACCATCCGTCAGGGTGTGGTAGTGGCTGTATATCCTGGTGCCACCAGCGAGGAGGTGGAACAGCAAGTGGCCCGTCCGCTTGAGCGTTACCTCTTTACCTATGGTGAGGTGAACCGTGTAAAAACCACCACACAGAGTCAGAATGGCATGTGTATCGTGATGGTGAAACTGAACGACGACGTGAACAATAAGGACGAGGTGTGGAGCAAAATCAAACATGGACTGAATGGTTTTAAGGCGCAGTTGCCAAGTGGTGTGCTGGCCATCGTGGTGAACGATGACTTTGGCAACACCTCGGCCCTGCTCATCGCCATCGAGAGCGACCAGCGCAGCTATCGTGAGTTGAAACAGTATAGCGACGACCTGAGCGATCGTCTGCGTCGCATCCCCTCGGTAGCCAACGTGAAACTGTTTGGCGAACAGAAGGAGCAGATCTCGCTCTATATCGATCGCCAGCGCATGCAGGCCTATGGTATTGGTCAGCAGATGCTTTTCTCGCGTCTACAGGCACAGGGCATCACCACCATGAGTGGCGCTATCAGCGACGACGACCAGCAGATACCCATCCACGTTGAGGCTCAGGAAAACTCCGAGGAGGAGATAGCCAACCAAATTATCTTCTCCGACCCAGTGACAGGTAAGGTGGCACGTGTTCGCGATGTGGCCCGTGTGGTGCGCGAGTATGAGTCAAACTCCAGTCGTATTGAGCAGGACGGACACCCTTGCGTGCTGCTCTCGATGGAGATGACGCCTGGTAACAATGTGGTGCAGTATGGCGAGCAGGTGGATAAAGTACTGAAGGAGTTCAGTCTGAACGAACTGCCCGAGGACGTAAAGGTTACCCGCATTGCCGATAAGCCCAAAGTGGTAGCGATGAGTGTGAGCGATTTCTTGCGCGATCTGCTGATATCGATGGCTATCATCATCCTGGTGATGATGGTACTGTTCCCTCTGCGTTCGGCTATCGTGTCGGCCATCACCATTCCCTTGAGTACCTTTGTGAGTGTGGCAATCATGTATATGATGGGCATCGAACTGAACATCGTGACGTTGGCAGCGCTCATTGTGGTGTTAGGAATGATTGTTGATAATTCGATTGTGGTGATTGATGGTTATCTGGAATATCTGGGTAAAGGTTTCAAGCCATTCGATGCCGCCATCGAGTCGGCCCGACAGTACTTCATGCCTATGCTGCTGGCCACCATCTGTATCTGTGCCATCTTCTATCCGTTCCTCATCACCATGAAGGGTATGTTCCACGATTGTTTGGAGGACTTCCCCGTTACCATTACCATCAACCTCATGGTGTCGCTGGTGCTGGCCGTAACGGTGATTCCGTTCCTCGAAACACGTATCATCAAGCCCGGCAAGGTGAGCACCGATGGTAATGCGATAACAAAATGGGTGCAGAAAACCTACAATAAGGTGCTTGATTTTACCTTTGCACACCCTTGGTTAACCATTGGTGGTGGTATTGGCGTTATTCTGCTGTCGACGTTGATTGCTCCTACGCTGAAGATACGTCTGTTCCCATATGCCGATCGCGACCAGTTTGCCGTAGAGATATTTTTACCCGAGGGTAAGGGCATGGCCGAGACCGAGGTGATTGCCGATTCTGTGCAGCATGTGTTGGCAAAGGACGAACGTATCACAGGCATCACGGGCTTTATCGGCTGTTCGTCGCCACGATTCATGGATGCCTATGCACCCCAGATGGCTGGTAATAACTATGCGCAGTTTATCGTGAATACCAAGAGCAATAAGGCTACGCTCGACCTCTTGGCGCAATATCAGCCCCAATTGAGCGAGGCGTTCCCCAACGCTTACGTCAAGTTCAAACGTTTGGACTATCTCGAAGTATCCGAACTGGAGTATCGCTTCTATGGCGACAACCTCGACTCGCTGCATGTGGTAGCCGAGCGACTGATGGAACGCATGCGGAAGATGCCCGAACTGGAGTGGGTACATACCGACTATCTGCAGCCGTACCCCATTATCAATGTCGAACTCGATCCTGTTACATCGGCCCAGTTAGGCATTACCCGTACCACCGCCCAGCTGGCTTTGAGTGCCACATCTTCCGACCTGCGTGTGGGACAGATTTGGGAGGACAACTATGAGTTGCCTATTGTGGTAAAGGACGATGCTGATATGACCTACTCTGACATTGCGAACCTGGGTATCGCATCGCCCGCATCAATGGTGTCGGGAGGTCTGCGCAGTACCAATTCCACCGTTCCGTTGCGTCAGATAGCCAAGGTGCAACCCAAGTGGAGCGAGAGTCGCATCATGCATCGTGGTGGCGAACGTTGTATCACCGTTACTGCCCAGTTTGCACAAGGCGTATATACCGCACCTGTAGAGAAGGAGATTGCCCGTATGATGAATGAGGAGATAAAACTGCCACAGGGCGTCCGTGCCGAGGTGGGCGGCGAGATAGAATATGGCGACGAGGCTATGCCGCAGATTATCGGTGGTATTACCATTGCGATGATCATCGTGTTCTTCTTCCTGTTGTTCAACTTCAAGAAGTATGGTGTTACCACCGTTTGTATGGCAGCTTTGGGATTGATGATTCCTGGAGCGCTCATTGGTCTCGGACTGATGAATCGCGCCCTTGGTCTGACCTCTATCTTCGGACTCATCACGCTGATGGGAATGATTATGCGTAACGAAATCCTGATTTTCGAGCACGCGATTGACTTGATTAAGAAGCATGTGGCCGAACATGGCGACTGGAAAACAGATCGCCAGGCTTATAACGCCGCTGTGCGCCAGGCTGCCTACGATGCCGGTAAGCGTCGTATGGTGCCCATTTTCCTCACTACGGCAACCACTGCCGTTGGTGTGGTGCCGATGATTATCGCCCAGAGTTCGTTCTGGATGCCCGTGGGTGTAACCATCTTTG
>JAEEGK010015224.1_pt1 | contig 17088 bp, 11 predicted proteins | sample 8958771 | NCBI WGS metagenome assembly JAEEGK01 (sample SAMN16246547, study PRJNA631951) | gut metagenome | biome: gut microbiome; feature: rumen; material: SC-attached | host: Bos | place: Iran: Karaj | collected 2018-10 | reverse complement strand
CATTAATAGAAATAATATTATCAGAAATATATGAAGCAATATTATGACTAATTCTAATTTATTTAGTATTATAAATAATATTAATTTGGATAAAAATGCAATTGGTAGATTATTTGAAAAAATTGTTATTGCAAAAATATCAGAAAAAAAATTATTTATTCAATATGATGAAGAATAAGTTAAAAAATTTGTACCAAAAAAAATGAAAAAATATTTTATAAAAATTAAGCAAAAAAAAAAAATTAAAACAAGAATTATATCTTTTTAAACAAACATGGAAAATGTTTTGATTTATTAGTAATTGATAATAGAATGAAAAAAGGAAAAGTTTATATTTATCAAATTTCAATTCATAAAAAGAATATTTATTTCATAAGTCAAATAAAAAATTTGATTAATTCTATGATTGAACATTTAAGTAAATTTGATGAAATAAATTTTAAAAATACTCAATTTTATTTTGGATATATATTTGAATTTGATAAAGTAGAATATAATATTATGCTAAAAAGTTGTAAAAATAAAAGAATAAAATATTGTTTTTATGATGTTGAAAAAGGTATTTTTGTAAATAAAGATAAAGAAGTAACAAAAGATATAAGTGAAACTATTACTCAAATAAAATATAATATATTTGAATTTTCTAATCTTAAAAGATTACCTCCTCAAATTAAAATAAATGATAAACAAAAAGAAACAATTAAAAATATATATAAAAAATAATGATGCAAATGGGGAAAAACTATATTTTGAGGAAGATGTTATTTTTGATTTATATAGTATAGATAAAAATAATGGTTTTATTCAGAATAATATCTTAATTAATTCTATAATTATGATTCTTTCAAATCCAAATAAAGTAATAAATATAAAAATTATAGGACAAGATGGAAATTCTAAGGATTATAAAAGCAATGAATTTTATACTATTTCTTTAAATACTCCTTTTATATTATATTCTTTAAAATAATTTAAAAACTAAAATATAATAATAATATATATATTTTTTAATGTTTTTTTATTTAAATATGATTATATTTTATTTTTAATTGATACACATATTTATTTTTTTTTGTAATCACATTTATTATTTTTTCATTTAACGTTAATTTAATATAAACTATTATAAAATTTAAATGGAAAACGAAACAATAAATAAAAAAAATTTAGTAGATTATGTTGATTTTATTGCAGATAAACCAGATTTAAAAAATTATAAGGAAATAACAAATTATCCAAGGAAAACGTATTTTTCTAAATTAAAATATAAATTTCCAAGTTTGGTGAAAACAGGATTTAATAAATTTTCTATGAATTTAAATTTAGAAATTAAGACTCCAATAATAGAAGAAAATCAAAAAAATAAAAATTTATTTTCAATAAGAAGTGTTTATATAGATAAAGAAAAAATCAATAAAGGATTTGAAAGAAAATTACCTAGTTTTTGTCCGAAAAGAGGAAATAAATATTTAATTGAACAAGAGAAAAATGAAAAAAAAGAAATTAAATTACTAAAAAGAAGTTATGAAAAGTATTTTAAAAAAAAAAAAGAAAGTGGAGGGAGTACAACTGAAAAATTTTTTAAAGGAATAAGTAGAAATCTTTTACAAAATAAATTTTATGTAAGAAACATGAATAATAAAACAGAAAGTATTGATAAATCTGATTTATTCATCACTAAAAATCAAACAATTAATAATGAAATTTCAAACAATTATTCTTTAAATGTAAACGATAATAAAATTGAGAAAAGTAATAAAAATGAAAAGGGAATTAAAGATAATAAATCTAAAAAAAATAGAGGAAGAAATATGAGAAATTATAATTCATTGGATTATCAATTTGATAAAAATTATCTAGATATAATTCGTACTGAAAAGATAATTAAAAGTATTTTAACTAGTAATTATTAATAAACTTATATTAAAATAAATATTTATTTTTGAATTTAAATGAAATTTTTTTGAATTATATGATTTATTTAAAAATAAATTTTTAATAAATAAAAGGAGGATGTGAGTTTAAACTTCTTAATTATATTTCATGAAATAATTTACTTATATTTTTTAAAAATTATTTATATATGTTAATATTTAGTTGTGATAAAATAGAATAAAATGAAATTTTTTCTATAACAAAAACTAGAAATAATCTTTAATTATTTTTTATATTGATATATTAAAAAAAATAATTGGACTTTAAATTTTAAGTCAAAATTATGAAGCCTTTAAACTTTGCTGATTCAAAATTATTTAAAAAAAATGTTGGTTAAAACAATTTACATAAATGCTTAAGAAAGATAGAAAATATATTTCTCTAATGTGAAGGAAATTTATATAGTACAAATTAAACATTGAATTATTTATTTGTCTTTGTGAAATATTAAAAATAACAAATAATCCTCACATAGATAAATCAGATTATTTAAGAACATTATATTTTCAATGATATTTCAGATAAAATGACATTGATTATTGAAAAAAAATTTGGTAAAAATCAAAAGAAATTGTATATTTATTTTAAAACTTGAAATTTAAAATAGACAATTTTTTATAATATTTTAATAATGATAAATAGATTAATTGGAGAATAATTTTAAATTTATTTCATTTGCTTATGAATTAAATTAAAAGGAAAAAATAAAGAAATAAAAAAATTAAAACTATTTTGAAGCAATAGACTATTTCAAGTTTTATTATAAAATTAAGATATTTTTTTTCTTTCAAAACCTTTATAAAAACAGAATTATGATAATTGGTTTTGAGTATGAGTTAAAAAAATTAGAATTTAAAAAATATTGAATAATTTGATATTATATTATTATAATAATAAAAAAATAAATATCTTAAACAAGAAAAATATTTTTATACCTATGCTAATAAATAAAAGATTACAATATATGAATAATAAATATTAATATTTTCTTTTTTTACTATTTACACTTTTAAAATATCATGATTTCACATATTTAATATTTAATAAAAATCATTTAACTGTTCTTTATATTTTTCATAAGTATCTTCATCTATAAATACATCAAAATTTAATAAAATTAAAAAATTATATTCTAAATCATTTATTTCATCTAAATTTATACCACCTACTTTTGCATAATATTTATTTGAATAATAATCATCTTCATTATATTTAATAGCTAATAATAAGGAAATTAAAATAAATCTAAAAAAAATAAATAAAAAATTTTACCTATGTATATTTAAATTTGTTAGTTGAACATTTGAATTTTCACAAACTTTATCAATAAAAATTAAAGATATTATAATAGTTGAAGGTTCTGGTTTAGTATATTTCATTAATCTTTTTAAATAATTTTTAACCGAAATATGAGGAGGCTTTTTACTTATGAAACCTTTTATTATTGAATTTTCTTCTTCTCTCTTATTCACTAAAGCTGCATTTTCATTTATTATTTCATGTAAAATTTGTGAAATAATATCTATATATTCATTTGATAGTTGAATATAATCTAAAATTCTCCCTTTTGTTTTTAATTCTTCCTTTTCAATCAATGTTGATGGGATATTTGGAGTTATATCTGACATTTGATAATTTTTTTTCAATTAATTTATAAAAAAATTTTTTAATATTTAACTAAAAAAATTTAATTTTTCTTTTATTTAAGATATTTTTAATTAATATTAAAAAGATAGAATATAGTTTTTTTGTGTTAAAATATATATTAAAAGTAGAAATGTAAATAACTTTTTAATCTTGTTTTTTAACCATTTCAAAAATAAAGTTAACAAATGATAATTAACACTTCAAATTTAATTCACTAAATGATTTATGATAAATAAATCTAATGAATTATAAAAATAGATAATTTACAAAACTTACTTTAAATATATTCTCTATTTATGTAAACATAATGAAAAAAATCTTTGTTTTCAGTGAAATAATAAATACAATTTATCTACTTTTGAAATGTCCTTTTCCCAAAAAACATTTTTTGTGAAATATTTTTTTTGATTCTAAAATGATATAAATATACAAAAAAGGAGAACATAAGGATTTTTCTAGAATAAACATTAAGAAAAACAAAATTTTTTGAAGATAGAGTTAATATTAATAATATCATACTTCATAAACAATAATTTCATTTATAATAGATAATTTTACATGGAAAATAAAATATTATATTATCATAATAAAATTTTCACTAACTTTTAAATTCAGATTTCTAAAAAGAAATAATGATTTTATTTTCATCTTTTAAATATCTTTATTATATAAAAACATCAATTTTAATATTTAAATATCAAAATATTGAGTTTTATAAAGATGAAAATAATAATAATCTTAAAATATATATGTTCTTAATAATATGGAGTCAATATCAAATTATTTATTATATCAAATTTTTTTTTTTGAGAGATAAGTTAGCATCAATGATTTAAGACTTTAATAATGGTAATAATTGAGAATTTCATTTGAAAAATAAAAATAGTATTAATTTTTCATATAAAGAATAAAAGAAAAAATGGATTTAAGAAAAAAGATTATTAATATTATTATTGTTTATAAGGTTTATTTTTTATTTTGGAATTTATTTATGTTTTTTTTATATTTTTTTTTTAGTTTTTTTATTTTTATAATTGGAAATTATTATAAAAATAAAATAATTATAATTCTCCCTACGGAAATTTTAAATATTATTTTAAATTGATCTTTTAGAATTGTATTTTAAAAAACAAATGAAATAAATAAAAAGTCTCAAAAATAATTTAAAAAATGGAATCTCAAAAAAATTTACCTTTGATAAAGTTTCATATATTGAAAAAATTAGAAACATTTAATGAGTCTTCAAATTCAAATAATTCTTTTTCATTCTTGAAAAATCATCATTCATCATCATCAAAGATTAATTCAACAAAAACAATGAAAAATAAAATGAATAATAATAAAAATCAAAAAAATATTTTAGATATAAATTCATTAGCATTTCAAACTTTATCAGATGCTGCTTTAAATGTAAAGAATTTATTAAGTGATTTTTTAGTTAATGCTGATCCAGAAGATAAACAAATATATCATATTGAAGATGAATTAAAAAAAATAAATCAAAAAAAACCTATAAATATTTTTACTTTAACAGGAGGAAAAAAATCTGATAAAGAAGAAGAAGATTTAAATAATATTATAATTTCAAGAATAAAAACACATGGAAATAATTATAATAAAAGTAAATTTACAGGATTTGATAATATTTATGATAATGATTATTTGAAAAAAATGAAAACAAAGAAAAAAGTGATTAAAGTGAGAAAGCATTATTCTCTTGATGATAATAAAATAGATTTAAATAAAATTGGTTTTTCAACTAAAGATAATTTTACAAATAAAACAAAATATGAAAATAGTTTTAAAATATATCATAGAAATTCGATGCCACTTTCTAAAAAAACTATTGAAATTTTTGAAGGAAAAAAAAGACTTTCAAATTCATCAACAAATAATATTAAAAGAATAAACTCAAACATTAAAATGATAGATTTACAAAATTCTGATAAAAATTTAATTAATTTAAAAACAAAAAATCCTAGAAATGATGATTGTTATAAATTCTTGATTTCTTCTTCAGAAGAAGAATCAAATGAAGAAAAAGATGAAAATAAAATTAAAATGATGGAATTAAGAAATAAATTAAGTTTTGACAAAAAAAATTTATTACATAAAAGATATTCTTTAGTTAATCTAAATGAAAAAAAAAAAATAGAATCAAAAAAAACAAATAAGAGTATTAATAATGAAATTGATAATCAATTAAATAATTATAATAGAATTAATACTGATTATAAATCCTTTAATAAAAATGAATATAAAAATGATAAAACTGATATTAGGAATTATATTAATTTAAGTAAAAAAGGCTATAAAAAATTTAATGATTTATGTAACAGTATAAGAAAAACTTTTGTATTATCAAAAGACCCAAAATTAATTGAAAAATTAAATGCTGATGGAAATAATAAAAATGAAAAAATGAATTTAAATATTATAGATAGAACTCTTTTAAATTTAGAACATGGAAAAAATTATAAAAATGAAAACGAAGAAATTTCAAACGTTTCAACAAATAATAATTTAAAAGTATTAGAAACAAGTAATGATTTAGAAAATGAAATGAATAAAGAATTACATTTTAGAAGAATAATACATGAAAATAAATTAGTTTATGATTCTTTAAGTGATGATGAATTATATGAAGAAGAAGAAGGAGAATGGTTTTTAAATCCTAATGGATATTTTATATTTATTTTTGATATGATAATGCTTTTTTTAAGTTTTTATGCTATTATTGTTCCTCCTTTAGAATTTGCCTTTTATGTTGATAAAGTTCCATCAATTAGAATTATTCTCTTTGAATTTATTATTGATTTTTTTTTTTTCATCGATTTTATTTTAGGATTTTTTACTGCTTATTTAAACTTTGAAGAACAATTAATTTCAAATAATAAATCTATTATTACTCATTATTTAAAAACTTGGTTTTTTTTAGATTTAATAAGTGCAATTCCAATAAATTCATTATTTATTTTGATTTTTGAAATGAAAAAAAAAAAAATAATAATATTAACTTTCTTTGATTATAAATGGAAAGTATATCAATTACTTAGATTTATACGTTTAATAAAGTTATTTAAAACATTTAGACATAACACATTTACAAATTCAATAAATAAAATGATAAGTGGAATAGATATTTTAGTAAAATGGTTTAATTTATATATGTCACTTCTTATATTTATATCAACTGTACATTTACTTTCTTGTATATTTATTTTTTTAGCTCAATTAGAATTTCCAAATTGGATTTATGTAAATGGATATGATTTAGATTATCAAAAATTTGATATATATATTACTTCATTGTATTATATTTGTGCTACTGTTTTTACTATTGGTTATGGTGATGTTGTTTCAATTTCTATTTATGAAAGATTTTTTAACATTTTTTTATTAATTGGTGGTATTATGATTTATTCTTTTGCTGTATCTTCTATAAGTAATCATGTACAAAGTGAAGATTCAAAAACTTTAGAGTTTCAAAATAAAGTAGCAATATTAAATCAAATCAAACTTTCTCATGAAAAAATGCCACAATCACTTTTTAATAAAATATTGAAATTTTTATCATATAAATTAAACAATGAAACAAAAGATAAAAATGAAATAATTGATAATTTACCTTTAGCATTGAGAAATAAGTTAATAATGGAAATGTATAGAAATATTATTAATAATTTTATATTTTTTAAATATTTTGATAATTCAGATTTTATAATAAGAGTAATTTTAGCATTAAAGCCAATTATAGCAGTTAAAAATGAAAGATTAGTAAATGAAGGAGATTTTATTGAAGAAATTATTTTTGTTAAAAGAGGAAGATTATCTTTAGAAATTCCATTACCAATAATAATAAAAGAAGATACTATAAAAAAAATAGAAACAATAAGAAAAACAAGAACTTCATTAAAATTGGGTTTGAATGCAAATTTTAAGAATCAAATTCCTATAATTAATAATAAAAAAATTCCTTCATTAATTAAAACTTCTACTTTGGAAGAAATTAATGATGAAAAAGAATTTAAGAATTTGGATAATAAATTAAGAACTCAACAACAATATATTAAAATAATTGAAATAAGAAGAAATGAACATTTTGGTGATATTTTAATGTTTTTAAATAAAAGAAGTCCATTAAGTGTTAAAGTTAAAACTAAAGTTTGTGAATTATTTTTATTAAAAAAAACTGATGCTGTTGAAATATCAATGTCTTTTCCTGAAGTTTGGAGAAAAATTATAAAAAAATCTCTTTTTAATATGGAACAAATTGAAAGATTAATTAATAAAACTTTAAAATTATTTTATGTTTATAATGAAGGATTAAATCATAAAGGAATTCCTAAAAAAAATTATTTTAAAAGAGAATCAATGAATAATAATTTATTAAATATTACTCCTAAAAATGTATTTCAAAATTTAAATTTTAATGAACATCAATATGAATTAAAAAGTATTCCTAGTAATGATAATGAAGAATTTGAAGAAAATGATGAAAAGGAAATTGAAGGAAATGAAGAAGAAGAAAATAATAATTTAGAAAATTTAAATTATATGAAAAAATTAACAAAAGAAACAAATATTAAAACTATTATAAAAGAAGTAGATGAAAATTCAGATAAAAGTGAAGAAAGTGAAAATAAATCAAAAAAAATTAATACTAATATTGAAAATAATCATTCTTATGTATTAGAAAATAATGATATTAATGATAATAACAAAGAAGAAAAAAATAATAATGATAATAATAATGAAGAAAAAAAAAATAATGATAATGAAGATGATTCATCTAATATAATAGAAGAAAAATTAACAAATAGTTCAAAAGATTCAGATTCTTCAAGACAAACAAATAAAACTTTATTAATTGATATTAAGAATAAATTAATTGATTGTTTAAGTGATTATAATGATGATAAATCAAAAGATAATTTAATTTCATCAAATTTAACTTTACCTTATTCAATTGATGAAATTAATAATGAATCAATTCCTTTCGAAGACCCAATTGATATTAAAAAAAATGAAGAGTTAAAATCAAATTTATTCCCTAATTCTCTTTTATTACAAACTAATTATGATAACAAAAATGTAATAATAAAAAATAATAAAAAAGAAGAAGAAAAAAATGAAGATATTACTAATGATATTTTTATGTTAATAAATAAAATTAAAGATATTAATATTAATTCTAAAAAATTAAATTCATCTTTTAATAATATTCAAATTCATTCAAATTGTTCATCACTTTTTATTAAAGCTTCTAAATTAACTCAATTACCCTATTTAAATAATAAATTTGAAGATAAAGATAAAGAAAAAAATTATAAAATTTCTATAATTAAAACAAATGAATTATCTGAAATAATGAATAAAGACACTTTAAAAAATAATGAAGATTTTTTTATTACAAATTCATCAAGCAATAAATCAATTGAAAGTTTTAAAGAAAAATCCCCTTTTGAAAAAGAACTATCTTCAAATTCAAAAAGAAGAAGATCTTCTTTCTTGTTTTTTAAAAAAGAACCAATTAATAATATCGCTTCTTTTAAAAGTGAAAAAATATCTCCCTCTTCAAAAAAAAAGAATATTAATGATATGTTGAATGTTATTAGTCAAAACATTGAAAAAAATTCACTTAATTTGAATAACCCACAATATTTTTATCAAAAATATTTTTCAGCTTTAATGAATAAAACAGATAATAAATCTATGAACAATATTGCTGATAGACTAAAAAATATTGCTAAAATGATTGAAAATAATACTCAAAAAAATAGTTCTTTTATTAGTAGTAAATTAAATATTGATGAAGAAGAAAATAAACAGAGAAAATAGTAGTTTTTAAATCATAAGGTGTTATATATTTTTTTGTAAATAGTTCTAATAATCATTATCAATTAATAATAAAATAGTTATAATTTCTATTCTAAATAAATATTAATATATTAATTTAAAATTATTAAATGTTTTATTTAATTATGATTTATTATTTTTTTTTAAATTTTTAAAAGTATTTAATTAATAAAATTCTTTTATTGTTTCATTAATTTATTGAATGAATAAGAAAAAAAACCAAAATTTTATACTTTTATTAGCTCCATATGAAACAATAGAACAATCTTTCAATGGTATTAAAATATTAATAAAAACCTTATGAATTTCTTTTAAAATGTGAATATAATTAAAATTATCGCTTAATTGTGGCTTTTCCTTAATTTTCAACTACAGAAACTCTTAATAAATATTTTGCAATTTTTACTACTAAAAAAGAATAAACATATAAAAAGATAAATAATTAACAAATTTTAAAAATTTAATTTCGTTTATCAAAAATTCTGAATCATTATTATTATAAAAACATTTAATATTTCTCCATATTCACAATTTATTTGTCTTTGTTTCCAAATAACTAAAATTTAAGTTTTCTTTAAATTAACATTTGTATCTTTCAATTACAACTTCATTTTTTCATGTAGAAAATTCATACAAACATATATTTTACTTTAATCTAATTGTTTTTTTGAAATCGTTTTAATCATTTTATAAAATATTAAAAAATTAATTTAAAAATTTATTTAAAATTTAAATAAAAAAATAATTATTTTTAAAATTAAAATGAAACACATTTCAATTAAAAAATAATTATATATTACAAAATTATTAAAAGGAGAACTTACATTATAATAAAGCAAGTATAATTAAAATAAAAAGTAATTTTCAAATAAACAATAGAATAAGCAATTTAAAATATTTTTTATAGTAAAAAACGAAAAAATAAAATCATATATATAAATAAATAATTTAAAATTTTACTTAAAAATTAAAAAAATGGAAAAATGTTTACTTTGTGAAGAGGAATTAACAAAAGAAAAAAAGGTAAAATGTTCAATATGTTCAATATATTGTTGTTCAATTTCATGTCTCTTAGATCATTATACAATTCATGAATATATTAAACCAGAAAACAATTCTGATATTTTACTTAAAAATTTAAAAAGAAAACAATTATCAAATTTAACTGAAAAATTTTTTTTCTTAACTCCAGGAACTTTTTTAGAAAAGAGTATATTTGATGATAATTATAAGATAGAAAACATAGAAATAATAAATCAAGGTTTATTTCCTTATGAATTAGGAAAAGGAAGTTTTGGAAGAATTTATTTAGGAAAAAATAAAATAAATAATGAATTATGTGCAATAAAAAAGATTAATAAAAGGCAATTATATAGAATATATGGTAATTATAATATTATTAATAACGAAATATCAATTCATTCAAGATGTATTCATCAAAATATAATTAGATTATATAATATTTCTGAAGATGAAAATTATTTTAATTTAATTTTAGAATATGCTCCAAATGGTACTTTATATGATAAAATAAAAAAAGAAAAGAATTTTGATGAGAAAACATCACATAATTATTTTATTCAAATATTAAATGCAGTATGTTTTCTCCATTCAAATAATATAATTCATAGAGATATAAAGCCTGAAAATATATTAATAGATAAGAAAGGAAATTTAAAATTATGTGATTTTGGTTGGAGTAAAGAAATATTTTTAGAAAATAGAAGTACTTATTGTGGAACAATTGAATATATGGCTCCTGAAATTTTAGAAAGTAAAAATTATGATTTTGGAGTTGATATTTGGAGTTTAGGTATTTTTTTATATGAAATGATTATTGGATATTCACCTTTCTATTCAAAAGATAATAAAAATATTAAGATTAATATTAAAGAACATAAAATTAAATTTAATGAAAATTTTAGTCCCTGTTGTAGAGATTTAATTAAAAAAATACTTAATGGAAATTTAGAAAAAAGATTTAAATTAAAAGATATTTGTAATCATCCTTTTATTATTAATAATTTAGATTATTTTGAATTTGGAGTTGTTGAAACGGAAAATATGGATAAAGAAAATCATAAAATTAATATTAATAAAAGAAAAAGAAGTTTTTCTTTGAAAAGTGTATTTTCTCAAAATAAAATTGAAATTTTAAAAGATAATTTAAATTTTCAAATTGAAAAAGCTAAAAATGAAATTAAAAGTTTTGATTTTCAAAATCAGAATTTTGAAGTTTTTGAAAATATCAAAAAAAAAACAAATAAAAAAAAATTAAATAAAAATAAACTCATTCCAAAATGTAAAAACAAATCAAATATAAATTAATAATTGATGAAATTAAAATGTTTGATAATTTCAAGATTAAAAATTAAGAAATAAATTAATTTGATTATTATTTGAAAATTAACATTATTTAATTGTTATTAAAGAGAGTATCTAATATATTTATATTGAATATTTGTCAAAAAATAGAATTGATTTATATAATATTATATTTTATGCTATTATTATTTTATTAATATGAATTATATAAATATATAAAAATTTAATATAACCATTTTTTGAATTTAAAATAAAAAAAATTCTTTAAATAAAATTTTGATGTCTAACTTTGTGTAAGGAATTTCATTTTTTTTTCTTTTATATTAAATAATACATATTTATGATTAATTCAATTATAATTGTAAAAAGGAAATTTTGATGCTCGTATAATTGCGTTTCATTAGAATTTCAAAGGTCATTTGATTGGAAATAAGAAAAGAACAAGTTTGAAAAATTAAAAAAAGATAAATATATAAATAATTTAAAAAACATTTCCAAATATGAAATAAATAACAATATTAATTATAAAATAAATACAAATATTTTTTATTTTAAAAAATGAGATTAATACTTTTTTTATTAGTTAAATGATTTTAAAAACATAACATTAAACACAGAAATTATTCAAAAATGGAAAATTAAAGGTAATTTTTTTTAAATTAACATTAAATGTAAATATCAAAAAATTATTTAATTTCATTAATTTTAAAATATTTTACCTTGGATAATTAATTTTTATATTATAAAATTAAAATATAATTTTATAAAATGTTAAAATCGAAACCACATCAAAAAAAAATTGTAAAAATATTTAATGAATGGAAAATCAGTTTTATTTATAATAAAGATTCAATTAATATAGTAATTCAACAAAATAATTCAAATAATATATATGAATCATCTTTTAAATTAGAAAATTTTCAATCATTAAAATTATTCATTTCAAAAAATTCAATAAAAGAAATATTAGATTTAATTATAAGTTTAATATCTCATAATGAAATTCAAATAGAAGAAAAAAAAAACATATTAAAATTAATATTAAAATCAACTATAGAAAACATTCCAAATGAGGAATTAATATTAAATAAAAATGAAAATATTGAAAAAAAAGATGATAATGAAATGGAAATTGAAAAAAAAAAACAATTAACAAAAATTCATTTGACACAAATAAATATAATTAAACCACATAATAAATCAATTAATTCAATGTTAACTTTTCCATCAGGAAATATTATTTCAGTATCAGATGATGGTTCCATAATAATATATGATATAAATTTAAAAGTTATTCAAAAAATAGAAAAAGCTCATAATGATTGGATTATTAATGTAGATATTAAAGATGAAAATAATTTTATAACTTGTTCAGTTGATAAAAGTATTAAAACTTGGATAAAAAAAGAAATAAATAAAGAAAAAAAATTTATTTTAAATAAATATATTAAAAATGCACATGATGAAGGTATTTGTAAAGTAATTTATAATGATAATTATGATATAATTTCTTGTTCTATTGATTCTATGATTAAAATTTGGGAAGAAATAAATGATAAATATCAATTGAAAATAACATTATTTAATAATAGATTTATATGTTCATTATTATTAATTAAAGATAAAAATATTTTATTAACTTTAGGAGTTGAAGGAATAAAATTTTGGAATAATAATAATTATAATTTTATAGTAATAATCAAAGAAGCAATTTGTGGAAGTTATAATGCTTTAAGAAGAATTGATGAAGATAGAATTATTGTTGGAAGTGATGAAGATAAATTATTAAAAATTATTTCTTTATCAGAAAAAAAAATCATTAAAAAAATATATAATGAATGTCTTTGTTATGGAATTTGGGTTATTGAAGATAAAGGAATTTTCTTAACTGGAGGTTATTATGGTATTCAAATATTTAGAAGTGATAATTATCAATGTTTACAAACTATTAAAGATGAAAATTGTAAAAAAACTTTTGGATTGATTGAATTAAATAATGGATTAATTCTTTCTTTTTGTGAAGATAAAACTATTAAAGTTTGGAAATATGACGAATAATATATATCTTTTTTTAAAATCATTCATTTTTATTTTTTTGATTAGTGTAAAATATATTTTAGGATTTAAAACTAAATTCATTTTAAATATTTTAGATTCCTTTTAAATTTATATTGAATGTTAAAAATAATATTAGTATAAAGAATAATAAATGATTATAGAAATATTTATATTTTAATATTAAGTTAAAACTATTTTTAAAATCATTATGGAAAATAGTAAAATTGAAAAGAAATTCAATGAATGGAATATTCATTTAGAATTAAAAATAGATTCTATAATAATAAACATTTCAAAAAATAATTCTTTGGAATTTTATCAAAATTCTTACACATTAGAAGATTTAAAGAAAATGAATTTATTTCTTGCCAAAAATACATTAAATGAAATATTTGATTCTATTTTAGAAATAATTGATCTTAAAAAATTCCAAATTGAAATAAAAGAAGGGAATATTCAATTGATTCTTTTCTCTACTACAAATAATAATTTTAAAACTAATTTAATGTTAAAAGAAAAATCAGAATCTGATAAAAAATTATTAGAAATATTACTTAATAAAATATATAATTTAGAAAAAAATAATGAGAAATTAGAACAAAAAGTAGAAAATTTAATAAATAATAATAAGAAATTACAAGAAAAAATTGAAATTCTTGAAAAAAATGAAAATAAAAATACTAAAAAAAAAATAAATGAAATACAAAACAAAAAAAAAATTTTAACTTATTGTAATTTAAAAAAAATAAATTCACTTTCTTTTCATGATCAATGGATTAGAGCTTTATCAGTTTTTCCAATAAGTGGAAATATACTTTCATCATCTAATGATAAATCAATAATAATTTATGGGACAGATTTTAATATTATTCAAAAAATAATAAATGCACATGATAATGAAATAATTGATTTAGATATTTTAGATGAAAATAATTTTATTTCATGTTCTAATGATAAAAATATTAAAATTTGGATCAAAAGAAATTTAAATATAATAAATAAATTTGAATTTAATTTATACTATATAATAAATAATGCTCATAATGATCAAGTAAATAAAATCATATATTATAATTATGGGAAAATAATTTCATGTGGTTGTGATTTTAAAATAAATATTTGGGAAGAATATAATATCAATAATAATATAAATTATCAATTAATAACGACTTTATCTCATTCAAATGTTATATATTCTATTTTATTACTTGAAGATAAAAGTATTTTAATATCTTCTGGAATTGATGGAATTAAATTTTGGAATTTTAATAATTTTAATAATATCAAAAAGTTAGATAATGTTTGGGGAGCAAGAAATGCTTTAAAAAGATTTGATAATGATAAAATCATTATTGGTTCAACGAATGATGATTTAATTAGAATTTTTTCTATTTCAGAAATGAATTATTCTAATTTTATTCATGTTAATTTTTTCACTTGGGGAATTTGTGTTATTGAAGATAAAAATCTTATTTTAATTTGTGGAAAAAATAAGAATATTAATGTTTATAGAAAAGATAATTTTGAATGTATTCAAATTATTAATGATGCTCATGGAGATTTCATTACTGGAATTGTTGAATTAAAAGATGGAAGTGTTGCTTCTTTTGGAAAAGATTCCTTTATTAATATATGGTCTTTTTAATTTCTTTTTAATTTTATATTTATTCTTTACTCTATTTTAAAATTTATTGTTTTTCAATTTATTGCTTTCATTATTTTTTTTTGATAGAAAAAAAATTTTGGAAATTATTATAAATAATCATATTATTTAAAAATAAATAGTTTTTAATAAAGAAACTATAATTCATATCTAAAATTATCTATGAATTAAAAAAAATATATTATTTATTTTTTATATAATTTTCCTCTTAAAACTCCTTTTTCTCTTTTTAAAATATCTTTAGGTAATTTTTTTTTAATAAGAGGTTGATGTAAATTGGAAAACATTAAATTATATTTAGGTTTTTTATGTTTATAATTTTTAATAAAATAATAATCAAGAGTATTAAAGTTTTTTTCAAAATCATCATAAGCTAAAGGATTAATAATATTTCCTTCATTTTGATGAGAAATATTATTTAAAGTGTGATTTTTACTTGAATTAAAAGTATCAATTTCAATTACTTTTTGAGTATCATTTAATATTTTTTTTCCCATATTATTTACAAAATCATAATCTTTATCCTTTTTAATTCTTGAAGATTCTAATAAAAAATTATTAATTGTATTATATGTAAAAGTATTACCAATAATATCGGTTGAATTTGTTTTATTAATTGCAGAATTATTTACTAAAGAATATTTATAAATTCCACTTTTTGTTTTGGGATGATATCTAAAAGTATTTACGAGTGAAGGTTTTGGGTTTTCAGAATTCGATAAATCAAGACTTTCTTTATTATTTAAATGATTTTGTTTTTTATTTCTTCCAGAAATATTATTTTTTGAAATTTCCTCTGAATCAAATGATATTAATCTCTTTGAAATTAATGGTATTTCTTTATTAATTTTTGGTAAAATATTTAATTGAGTTTCAACTTTTTTTTTCTGTAATATATCAGAATAATTATGTATTGTATTTCTAATTTTAACAGTATCATTTAATTTAACTATAATATCTTTTGATTCTTTTGGATTTAATAAAAAATTATCTATATGTTTATCTTTTATATGTCTAACATTACTTTTTCTTTGTTTATAAAGCATTTTTAAAAAAATATGATTTTTAGTTAATTGTAATTCTTTCATATTATTATTAATATTTTCATCATTATTTAACATCATTTTAAAATATGTTATATGAATTTCATAAACAATAGCTTCAATGCTATTACAAGTTATAGTATAAAAATATTTATCATTCCAAGAACAATCACTTAAACCAATAATATCATTTTTTCCTAAAGTTTCAAATTTAATTTCTTTTTTTTCATAATAATCTTCAAATTTTTCTAAAGAATCTAATTCATTTTTATCAATATTTCTTTTCAAAGATGATTTCAATAAAATTAAATCAATATCATTTAAACTTAATTCACTTTTAATTTTAAAATTTCCTTCTACAATTAAATATAGATTATGACTTTCATTATCAACATTTTGTCCTTCTTTATAAATAATATCTTTATATTTGAAAATCTTTTTTTTAAAATATCTATCAAAGTTTTTTTTAAATAAAATAATATTAGCATTTCTAAAAATAGGTAAATATATTAAAAAGTTTAAAATATCTTCTCTATTTTTTTTATACGTATTTATTAA
>JAEEGK010015223.1_pt1 | contig 17088 bp, 12 predicted proteins | sample 8958771 | NCBI WGS metagenome assembly JAEEGK01 (sample SAMN16246547, study PRJNA631951) | gut metagenome | biome: gut microbiome; feature: rumen; material: SC-attached | host: Bos | place: Iran: Karaj | collected 2018-10 | reverse complement strand
TTAAGATTTATTTTAAATTTATAAAAAGAGTTGTAATCTTTTTATATTATATTATAATATATTAATTTAATTTATTTTATATAGAATTGTAAAAAATGATTTAAAAAGAAATATATTTTTTTACTAATTCCAGTAAAAGTTTTAATAGCATTAAGTCTTTAAATAATAATAATTTAAAAAAATATAAAAAATAAAGTAAAAAGAATATTTATTTAAATAAAAATAATAATATATTTTTTAAATTTTTCAAAATTATATATGGATAAAATTAACCAATATAAAAGAACTAAATTTGAAGATGAGACTTCAAATGAATTTTATCTTAATCCAAAAGATTTAAGTATAAATGACAGAATAAGTGATTTTTCAAATTTAATTACAATATTATCTTATTTAAAATATAATGAATTATTACTAATATTATTTGAACAAAATATTGCTATTATTGATATTAAAAAATCAATATCAAGTAATTTAACAATTATAAAACATTTAAATATAAATGAGATATATAATTTTATATTTCCGCAAATTAAAAAAGCAACAGATTATAAAATTATTTTAGGGAATAATTTTTCTAATTTTTGTTTTAGGAATAAAGAAAATGAATTAAAATTACTTAAAAACTTTAAATGTTTTGAGAATAAAAAAGAATTAAATAAAATATATTTAATGTTTGAATTTTATAATTTAGATTTTACAATCATCACTTTTGATAATGTTCAAATTAATTCAAAATATAAGATTATTTATAAACATCAAAAAAATTTTTGGTGCAATAAAAATTTAAAAATGAATTATGAAAATAATTTAATATATAATTATTACTCATATATTAAAATTATTCAAGACAATGAAAAAACAAATCTTTTTTATTTATGTGAAAATTATATTTTTTCTTTTGAAATTGATTATATAAAAGATATATTTAATTTTAAACATAAAATTAAACTTGAAAATGAAATTAAATTTTTTGAATTAAAGAAATTAAATAATTATACAACTAAATATATTTGTTTTACAATAAATAATTCAAATATTATTAAAGGAAATATTCTTGATATTACAAATGAAAAAATATATGACTCAAAAAATTTAAATAATTATAATGAAGGGTTAATATCTTTTTTTTTTATTAGTGAATCAAAATTTATATATTCTCAATTAAATAGAGTTTATATATATAAGATTGAAGAAAATGATAAAGATAGAATTAAATATAATTTAATTCATAAAATTACTTTTTTACAATTTGAAGATTGGAATTTAAAATTTATTTTTTTAACAAGAAATGATTTATTATTTATATTTAATTCTAATGGTGATTATTCAATTCAAGATTTGAATAAAGTAAAAAATATCAATAATATAAGCAATAATTCAATTTTTAGTTTGTCAATTTTAAAAGTAATATATGATATAAAACAATTTGAAACAAAAATAGGTTTTTTTATTATTGGAACCCAAAATCAAATTAAAAATATAAATATAAATATAACTTATTTTATTCCAAATGATTTATCAACTTTATTAATAAAGAATAGGGATAAATTTTTATTTAATAATCTTTCAAAAGATAATTTTTATACAGAACAATTATGTGAAAAAATAATTTTTCAAATTCGATTTCCAAATGATAAAGAAAATAAACAAGAAGATATTTCAAATATTAATAAAAAAAGAGTATTTTATTATATTAATTCTTTATTTAATGATAAGCAAAATAATTCAAAAATTCAAAATGAGATAATAAATTTGTTTAGAGACAAAAATAAAATTAATATTGAATGTAATACATATTTAAATAATAAAGATTATATATGTGAATTTTGTAATGGAAAATTTATTTCTTTTAATCCTAAATTAAATGTATTTCAATGTTTAAATAATCATGAAACTTTTTTTTGTTGTATAACTTATAAACCTTTAAATGAAAAATGTTATCAATGTCAAAAATGCAAATTATTTTATTCACCTGATTCAAAAAATGTAAAAATATGTTTAATATGCCAACAAATGCTTAAACCCATATAAATAATTAATTAAGAAAAAATTAATAAAATATTATTTATAATAATTATTTTATAAACATATATTATATATTCTTTTATTAACTTGTAAATATAATATAATAAAATAAAAAGATAATTAAAGAAAAAAATTATAATTTGATTGTCATTTTTTAAATTAACAAATATTTTATTATTTTATAATTATCTATTAAATATTTTTTTAATAAATTTTTTTTAAAACTGTAACCAAGAAATGAGAAACTTAAAATAAAGTATTATCAATGAGATTACTTTTTTTCAGTATATTAACTTTAAATTTCAAATTAAAAAGTAACTGACAAATCAAAATTTCCATATCTTAATCACAAATTATTTAAAAAAATTTGAAAAAAAAATAAAAATCCTTATAAAAAAACAAAAAAAAAACATATATAACATTTTTAAAAATTATGAAAGAAAAATCAAAAGGAAAATAAATATAATTTATTGTGTTTCAATTTGAAAATTAGATTTAAACTATTATTTAAGTATTTATAAGCCTCCAAATTGAACCTTTCAAAATCATCAAAATTAAATCAATTAACCATACTATCCATCCAAAGAATATTCTTAGAATTGCTGCAACTATTGCACCATCTTTTGCACGAGTAATAATACCACAAACCCATGCAGTTATAGGAATAATTGCCAATATAATACTTACTATTTGATTTAATCCAAAGTAATCACCCATTTAATTATAAAAAATTAATTTATTGGATTTTATAATGTTAATATTTAATTTAATTTTTTTTAAAATGATGTCATTCCTTTTATTTTTATGTATTTATTTTAATTTTTTTATTTTTAGTTTTTTATTTTTAGTTTTTGAATATGTTTTAATAATATTTATTCTATATATATTATTTTTGTTTTTTATTGTTTTTCATATATATATAAGATTTTCAATTTAAAATTAAATTTATAAATGATTTTATAAATTTTGATATATCAATATTTTTAAAAACTAATTTACTTTTAAAATTTATTTTACCTTATTTAATAAAAAAAATTGATATTGTTTATTAATATCAATTTTATTTTAAGATTATGATATTTATTTATAACTTCTCCATTATTTAAATCAATTTGAAAAATTAAAATTTTTCATAAAAGAGAATAAAAAATTCAATCGTATTGATATTATAAGTACTTTAATATTAATTTTTTAAATTGAAATATATATTGATTTAATGAAATATTTTAAAGCATTTCTTTTGATTTTTTTATTAAAACTGATAACAATATATATATAAATAAAATAAATATTATTAATTATCATAATCAAAAATTAATTAATTTTCATTAGCATTAAAATATTTTTTTTTACTTTTTCATCTAAAAAAACATAATTTAATCATTTATAATTTTTCCTTTATAAAAGAATTTAATATGAGAAATTAAAATTGTTAAAAAAAATAAAACCTGTATTTCTAAAATAATTTTTGAAAAAATAAATAAAAAGATTTTTATTTAAATTATCATTAAAAAATCTAAGTTCATATGATATATATTATGAAATATAATATAAATATTCTTTACTTCATTTATTTTTGTATATTAAAACAGAAATTAATAAAATAATATTTAGTATTTTTTATAATAAAATATCATCGAAAATAATTTTCTAAAGTTTCAAATAATAAATAATAAAATAATATATTATTTATATTTTTATGGAAGTATCAAATAAATTAATAGATAAAAAACAAGAAGAAGTAATAATTAATAGAATTATAGAACAAGCAAATGAAAAATGTAAAAGTATAGAATCAATAAAAGATATAAATGAAATATTAAAGAAATATTATGTTTTAGAAGAAACTTTAATTACACAAATTAAAATTCTTGAAAATGATTCTTCTTTTTTAAAAGATAAAATTTATAATTTATTATATGAAAATTTTTTTAATGAAAAAGATATAAATCTATATCAACAAAAATGTGAATATGAAAAAGCTGTTTTAAATGCTTTTTTTGATTATTATTTTGGTAAAGATATAATTGGAGAAATAAGAAAAATTTTTATAGCAGATGAAGATAAAGATTTTGGAATTGAAAAAAAACAAATTTTAATGAAAATTCAAAAAACTCTTTTAATTCAAGCAGTAATATATGTTAAAAATAATATATATTATGAATCAATTTCTATTTTTATTTTTAATTCAATAAGAAAATTATTTATAATTAAAATTGAGGAAACTTTAATTCAATTATATCAATTTAAAGTTGTTACAGAACCATTTTTAATGAGTTCAAGATTTGAATATTTAAAAAAACAATTTACATCTATTTTTCAAGGAAAATTAGAAATTTTTGATAAATCAATTTATAATGAAGAAGAAAAAATTTTATTTTTTAGAGTATTAGTTTTATCTAATTGGAAATATATAAATAATAGTGAAAAAAACTCTAAAATTTTTTATAATAATTTAAAGAAGTATATTACTTCAATTGGTTTAAAAGAAAAATTTAATGAAATGGTTGGTGAATGTAGAAAGATTATAGAAGTAACTGAATCAGAAGTAATAAAATCAAATTTAGATAAAATAAAAGAAGAAATTATAAATAATTTATCAGATGAAAAATTTTTATTTTTTATTTTATCTTTTTCAATATTGTTAAATTCATTATCATCAATTTTACATAAAAATAAAATTAGTGAAGAAAATCAATTTTTTACTGTTCCAAAATTGAAATGTTCATCAAAAGAAAGACAATTTTTAATTCATTTATTATTAACTTTTAATGCAATTAAAATAAATTATTATTTAGAAACCTTAATATATCAACAAATATTAAAATCATATAATAAAGAATTATATAATTCAACATTTCAAAGAAAAGAAATAATAAAATTTGAACAAATAATAAAAGATATAACAAGTTTATCAAATAGAAAAAATAATAATGAGACATCATTAAATGATTTAGAAATAAATGTAATATCAAATTATTTTGGTAAATTTATAAAAAGTAAAAGTGGAGTTTTTGAAAATCAAGATTTCCCAATTCCAATATTTCTAAAATCAAAAAGTATTTATTCTTTAATAAAATATGATGTAAATCAATTAGCATTATATCCTTTAAGTCATGTTAAAACATCATCACAAATTTGTATATTAATAGATGGAACTTTTACAAATCAAATTAATTTAAGACATACTTTATCATGTTATTTATTTCAAAATATGAATTCAAATTGTGATTTTTATACATATAAATGGCAATCTTCAATTAATACTTCTGATATTGATAATAATAAAAAAGTTGCAAAATTTTTTGGTAAATTACTTGCTTATATTATTATTTCAAGAACAGTTTTTAAATTTCAATGCATTAATATTATTGGTTATTCTTTTGGTTGTCATGTTATAAAACATTTTTTACTTGAATTAAATAAAATTTCTGGAAAAATTGATACTGATGATATATTAAATGATGTTATTTTTATTGGTGCAGCTACTGATTTAAATATGGATAAATTTCCTAATATTTTAAATAATATTGGTGGAAGAATTATTAATATTTATTCTGAGAAAGATGTAGAATTAAGAGAATATAATGAAGATTGTATGGGATTAAAAATGCTTGTTAATAATACTCCTTATAAAACTTCACATTCTATTATTAATGTTAATTTATCTTCAAAAAATGTTAGTCAAAATGATTATTTTAATGAAATTACAAGGATTATTAATGAAAAAATTAAATTATATTAGTTAATATTTAAATTATTTTATTTAAAAATTATTAATAGTATTATTTATTGGAATTTTAAAAAATGTTTTTTTTTTTTAATTTTTAAAATTTTTTTATTTTATTCATATAATATGTATATTGTTTTATTCTTATTTAACAAATTGAAAAATAAAAATAATATTAATAATACCTATTTTTATATTATAATTTTATATTAAAATATAATATTATTAAAATATTACAATTCATTTTAACAATTAATTTATGAATCAATTTCAGATTCATATTCACAAATTAAATCTCTATATTTATTTTTAAGAGAATTTACTCTTTTAGAAGAGAAATCAGTAACAGAGAAGGGTCTATTAATAAATAATTGTGAATTTTTACCTTTATTATTATCTTTTAATTTAACTGTTGTAATTGAATTTATAATTTCTAAGTTTGAAAAATGTAATTTATTTTTATTTATTTTTTTAGATTTTCTTTTTTGAATATTTTCTTGAATTTTAATTTTCATATTTTTATAATATAATCTTTTTTCTTTTTCATTTTCTTTATTAAAATCTAACTTCTTTTTTATTTTAGATATAAATCTTTTATTTTCATTTCTTTCTGTATTATTGTAAACTGAATTATTGCTATTTTCAGTGAAAAAAGAATTTTTTTTTAAATTTTTTTCAATTTTGATTTGTTTGATAAGATTTTTTTTTATATTTTTTGATTGACTATTATTTAAACTTTTATTTAAATCCCCTGATTGAGATTTGAATTTATGATAAAAATTAATTCTTTTTTTTTTATTATTTTTACTATTTATATTATTGGATATTTCTGTTTTTGATATTGAAATATTTGATAAATTTTCATTTTTATTAGATGCATTTATTTTTAATGATTGTGATGATTTTTTTTTATTAAGATGATGTGATATAACTCTTTCAATTTTAATATTTTTTATCATTTTCTTAGTATCATTTTCATTATTTTTATCAAATATTAATTTTTTATTGATTAATTGTGGATTATTTTTTAAATCTTCTTTTATATTTTTTATTAACTTCATTTGATTTACATTTTTTTTTTTTTTTAATGAATAATTTTTCTTATCTTTATTATTTCTTTGGGTAAAATAATTTTTCTGTTTTAAACTATTTACATTATATTTCTTAGTATAACTATTTATTAAATTACTTTTATTTGTTAATTTTCTTGAATTATTTCTTGATGCTTTTATTTTATTAATATCTTCTATTGCTTTATAATAAAATTTGTCTTTTTTTTTTTCATTAAATTTTTCCAACCAATTAGTTGAATGATAATCAGAAATATTATATTTTGAAATAGATTTATTATTTAAAATATTATCTTTTTCATCATTATAATCTTTTTTTTTTGACAAAAACTTTTCAAGAAATCTTTTTGTAGACATATTATTTGTTGAATCAAGAATGCCCTTCATTATTAAATTATAATGAAAAAATATAATAATAATAAAAAGACATAAATATTTAAATTTAAAATAAATAAAGTACAAAAAGAAGATAAAATAAGAAATGTTTTTTAGATAATAAAAAATGCTCAATAAAATGAATAAAATAATAAAAGATAAAATTTAAACTTAAAAAACAATTATAATGGTATTTTAAATATGGAATTAAAAATTAGTTAATATATTCATTTTTATAAAATAAATTATTATATATAAAAAAATCTAAAAAATTTTTTTTTATTCAATAAAAAATTCATATATAATTGTTTATTAATATTGAAATAATTTATATTTTTAAATAAATGAAATTTTATATAAATTTTTACTTAAAAATATTTTAATTGATTATTTAATTTATAATCATAATAAAATTTACATTTTTTGAAATTCCCAATCTCTATTATCTAAAGGACAAACTGCTCTTGTTTTAAGCCATTTAGTAATACAATGATAATGAAAAGTATGATTACAAGTACCCCAAGCAACAGGGCAATCAATAGTTTGATGATTATCTTGAAGAGCTTGACATTCAATACAAGGATCTTGTACATTATTTTTACATATTGCACATGTATCTATATGAACATCCCATGCCCATAATGCTACTGCAGTCCATTTCTTTATTTTAAAAATATCATCTTCTGAATTTTGATTTTCTAATTTAGTAGATTCCATTTAATTAATTATTTTTATTTAAATTAAATTTTTATTATTTTATATTTTAAATGAAATTAAATAAAAAATAAAAGTAATAAAGTGAAAAAATATTTAAAAAAAGTAGTATAATAAATATTAATAATTATAATAATAAAAAAAAAATTTGAATTTTTTTTATAAAATCCTATTATATATCTATAATATAATTATTTTAAACACTATAATCTAAAAAATATAATTAAAAAATATACAAAATATTTATTCATTAGATTGACTATGATTATTAATAAAATTTTTATTGATTAAATCTCCACTTAAAATATTATTAATCTCCTTTCTCATACAATTTAAAAATAAATCAAATTGAGGAGTATTTAATTTCATACTTTTTCCTGGATTATGTTCAATATCAAAAGGATCTTCCATTGGAAAAGCTAAATGTTCTCCTTTACAATTTTTTTTTTCATTATGATGAATTGATATTAAATAATCATGTTCATATTTATAAGAATAAAATTCAAAGAATTTTAATATTAATTCACCAACTGAATCATTATTTTCTTTATCATAATTAATTTTTTTTAAATAATTATTTATTTTTTCAAAATCTTCTTCAAAATAAATATTAGTAATTAATTCTTTACCACTGTGACTATATTCATATTTAATAATTTTATTTTCAACTTTTTGTAATATAGGAAGAATTTTAATATCAATTTCACTTTGTAAAAAATGAATAATTAAAATTAAAATTGCATAACTACTTAAAAATTTTTCATAAGCACCATTAATATGATTTTTTTTTACCCAATATTTAATAAAAATTCCCATAATATGAAATCTTTGATCTAATAAAGAATAAATTCTAATTAATTTAGTATTATAAATAGGAAGCATTGTATGAACTGTAATATCAATATTAATTTGAGTTTGATAATCTTTTACTTTTAATAAAGAATATCTTGGTGATATATGTAAATTATCACATTGACCTAATTTTTTTAACAAAATATCATTTCTTATTTCATCTAAAAATATTGAAAATTGTTCTATTGATAAATTTTTTGGTACTATTGAAATATCAATATCACCTTCATCTATTAAAAAATTATTCATTATACTTCCATATGCTTGAAGTATATTTACTTCTAATTTATTTTTTTTGAGAATTAATTCTATAATATTTTTGTATTTGTTATATAATTCAATATAAAAATTCTTTTTTAAAATATTAGATTTATTTATTTGTTGATATATAGGGATTATTATTTGGTTTTCATATTGTAATATGTTTTCTTTTATTAATTTTGGATTATCGTGTTCTAAATTTTTTAATTGAAAATATTCTGATTTTAATGTCTCGGAACTATATTTTTGGTTATAAAATTGGTTTTGAATTTTAAAATTTGAATTTTGATGTTGAAAATTTTTGAAATTATTTTGATTTTGATAATTTTTATTTTGATATAAATTTATTTGATTATTATTATTTTGGAAATTGGAAAAATTAGTATAAAATTGATTCATATTAGAAATTTTATTTTGAGACATTTTAAAATAAATATTTTGAATATATATAATATAAAAAATTAATAATAATAAAATAAAAATAAATTATTTTAATTTTATGATATATAAAATTAATTAATATTTTTTCTTTATTAAAATATTATAGAATTAAATATAACTGATTGTCATTATTATTTTATTAAAATTAATCTTTTTGTAAATTATATGATGAATATATATTTGTTAATAAGAAAATTTTAAATAATTCAAAAAATATTTATAATTTATATGTTTAATTAAAAAAATATATTTTAATTAATATTTATTTTCAATTATTAATAAAAATTTAATCTTTTTAAATATTTTCAAAATATTCAGAATCATCATCTAATAAAGCATAACCATCTTTTTCCTTTTTAACTTTAGAATTATTTTTTATTTCATCATCATTGATATTTTGACTATTATTTCCATTTGAAAATAATAAATACATTAATATTCCAATAAAACTAAATAAACTAAGATTTTCAAAAGTTCTAAAAATTCTTCTTATAAAATTAGAATCACGATTAAAATTTTCTTTATTATTAACTTTATAATTTTCATTCTTTTTACTAGTATTTATTTCTTCGTTTTCATTATTATCTTTTCCTAAAATATCTTCATTATTTTTTTTTTCAATTACATTTTCTTCATCTTCATGATTATCCTTATTAATATTTTCTTTTGTTTTATCTTCATCTTTTTCTTTTGCAATTGGTATTTTATTTTCATTATTTTTAATAGAATTTTCATCTGGTGATATAGGAGTAAATGGATTTTCATTAATTTTATCTGGTATTCTAAGATTATTTCCAGGTGAATTTGGAATTAAAAAAAAATTAATTATAATGAGAAATAAAATAGTAAAATAAATTACATATTTTTTTTCTGTTTTAACAATTTTTACTAATTTTTCCATTTATAATATATAAAAAAAATTAAATAATTAAATAAAAAAATTTTTTGTTTTTAAAATACAAAAATTTAAAAATCTAATCCTTATAAAATTTTAATAAAAAAAGCCAAAAAAAAATTATAAATCTCCCTTAATATTTTTTTGAATAAATTTAACAACTTCTAAAACATAATTACTTTTCCCACAATAATAAAGAGAAAAAACAACAATACAAGAAGTAATTAAAGTTAAATTACAATAAATAAAAAAATATTGAATTTCTTTTGAAAGTTGAGTTTTTTTCAAATTCATATAAAGAATAACAGTTAAAGAATTAGCAATAGCATGATTAAAAATAGCAATTAATAACATAAACAAAATATTATTATTCTTAATACCATACCAAACAATAATAGAATTAGCAACATGAATAATTAAAGCCATTCCTCTTTCATAAAGACAAGCAAAACAAGTTAAAATATCTAAATCAATTATTTTATCTATATTTTCATACATTATTTTTTTATTTTCATTATCAATTTTTTCTAAATCTTTATATATAGTTTCATTATTAATTTTTAAACTAAAAATAATATTATTAACATAAGTTAAAGTTACAATCATCCATATTTCAATTCCACCATGTCCAATTCCATAATAAACACAATTAATATTATTATTTCTAATTTCAGGAGAATTTAAAATAAAAGTAAATGAAAATAAACGACCAATTTCTTCAAATAATCCTGCTGCTAAACCACCATAAATTCCAAATAAAATCATATTATCTTTTAAATTTGGAAAAATTTTTAATGTTATAAAATGTAATATTTGTTCTAATATTAATGCAAAAGTAAAAAATGTTATATTTCCTGTTATAAATGATTTTAATGATTTTGATGATGGGATTTTTAATTGAACTGATTTATATGTTATTATTGGAAGAATTAATGATATTATTAAAACATATATTTGAAGAATAAAACTTCTTATTGGAACTTTTTTCTTTTCTTTTTCCATTATAATGTTTTTTTAAAATAAAATTTTTTTATATATACAAATTTTATTATTTATTATTATTTTATTATTTAAATTAGTTATATATAAGATAATGATTATTGTTTTATAAATTTCATTTTTTTAGTATTAGTATCAATAGCTTTAAAATTTATTTTTTTTATAATATTTTTATTAGTTTTACTATTTTTATTATTTTTTTTATCTTTCAAATTTAAATTTAATTTTAATGTTTTAATAACTGGAGTACATACATTATTATTATTATTATTATTATTAAAATTCAAAAATTTATTTTGTAAAGCGGTTAAAGGAATTCTAATAGTAGAAGATACAATATTATTTTTTTTATCAATTGAACTTTTTGTATTTTTAATTTTCCTTTGTGACTTTAAATTCATATTTTTATTTTTATTATTATCAGATAAACTATTATGAGTATGATACTTATGAAAAAAATTACTTTGAGGATCATAAGAATTTCTAACAATTTTATTTTTTTCTACAGTATTCTTATATTTATTTTTAATAATTTTTATATTAAAATTATTACTATTAAAAATATTACTATTAAAATTATTACTATGGTAACATTTAGTATTATGATTTTTACTTTTTCCTTGACTATTATTTTTATTTCTATGTTTCTGTTTATTATTATTTTCATTTCCAGTATTAATTGTAGTAGAACTATCTTTATGATTTGTATTACTATATTGATTTGAGTCATTTTTTTTAGATTTATTACCATCAGTAAATAATTTTTTTTTAATTTCTTTTGGATTATTTAAAGTAAAAGATGATATAAAAGATTTTTTATTAAAATTTACATTACCAAAAGAATTTAAAGCATTATGTTTTTTCATAATAGAATTTTTTTTCTTTTCTAATTTTATTTTTAATGGATTTACTTTTTGTGTAAATGAAGAAAAATTATTCATTGAATCAGAAACATCATTAATTGAATTTTTTTCACATTCAACAATTTTATTTTTATAAAAAGGCATCATATGATTTATAGTTTTAATTGTTGTTGTAATTGGTCTTTTTATATTTTTATTAGTTAAATTTAAATCTTTACTAATTGGAGATTTATATTCAGAAGTATGAATTTCTTTTATAAAATAATTGGTATTACTTTTCTTTTTTTTACTTTTTTGACTACTATTTTTTCTTGTTTCTGGTTTTGAAGAAAATGAATTTAAAATATTTTTTTTTTCTCTATGACTTTTTATATGAGGTGATGCATTTTTTTCATTATAATTAAATATATTTAAATCATGAATATTTTTTATTTTTTTTTCAGTTATTAATTTTTTAATTAAATTTTGATTTTTATCTAAAGAAACTGTTGTTTTATGTGATAAAAATGTTTTATTATTATTTAATGCACTTTGTTGATTATAATGTGATTTTTTATTATTTGAATTTTCTCTTTTTGGAGTTGATATTAATTCTTTTTTTAATAATTTTGTTATTTTTTTATTTCTCTTATTTTCTAATTTAGAAACTATTGATTCAAAACTATTTAAAGTTGTATTATTATCATCTTTAAAAGATTCATTTTGATTTATATTATTATTATTTAAAATTAAATTTGTTTTATTATATAAAGAAATACTTATTGTACTTTTTGATTCATCTAAAGAATTTTTAAAAGTATTTGTTAATAAAGTACTTATTATTGAAGGTTGATATCTATTTATACTTTCTTGAGTACTTTTATCAAAAATTTGTAAATAATTACTTATTTTTTTCGTTGATGATAAACCTAATTGTAAATTTTTTCTATTTTCTTCTTCCTCTTTTTTTATTTCATTAAATGCATCTATCATTTTTTGTTTTTTTCTTATATTTCTATATAAATATAAATTTTCAGATAATATGATATAATTAGGAAATATTTTACTATATGTAGAATAGAAATTATATATTTTTTTTAATCTTTCTTTTATTTCTGTATTTGGATAAAATTTATTTAAAAATTCTGTTGAGTCATCAAAAATTAAATAATCTTTGAAAATTGAAACTATTCTACTTTTTTCATTAAAAATTAAGTGATTAGTATTAATATTTATATAATTATATTCTTTATTTGAATACTTTTTGAAAAGTAATTTTTGTAAGTTTAAAAATAGTGATTGAATTTTATTTTTCTTTTCAAAATATGGAAAAACTTTTGGCGGCTTGACTGATTTATTTGATGATGACATTTTAATAATTAAATTATATGTTATGAATTAAATAATAATAAATAATTAATTTGAATTTTTTTATTTAAAATTCCTTTTATTATATTTAAATTAAAATGAATAAAAAAATAACTTTAAAAAACTAATTTTATTATTAAAAAATATGATATATTCAAATATAAGTTAAAGTATATGAAAAAGTTTTAAAAATTACAATATAATAAATAAAATATGAATTATCAATAATAATTATTTTTTATTTATTTCTTTAATCCACTAATTTCAACATCATAATTATTCCCATCATTTGAAAATTCCTTTAAATAATTATTTTTTAATATATTAAAATTTATTAATTTTTCTGCAATTATATTCTCAATATTTTAATCCTCTTCTATTTAATTCTTCCATTAAAGATTTAAATATGTTATTTTTATTTTCAAATTTATAATCAAAATTATTAAAAATTATAATTCTTATTCCTTTAAATATTTTTTCTTTAACTTCTCTTATAAAACATTCAATATCATCATTTTGTTCATAAATATTAAGTGATATTAAATCTGATTTTGTTGGATTCTCAAATAATTCTAATATTATATTTTTATCTTTTACTCCATTATTTCCATATTATAATATTATAATTATTTTTTTCATTTTCATTTTATAAAAATAAATATGATTTAAAATTATTATATATAATCTGATTTTTATATTTTTAAGAAATTAATATCAATAATTGTTAAATTTATGGAATTTAATATTTTTTTTTCTAAAAATAAATTTAAAAAATAAAGTATATTCATAAATTAACTACTTTTTTCAATATCTATTTTTTTTCTTATTTACTTTTTAATCAATAAAATATCATAATTTAAAAAATAAATATTTATTTTATAATAAATAAAATAATATTTTATTTATTAATTGAATTATTTTATAATTTTTAGAGTCTTTCAATTCGATAAATTAGTCTATTTTTTATGATTGAAGAAATTTAAAAATTTTTATTTTTATTTTCTAAACATATAAAACTTAAACAGACTTTTCATATACAATTTAAATTAAAAAATTGCCATATTATTTTTCTATAATAAATAAAGAATGATAGATATTGAATAAGAATATATAATAAACTTAAATAATTTTTTTTTCAAAGAAAAAAAATGAATTCAATTTTATTTGTTTTAATTTCAATTCATATAATATTTATTCAATGTAATATGTTATCATTCCAAGAAAATATTTTCAATAATATTTTGAAAAAAAAGAAAGGACAAAATATTTTAATTTCTCCTTTTTCAATATATCAAATTCTTAGTTTAACATCAAATGGAGCAATTGATGAAACACAAAAAGAAATGTTAAAAGTTTTACTTCCAAATAATGATATTGATAATGAAACTCAAAATACTATCAATAAAAATATGATTCAAAATATTAATTTTATAAATAAATATTATCCAAATACAGATGAAAGTAAAGAAATAATAAAAATGCAAATGCAATTTTTGTTAAAAAAAATTATAAAATTTTAAAAGGGTTTTCATCAATTTGTAATGAATTTAAAAGTGAATCATTAAATTTAGAAAGTGTTAATCAAGTTAATAATTGGATAAATAATAATACAAATGGATTAATTAAAGAAGCTTTACCTTCTGATTTTAATTTGGCATCTGTTAAATTAATGTTAATAAATGCATTATATTTCAAAGGAAATTGGCGTAATCCATTTAAATATAGAAGTACAATACGATTTAGAAATTATGATAATACTGAAAGTAGGGTTTATTCAATGGAAAATATGGATAAGTATCTTTATTATCAAAATGATAAAATTCAAATGATTTCAATTCCATATATTGGTTTTACTGAAATGATTATTATTTTACCAAGAAGTAATAAATATTCTTCAGCTTATGATTATATAAATGAAGAAAAAGTTAATTTTTCAGATTTAATTCGAAATTTAAAAAAAGAGGAACAAGTTGAATTATATTTACCAGAATTTCAAATTGAATATGAAGAAGATTTAAAAACAATATTAACGGAAATGGGAATGAAAATACCATTTAGTAAACAAGCAGATTTTGGTAAAATAAACAATGAATATAATATGTATATAAAGGATATTATTCATAAAACTTTTATTAAAGTTGATAAATATGGAACAGAAGCTGCTGCAGCCACCATAGTAAATGGGGGTATAGTATTATCAGCTGATTATTGGCCTAAATATTATATGATAGTTGATCATAGTTTTATCTTTTTAATAACAAATAAACTTATTGAAGATTCAAATAACAATAATTTAATATTATTCATAGGAGTAGTAAATAATTTAAAAGAACCTCAATTAGAAAAAACAAATGAATCTGATGATACTAATAATGAAAATGATTATAATAATAATGATACTAATAACATTGAAGATGATTATATTATTGATGATAGTAATAAGGTTGAAGATGATTATAATAATGATGATATTAATAACATAGAATATGATTATAATAATGATGATAATGATGATATTATAGATGAAAAATATACAGGAAATGTTAAAGATGAAGATATTAATAATGACAATGATAATGAAATGAAAGAAAGTGAAAATAATAATAATGAAGGTAAGGAAATGAAAGAAAGTAGAAATAATAATAATGAAGATAATGAAAATGAAAATAATTTACAAATTATTGTTTCGAATGAATCTGAAAATGGAGATATTTATATTAAAAACTTTATAAATAATGCTTTATATTCAATAATTTTATTATTGATTTTTTAAATAAAACAAATTCAAATTATAAAATCAAAACATTAATTTTTTGTTATATTATAATTTTTTTTTAATTTTCATTTTTTCATAAAATCTATTTTTTTTTCTTTATTTTCTTTCTATTATATTTGAAAATTGTTTTTTATTTTATTTTTCTGAAATTTATTCATAAATTGAAAAATAAAAAAAAAGTGTCTCTAAAAGAGTTAAGTTATTGAGATAATATTTAATTATTATAATAAATTAAAATTACCCCATTATAATTTAATTATAATAAATTTATTTAATTAATACTTTTGAAATCACAAAATAGGGATAAATATAAAAACTATTAATTAAAGTTAATGAATTTATATTTTTTATATAATTATAATTATAATTTTTCTATTGGGGTAATATTTAATTATTATAATAAATTAAAATTACCCCATTATAATTTAATTATAATAAATTTATTTAATTAATACTTTTGAAATAAAACAAATTAAAAAAAAGGTGAATAAAAAAGAGTTAATTAACTTCTTTATATTATTTATATAAATATAATTATAATTTTTCTATTGGGGTAATATTTAATTATTATAATTAATTTAATTTACCCCATTATAATTTAATTATAATAAATTTATTTATTTAATTAATTAAAATTTGGATTATTTTCAAAATTTTTAATTAAATAAATTTATTATAATTAAATTATAATGGGGTAAATTAAATTAATTATAATAATTAAATATTACCCCAATAGA
>JAEEGK010015222.1_pt1 | contig 17088 bp, 32 predicted proteins | sample 8958771 | NCBI WGS metagenome assembly JAEEGK01 (sample SAMN16246547, study PRJNA631951) | gut metagenome | biome: gut microbiome; feature: rumen; material: SC-attached | host: Bos | place: Iran: Karaj | collected 2018-10 | reverse complement strand
ATCAGAAAGTCAAATACATCATGGAGAAAATCAATGCCAGACCAAGGGAAAAACTCAATTTCCTAACACCATACCATTGTTTTTATGAGAAAATTATGTAAATTTGCACTTGCTTGTTGAATCTGCACTCTGCAATAAGACCTGCACCAAACTTATAGGTGCCGGTGGAGACTGTACCCGTCACGGTAAGCAGGGAGATTGTAGCACCTTCAACATAACGGAACGGTGCACAGCGGTCTTCTGATGCTGTGAGGTTCACGTTGATTTTGTGACCGGCACCGTCAAACGTGCCCTTGAACTTGGTGCTTTCCGTTCCCACCATCGTAGTTACGTTGATGTCGGCAGTCAGTTTCACGGTCTTTCCACTATAGGAATTACCGCCATTCACGTTGCTTGCAAACGTGTTCCAGTCAGCATCACTGCTGATAGTCAGGTCCTGAGCAGACACCGTCTGCACTGAGAACGCAAGCAAGACCATTGCGAACAACGCCACAGTTGCACGCAACAGTAAGAGGTTTTTGATTGATTTCATTTTTTTTGTTTGTATGTTATAGTTTTATCTTCTGGACCGAAATGCATAGAGGCTTCCCCTGCACGAAAGCAGGAGAAGCCTCTGTTTTTATATGTCAGCGCACGCATGCGCCAGATTTTGTAAGATTACATTCAATGTGCCTACAGAAATACCCGGCAATACCGAATACCTCATATTATTATATATTGTATCTTTGCTCACCATTTTTCTGTTTTATTGTCTGATTTTTCTAAAAACATTTGCAAAGGTACAAAAAATATTTCAAAACGCCAAATATTTTACAGAATATCTTATGGTAAATTTGTGAGTATCAGCATTTATGGGTATCAGCTCTTATTCTCGAACAACCGCTGATAATACTGGGCTTTCTTCTCTATCTTCAACGGATAGGCGCGGGACGATGACGGCATACGCCACCAGCGCAATGTGCGACCATAGGCCTGAAGCGTTGTGCTCTCCCCTATCTTGGGTTGAACAACTGTCATTCCGGAGACAGCGGAGAGTTGCTCGTGAAGGGTGTCGCTGGCCTTGCCACCGGTGGTGACTATATCATGACACTCCGGCATCTGTTGAAGCAGGGCACCGACATCCGTCGGTTGCACTATCTCAAGGAAATCATCGCTGGCATTGCCACGCAGACGTCGCACCACCGATGCTGTATCATAGAAAGCCAGCCCAGCGGCACTGGCAAACTCTACTATCCTTTCCTTGTCAAACCGCTTACAGCCTTCGAGACTCTCAAAATGTGCCTTGTCACCAAAATGTATCAGGCCCATGATGCGCCAGAAGTCATTTATCCAATTTGGATAGAAGAACTCCATGCTCCAACGCTCCTTCGGCGGCGGAAAACTGCCAAGGAACAGTATGCGCCCGCCATGAGGCAGGAATGGTTGCAGGGGATGGGGCTCTGTACCTATTGTGGTGATATCGTTATTCGTTTTCTTCATTTATCCCAAACCGTTTATTAGGATTTATGTCAGATGAGTATTTGTTTTGAACAATAATAGCAAAAAAAGAGTTCCACTGCATTGCTGCAATGGAACTCTCATATTTGTTGTTTGTCTTGTATCTCTTATACCATGGGGACTGCAGACAGCCCACCACTTGAAATACTTATTCAGCCTTTGCCTCCTCAGCTGCAGGTGCTTCTGCTGCTGGTTCCTCAGCCTTAACCTCTTCTGCAACTTCTGCTGCAGGAGCTGCGGTTTCAGTCTGAGCGGCAGCCTTCTTACCAGCACGGCGGGTCTTCTTGGCAGCCTTAGGAGTCTTTGCCATTGCCTCGTCGAAGTCAACAAGCTCAATGAAGCAGATGTCTGCTGCGTCACCCTGACGATGACCGAGCTTGATGATGCGGGTGTAACCACCTGGGCGGTCACCTACCTTCTCACTTACTACAGAGAAAAGCTCCTTGATGGCGAACTTGTTCTGCAGGTAAGAGAATACGACACGACGGTTGTTTGTGGTGTCTTCCTTAGAGCGTGTAATCAGTGGCTCTACATACTTCTTCAAAGCCTTGGCTTTGGCAACGGTCGTAGTGATTCTTTTGTGCATGATCAGAGAGATAGCCATGTTTGCGAGCATGGAACTACGGTGAGATGCAGTACGACCGAGATGGTTGAATTTCTTATTGTGTCTCATTTTGACTTTTTAATTGTTTTGTAACCAGTTCTTACAAGATTAAACGTTGTGAAAAAGACTACTGCTATCAAGCATTAATCCTTACATCAACCTTAATCCCAATTAGTCCTGGTTAAGTTTGTATTTGGAAATGTCAGTTCCAAACGACAGATTCAGACTCTCGAGCAAATCATCAAGCTCTAAGAGCGATTTCTTACCGAAGTTGCGGAACTTCAAGAGGTCAGTCTTGTTGTACTGAACGAGGTCTCCGAGTGTATCGACATCAGCAGCCTTGAGGCAGTTGAGTGCACGAACAGAGAGGTTCATGTCAACGAGACGAGTCTTGAGAAGCTGACGCATGTGGAGTATCTCCTCATCGAAGTCCTGGTTAACGTCAACACCAGTATCCTCAAACTGTATCTTCTCGTCAGAGAACAGCATGAAGTGGTATATCAGTATCTTTGCGGCCTCCTTCAGGGCGTCCTTCGGGTGTATGGAACCGTCCGTAGTGATTTCGAGTATGAGTTTGTCATAGTCGGTCTTCTGCTCGACACGAGTAGGCTCAACAGCGAATTTCACGTTACGGATAGGAGTGTAGATAGAATCGATGGCTATAGAGTTGATGTCGGTGCAGTAAACACGGTTCTCATCAGCAGGAACGTAACCACGTCCCTTGTTGATGGTGATGGTAAGCTGCATCGTAGCCTTGGAATCTAAATGACAAATCACCAAATCAGGGTTTAACACTTCAAATCCAGTCAGGTACTTGTTTATATCACCGGCCTTGAATTCGGTGGAATTCTCAACGGTGATAGTAACTTTCTCATTCTCGAATTCTTCTACTACTTGCTTGAATCTTACTTGCTTCAAATTCAAGATGATGTTGGTCACGTCTTCCTTCACACCAGGCACAGAAGAAAACTCCTGTTCAACACCGTCAATACGGATGGTATTGATGGCAAAGCCCTCAAGTGAAGAAAGAAGGATGCGGCGGAGCGAGTTACCGATGGTAACACCGAAACCAGGCTCCAAAGGACGGAATTCGAACTTGCCGAACTTGTCCGTTGACTCCAGCATCACGACTTTGTCGGGTTTTTGAAATGCTAATATCGCCATTAATTTAATGATTTATTTAGAGTACAACTCAACGATTAACTGCTCCTTGATGTTCTCAGGGATATCTGCGCGCTCTGGGCGGTGCAGGAACTTGCCACTCTTAGAAGCATTGTCCCACTCCATCCATGGATACTTGCTGTGATTGAAACCAGCGAGTGCATCCTCGATAACCTCGAGAGACTTAGACTTCTCACGTACAGCAATCACCATACCTGGCTTTACCTGGAAAGAAGGTATGTTCACAATCTCACCGTCAACAGTGATGTGCTTGTGTCCAACGAGCTGACGTGCTGCACGGCGTGTAGGAGCTATGCCGAGACGGAATACCACGTTGTCGAGACGGCTCTCAAGAAGCTGAAGGAGGTTCTCACCCTTAATGCCTTCCATCTTGGCTGCCTTCTCAAAAAGGTTACGGAACTGGCGCTCGAGCACACCGTATGTGTACTTGGCTTTCTGCTTCTCTGCCAACATGACACCATACTCTGAAGTCTTGCGACGACGGTTGTTGCCATGCTGTCCAGGAGCGAAGTTTCTCTTGGACAAAACTTTTTCTTTACCGAGGATGGTCTCACCAAACCTACGGTCAATTCTTGATTTCGGACCTGTATATCTTGCCATAATTTAAAAATAAAATGCTTTTTTAAAATAGACTCTATAGATTCTATAGATACTATAGGAACTATAAAAACTATAGATTCTATAAATTATTATACGCGACGACGCTTTGGAGGACGACAGCCATTGTGTGGTAATGGTGTAACGTCAACGATCTCCATCACCTCAATGCCACTGTTGTGACATGCACGGATGGCGCTCTCACGACCGTTACCCGGACCCTTAACATATGCCTTCACTTTGCGCAGACCAAGGTCGAATGCTACCTTTGCGCAATCCTCTGCTGCCATCTGTGCAGCGTAAGGTGTGTTCTTCTTTGAACCGCGGAAGCCCATCTTGCCAGCAGAAGACCAAGAAATTACCTGACCCTCAGAGTTGGCGAGGCTGACGATAATGTTGTTGAAAGAACTGTGAACATGAAGCTGACCAATAGCGTCAACCTTTACATTCCTTTTCTTATTAGTTGTTGCTTTCTTTGCCATGACTTTTCTTTTAATAAAGTTAATTCTGAACCAATAACTAAAAATTAATCCTTAATTCTTAATTCTCAATTCAATTACTTAGTGGCCTTTTTCTTATTAGCAACAGTCTTCTTCTTACCTTTACGGGTACGCGCATTGTTCTTTGTGCTCTGACCACGAACGGGAAGACCGTTACGATGACGGATACCACGGTAGCAACCAATATCCATCAGGCGCTTGATGTTCAACTGGATCTCTGAACGGAGATCACCCTCTACTTTGAATTCAGCACCGATGATTTCACGGATCTTGGCAGCCTCGTCGTCAGTCCAGTCACACACCTTCGTGTCACGGCTAACACCTGCTTTGTCCAATATCTTTGCTGAACTACTTCGACCTATACCATAGATATAAGTCAATGCGATTTCGCCACGCTTATTCTGGGGCAAATCTACTCCAACAATTCTTATTGCCATAATTGTTTGAAAAATGAATAAAAAAACTGTTAATTAACTTGTTGCGAACAATTCGGAAATGCAAAGTTACACAATTATCCCCACACTCCCAAATTTTTTAACACTTGGTAGTTAACTTTTAACTTTTAATAAAATTTAACCCTGACGAAGTTTGAACTTAGGGTTCTTTTTGTTGATTACGAAAAGACGACCCTTACGACGTACGATTACGCAGTCTGGAGTACGCTTCTTCAGTGATGCTCTTGTTTTCATCGTTTGTTGTTTTGTTATATAAGTACTTATTAATTAATTGTCTGTCACAGATAACCATGATGCCATGAGCGCCATCACAGCACATTATTATTTATAACGGAAACTGATACGTCCCTTTGTCAAGTCATAAGGACTCATTTCCACCTTCACCTTATCACCGGGCAGTATCTTAATGTAGTGCATACGCATCTTACCCGAGATATGTGCTATTATCTCTACTCCGTTCTCCAACTCTACACGGAACATCGCATTGCTCAACGCTTCCTTGATAACTCCGTCTTGTTCTATAGCAGATTGCTTTGCCATAAATTTGTTTTTGGTTTATATCTTAAAAATCTTTTCTATCTCTTCAAATGACGATAGGATCTCGGCCTTGCCTTTGTAAACAGCAACCGTATGCTCGTAATGGGCTGCAGGTTTCTTGTCTCTTGTGCAAATCGACCATTTGTCTTGCATCAGCCAGATTTTACGGTCTCCCATCGTTATCATCGGTTCAATGGCTATGCACATACCCTCCTTCAGTTTCGTACCGTTACCACGTCTGCCGTAGTTAGGCACCTGAGGTTCTTCGTGCATGGACTTGCCTATGCCATGACCACATAACTCTCTCACCACTCCATACCCTTTGGATTCACAGTGGTCTTGCACTGCCTGACCTATGTCTCCAAGATGATTTCCATGCACAGCTTTCTCTATTCCGAGATACAGGCTTTCCTTTGTTGTCCTAAGCAGCTGACGCACTTCATCGCTTATCTCTCCAACTGGAAAGGTATAGGCGGAATCACCATTCCATCCGTTCAGCAATGTACCGCAGTCCACTGATATGATGTCTCCATCTTTCAGTATCTGACTGTCGCTCGGCACGCCATGCACCACACATTCATTTACTGAGGTGCAGATGCTCGCGGGAAATTCCGGACCGTATGGGTTTGGGAATCCGAGGAATGTCGGTGTGGCCCCGTGATCACGGATGAACTCGTCTGCAATCTTGTTCAGCTGCGCTGTCGAGACACCCGGTTTTATATGTTTGGCGAGTTCACCAAGCGTGCTGCCAACCAGCTGGTTGGCAGCTCGCATCAGTGATATCTCTTCTTCTGTCTTCAGATATATAGCCATGAAATGTGCTTGCTATCTCAAAACAGGTATTAGTATGCGCTCACACCGTTCTGTGGACGGGTGCGACCTGAATTCAACAAACCGTCATAGTGGCGCATCATCAAATGCGACTCTATCTGCTGCAGTGTATCAATGACCACACCCACGAGGATGAGCAATGACGTACCACCGAAGAACTGCGCAAAGCCCTGCTGTACATTGAACAATCCAGCGAGTGCCGGCATTACTGCAATGAAAGCGATGAACAATGAACCAGGCAATGTCAGACGAGACATTATTTCCTCGATATGATCAGCAGTATCCTTACCAGGCTTAACGCCAGGTATGAAACCGTTGTTACGCTTCATATCCTCAGCCATCTGTGTTGGGTTCAGTGTTATGGCAGTATAGAAATATGTGAATGCCACGATGAGCAATACATATACTATATTATAGAGCAGACTTCTGTTGTCAAGCAGTGAACGAGTGAACCAGCTGAGGTTGTCGCTGCTGTACTGCACGATAGCCAAAGGAATGAACATCAACGCCTGAGCGAAGATGATAGGCATCACGTTGGCTGCGAACAACTTCAATGGTATGTACTGACGAGCACCACCCAACTGCTGGTTGCCCACCAGTTTCTTTGCATACTGAACAGGCACCTTGCGAGTAGCCTGTGTAAGCATGATGGCAGCGCACACTACTGCATACAATATCAGAATCTCAACGATGAACATCACGAGACCGCCACCGGTGATAGCCGTGAAACGGCTTGTAACCTCCTGGATGAAGGCCTGTGGCAGACGAGCAATGATACCAATCATGATGATGAGAGATATACCATTACCGACGCCCTTGTCTGTGATGCGCTCACCCAACCAAAGGATGAACATTGATCCAGCCGCAAGGATTATTGTTGCAGGAATCATAAATTCTGACCATGTGAGCCCTGAAGCCAAGGCACCAGGCGACTGCATCTTGAGGTTCATGAGGTAAGAAGGAGCCTGGAAGAGCAGGATAGCCACTGTCAGGTAGCGAGTGTACTGCATGATCTTCTTACGTCCGCTCTCGCCTTCACGCTGCATTTTCTGGAAAGAAGGTACAGCGATTGCCACAAGCTGCATTACGATGGATGCCGAGATGTAGGGCATAATTCCCAACGCAAAGATTGATGCGTTTGAGAATGCACCACCTGAGAACATGTCGAGGAGTGACATCAAACCACCTGCTGTCTGCTGCTGCAGCTTTTCGAGGTTTGCAGGGTTGATACCCGGCAAAACCACGAAAGAGCCGAAACGGTAGATAGCGACAAAGAGGATTGTGATGAGGAGTCTGATACGCAGATCCTCAACCTTCCAACAGTTCTTCAGTGTCTCTATAAATTTCTTCATTACGAAAATGTTTACTTAAATAGTAAAACAATTGTTTTGTTACCTTGCGGATTATGGTTTACAGAACCACAGCCTCGCCACCGGCGTTCTTGATAGCCTCTTCAGCAGCTTTTGAGAAAGCGTTTGCCTCTACGGTTACCTTAGCCTTGAGCTCACCGTTAGCCAGGATCTTAACGAGCTCCTTGCCGTTGGTCAAGCCAGCGTCAACGAGTTCAGCTATGCCGATCTTCTCGAGATTCTTGCGCTCAGCGAGTTTCTGGAGAGTTGACAGGTTAACTGCGAAATACTCCTTGTGGTTGATGTTCTTAAATCCGAACTTAGGCACGCGACGCTGCAGTGGCATCTGACCACCTTCAAAGCCAATTTTCTTCTTATAGCCTGAGCGAGCCTTAGCACCCTTGTGACCACGAGTAGAGGTACCACCCAGTCCTGAACCAGGACCGCGACCGATACGACGACGTGAATGGGTAGAGCCGGCAGCCGGCTTCAAATTATTCAATTTCATAATCGTTTCAGTTTTTTTGTGTTATTATTACTCTACTACAGTGGTAAGGTGATGAACCTTACGTATCATACCACGGATTGACGGAGTGTCCTCTACCTCAACTACCTGTGAGATTTTGCGGAGACCCAGTGCAAGAAGGGTACGCTTCTGGTCTGCAGAAGCACCTATGCGGCTCTTAATCTGCTTTACTTTTATTGTTGCCATTTTGTGTAATCCTCCTTAATATTAACCGTTAAATACTTTGTTCATGCCGATGCCACGGTCGTGAGCCACGGTGTAGGCGTCACGCATGAGCGAGAGAGCCTTGATTGTAGCCTTGACGAGGTTGTGAGGGTTAGAAGAACCCTTTGACTTAGCGAGTACATCGTTAACGCCGGCGCTTTCGAGCACGGCACGCATAGCACCACCGCATACCATTCCGGTACCAGCAGCAGCTGGCTTAAGGAATACCTTAGCACCGCCGAAGCTAACCTCCATCTCGTGAGGTATGGTGCCTTTGAGCACAGGAACCTTCACAAGGTTCTTCTTGGCAGCGTCGGTAGCCTTTGCAATAGCCTGCTGAACTTCACCAGCCTTACCGAGACCCCATCCGATAGTACCATTACCGTCACCTACAACGACAATAGCAGCGAATGTGAAGGTGCGACCACCTTTTGTCACCTTGGTGACACGGTTGATGGCAACCAGCTTGTCTTTCAACTCTGATTCTGTATTTACTTTCTTATCCATTGCCATATAATCGTTTAGAAGTTAAGACCACCCTCACGAGCTGCGTCGGCAAGAGCCTTCACGCGACCGTGGTAGAGGTAGCCGTTACGGTCGAATACTACTGCTTCTACGCCTGCAGCCTTAGCTTTCTCAGCCAACAGTGCACCTACCTTCTGAGCCTGCTCGATTTTTGGCATAGCCTCGAGTCCGAGTGATGAAGCTGCAACGAGAGTAGTACCGTTGACGTCGTTGATAATCTGAGCGTAGATCTGCTTATTTGAACGGAAGACAGAGAGGCGTGGACGCTCAACTGTACCGTTTACGTTCTTACGAACTCTATATTTGATCTTGATTCGTCTTTCTTGTTTCTTTGTTGTCATAGTCGTAATGTTTTAAAATTACTTAGCTGAAGCTGACTTACCAGACTTTCTGCGGATAACCTCGCCCTGGAACAGGATACCCTTACCCTTATAAGGCTCTGGCTTACGGAAAGAACGGATCTTAGCACAAATGAGTCCGATGAGCTGCTTGTCACACGATTCGAGGATGAGCAGCGGATTCTGGTTACGCTCTGACTTTGTCTCAACCTTTACCTCCTTAGGAAGTTCTATGAAGATAGGGTGTGTATAGCCGAGAGCGAACTCTATGAGGTTGCCCTTGTTTGACACGCGGTAACCCACACCTACGAGCTCGAGGGTCTTCTTGTATCCCTCGCTGACACCTACGACCATGTTGTTCACGAGTGAACGGTAGAGGCCGTGGAAGGCATTCTTCTGCTTGTAGTTCACTGGGCTGTTCTCGTCAACCTCGAAAGTGATCTGACCATCTTCAATCTTTACTTTAATGGATGGGTCAACCTTCTGTGAAAGCTCACCCTTGGGACCCTTTACGGTTACTACGTTGTCCTTGAAGTCAACGTTTACGCCTGAAGGGATACTAATTGGCAATTTACCTATTCTTGACATGTTGTAATCCTCCAATTAATATACATAGCAAAGCACCTCTCCGCCGATTTTGAGCTCAGAGGCCTCTTTGTCTGTCATTACACCTTTGGAAGTGGACAGTATTGCTATGCCCAATCCGTTAATAACACGCGGCATGTCCTTGTAACCAGTGTACTGTCTCAGACCTGGTGTAGAGACACGCTTCAACGACTTGATAGCGTTCTTTTTTGTCACGGGGTCATACTTCAGAGCCACCTTGATGCTGCCCTGCGGACCCTCCTCGATGAACTTGTAGTTCAAGATGTAACCTTTCTCGAAGAGAATCTTGGTGATTTCCTTCTTCAGGTTTGACGCAGGAACCTCCACCACACGGTGATGCGCCATGATGGCGTTCCTGAGTCTTGTCAGATAATCTGCTATTGGATCTGTCATAAAAAAAATTAGTTAATTAATCGGGACACATTGCCGAGCCCGACAATATTAATTAAATAGAAAATCATTTTTCTTTTTCAGGCGACAAGAGTCACGCAGCATCATCACGTTGCGGACATACCTGCGCTACTTGGGGCCTTAATTTGAGGCTTTGCTTCTTACCAGCTTGCCTTCTTGACTCCCGGTATGAGACCAGCCGAAGCCATCTCGCGGAACTGAATACGGGAGATGCCGAACTGACGGATGTAACCCTTTGGACGTCCTGTCACCTTGCAGCGGTTGTGCAGGCGGATAGGATTTGCGTTCTTAGGGATAGCCTGGAGTGCACGAGCAGCCTCGTAACGCTCTGCAGCGTCGTCAGACGTGGCGATGACCTTCTTCAGTGCAGCACGCTTTTCTGCGTAGCGAGCCACGAGTTTGGCGCGCTTAACCTCGCGAGCCTTCATTGATTCTTTTGCCATAGTCTTCTAAATGTCTATTAAGCGTTTTTGAATGGAAGGCCGAAAGCCTTGAGCAGTGCGAAGCCCTCCTCGTCGGTCTTGGCCGTAGTAACGAAGGTGATGTTCATACCCTGGATGCGGTCGATGGAGTCGATGTTGATCTCAGGGAAGATGATCTGCTCCTGGATGCCGAGGGTATAGTTGCCGCGGCCGTCGAGGCGTGACTGTATGCCCTTGAAGTCACGGATACGTGGCAGTGCCACGCGCACGAGACGCTCCAGGAATTCATACATGCGCTCACGACGCAGTGTAACCATAACGCCGATAGGCATCTTCTTACGGAGTTTGAAGTTTGCGATATCCTTCTTAGAGTATGTAGCTACGGCCTTCTGACCTGTGATAGCAGTCACCTCGTTGATAGCGACATCGATAATCTTCTTATCCTGAGTAGCATCGCCGAGACCCATGTTCACGACGATTTTCTTCAGTGCAGGAATCTGCATTGCCGAAGAGTAGTTGAACTGCTTCTGCAGCTCAGGAGCGATAGTCTCCTTGTAAACTTTCTTTAACTGTGCTGTATCCATTACTTGATTTCCTCCCCTGACTTTTTAGCGATGCGGATTACGTTCTTGCCCTCGTGCTTGATGCTTACGCGGGTAGCCTTTCCGCTCTTTGGATCAATGAGGCTCAGGTTTGAGATGTGGATAGGAGCCTCCTGCTTTACGATACCACCCTGAGGGTTCTGTGCTGACGGCTTTGAGCTCTTTGAGACCATGTTAATGCCCTCAACGATAGCGCGCTGCTCCTCAACGAGAACCTTCTGCACCTTGCCGGTCTTGCCTTTGTCGCGACCAGCGAGTACGATGACGTTATCGCCTTTTCTTATATGCAACTTAATCATTGTATTAACTACTTTTTTGGTTTTGTGTGTTAAAGTACCTCTGGTGCAAGTGACACAACCTTCATGTTAACGGCACGGAGCTCACGTGCAACAGGGCCGAAGATACGGCTGCCGCGCAGCTCACCTGCGTTGTTGAGGAGGACACAAGCATTGTCGTCGAAGCGGATGTATGAACCGTCTGCACGGCGTATTTCCTTTTTCGTGCGAACGATGAGTGCCTTTGACACTGCACCTTTCTTCAGGTCACTTGACGGGATGACGTTCTTGACGGCAACCACGATGACATCACCCACGCTGGCGTAGCGGCGGCGTGTGCCACCGAGTACGCGTATGCAGAGAGCCTCGCGTGCGCCGCTGTTGTCACATACTGTAAGTCTTGATTCTGCCTGTATCATATTTACTTAGCTTTTTCAATTATTGAAACTAATCTCCATCTCTTTGTCTTTGAGAGTGGACGTGTCTCCATGATGAGGACTGTGTCACCTATGTTAGCCTCATTCTTTTCGTCGTGCGCATGGTACTTCTTAGTCTTCTGCACGAACTTACCGTAGATTGGGTGCTTCTCTTTGAACTTAGAGGCAATAACAATGGTTTTATCCATTTTGTTGCTGGTAACTACACCCTGTCTTGTCTTTCTTAAATTACGCGTTTCCATCTGGACCATTATTATTTGTTAAGTTCACGTGAACGGAGTTCTGTCTTCATACGTGCGATGTCACGACGAGCAGCCTTAATCTGTGATGGATTCTCGAGTGGAGAAACCTGATGGTTCAGCTTCAGTGTATCGAGAGCTGCCTGTGCGTTCTCCAACTTCTCTACCAAGTCTTTGGTTTCGAGTTCTTTTACTTCTTTAATCTTCATAGTTTAAGCGTTTTTATCGTAATCACGACGTACAACAAACTTTGTCTTTACCGGCAGTTTCTGAGCGCCGAGGCGGAGAGCCTCCTTGGCGATGTCGAATGAAACTCCTTCAATCTCGAAGAGAATGCGTCCCGGGGTTACCGGTGCCACCCATCCTGCTGGGTCACCTTTACCCTTACCCATACGCACGTCAGCTGGCTTGCGAGTGATTGGTTTGTCAGGGAAGATACGAATCCACACCTGACCCTCACGGTTCATATAGCGGTTGATAGCTACACGAGCAGCCTCAATCTGACGGCTGTCAATCCACTTTGGCTCGAGGGTCTTGATGCCGAACGAACCGAAAGCGAGCTGAGTACCGCGGTGAGCGTTGCCTTTGTTGCCGCGCCCATCCTGAGGTCTTCTATATTTTACTCTTTTTGGCTGTAACATTGAATTTCTTGCTTTTTAAGGATTATTTGTTTCTCTTGCGATCCCTGCGTCCGCCCTGACGGTTGCCACCGCCGCGGTTGCCGCCCTGCTTCTCCTGTGAGAAGTTAGGAGCGAGGTCACGCTTTCCATACACCTCACCACGGCAGATCCATACCTTGATACCGAGTATGCCCACCTTGGTGAGAGCCTCTGTCTTACAGTAGTCGATGTCGGCGCGGAAGGTGTGCAGAGGAGTACGTCCCTCTTTCAGCATCTCCGAGCGTGCGATCTCGGCACCGTTCAGACGACCAGAGATAAGAACCTTGATACCCTCGGCACCTGCGCGCATGGTATTCTGGATAGCCATCTTGATGGCGCGGCGGTATGCTATCTTGCCCTCAACCTGGCGAGCGATTGAGTTAGCGACGAGATTAGCGTCGAGGTCTGGTTTCTTTATTTCGTGGATATTGATCTGTATGTCCTTCTTGTAAAGCTTCTTCAGCTCTTCCTTCAGGTTCTCAACATCCTGTCCACCTTTACCAATGACGATACCCGGACGGGCAGTGCAGATGGTGATAGTCACACGCTTCAGTGTGCGCTCGATGACGATGCGTGAAACGCTGGCCTTAGCGAGACGCTCGTTCAAGTACTTACGGATTTTCTGGTCCTCAACGAGGTTGTCTCCGAAGCTCTTGCCACCGAACCAGTTTGAATCCCAACCACGGACGATGCCGAGACGGTTGGCTATTGGATTAACTTTCTGTCCCATTCTGTTACTTATTTAATCTTCATTAGTTTTGGTATCTACAAACAGCGTCACGTGGTTTGAACGCTTGCGGATGCGGTAGCCGCGACCCTGAGGTGCGGGGCGCATGCGCTTCATTGTCACGCCTTCGTCAACGAAGACCTTAGAGATATAGAGTTCGCCGTCTTCTGCCTTACGGTCATTCTTAACTTCCCAGTTAGCGATGGCAGAGCGGAGCAGCTTCTCAACGTCAGCAGCAGCCTGCTTCTTCGAGAAACGCAGTACGCCGAGAGCTCTGTTTACCTCCATACCACGTATCATGTCTACTACGTAGCGCATCTTACGCGGAGAAGAAGGCACACCAACGAGCTTGGCGAAGTATTGGTTCTTCTTGGCCTGCTTGATAGCCTCAGCCATGTTATGTTTTCTAGCTCCCATTTTTTGCTATTAATAATTAATGGTTAGGTGCCTGTCATTATTTCTTGTTGCCAGCGTGGCCACCGAAACGACGTGTGGGAGAGAACTCACCGAGCTTGTGGCCCACCATGTTCTCAGTCACATAGACAGGGATGAATTTGTTACCGTTGTGTACAGCTACTGTATGACCCACGAAATCAGGAGAAATTACAGAAGCTCTGGCCCATGTCTTTACGACAGTCTTCTTGCCGCTCTCGTTCATGGCGAGAATCTTCTTCTCAAGGGCGACGTTGATGTATGGACCTTTTTTAAGTGAACGACTCATAATTTACTTAGTTTTTTGTGGATTACTTCTTGTTAGCTCTTTCGATAATGTACTTGTTAGACTGCTTCTTCGGTGCGCGTGTCTTGAGACCCTTAGCGTACAAGCCCTTACGTGAGCGTGGGTGTCCGCCTGACTGACGTCCTTCACCACCACCCATTGGGTGATCTACTGGGTTCATTACTACACCACGGTTGTGTGGACGACGACCGAGCCAGCGTGAGCGACCAGCCTTACCAGACTGCTCCAGAGCGTGGTCGGAGTTGCCTACGGCACCAACCGTTGCCTTGCAGGCTGAGAGCACCTTGCGGGTCTCACCTGAAGGAAGCTTGATAACACAGTAACTGCCTTCACGAGAAGTCAACTGAGCGAAATTACCAGCCGAACGAACGAGGAGTGCTCCCTGACCAGGGCGCAGCTCGATGTTGTGGATAACGGTACCTACCGGAATGTTTGCCAGTGGGAGTGCATTGCCTACCTCAGGCACTGCCTCTGCACCAGACATCACGGTAGCACCTACCTGAAGTCCGTTAGGAGCGATAATGTAACGTTTTTCACCGTCAACGTAGTACAACAGGGCGATGCGAGCCGAACGGTTCGGATCATACTCTATTGACTTTACTACAGCTGGAACACCATCTTTCTCTCGCTTGAAGTCGATGAGACGATACTTCTTCTTGTGGCCGCCGCCGATGTAGCGGACGGTCATCTTACCGGTGTTGTTTCGGCCGCCGGTAGAACGCTTGCCGTAAACGAGAGACTTCTCTGGCACGGATGCAGTAATTTCCTCGAACGTGCCAATAACCTTGTGTCTTTGACCAGGTGTAACTGGTTTAAATTTACGTACTGCCATTTTTTATTTTAAATATTGCTGTAAAAATCTATTTCCTCGCCAGCCTTCAGGGTGACGATGGCTTTCTTGAAGGCGTTGCGCTGACCCTTGATCAGACCAGCCTTGGTGTAACGAGAAGAACGCTTGCCAGCGTAGTTCATCGTGTTCACGTCTTCAACAGTAACATTGTAGCGATCCTCAACCTCCTTCTTAATCTGGAGCTTGTTAGCCTCTGGCTTAACGATGAAGCCGTAGCGGTTAGGGCGCTTCTCTGTAATCTTGGTCATCTTCTCAGTGACCACAGGTTTGATGATAAATGCCATAATTCTTTTATCTCCTTCTTAAGTTTACTTGGTTAAAATCTCGTCGATTGTCTTGACTGCGCTCTCGCACATCACAACAACGTCAGCGTTGAGAGCCTTGTAAGCATTGAGCTTAGCAGCACCCATTACCTCTGCCTTCTGCACGTTGCGTGCTGAGAGATAGACGTTCTTGTTGTCCTCTGGCATGAGGAAGAGAACCTTCTTGCCTTCTGCCTTGAGGTTCTTGACTACCTCAAGGAACTGCTTTGTCTTTGGTGCCTCGAAGGTGAAGTCCTCAACTACGATGATGCCGTTCTCCTGAGCCTTGTATGTCAGTGCGCTCTTGCGTGCGAGCTGCTTTGTCTTGAGGTTCAGCTTTGTGCGATAGTCGCGTGGCTTAGGACCGAATACGCGTGCGCCGCCCACGAGCACTGGTGAGTTGATGTCACCGCGACGTGCGCCGCCGCCGCCCTTCTGGCGTCCGAGCTTGCGTGTTGAACCAGACATCTCGCTGCGCTCCTTGGCCTTTGCAGTACCCTGGCGCTGGTTGCCGAGATATTGTTTTACATCGAGGTAAAGAACGTGGTCGTTTGGCTCGATGGCATAGATAGCATCATTCAGTGTGACCTTGCGTCCGGTCTCCTGACCCTGTATATTCAATACACTTACTTCCATTTCCTTACTTCTTAATTAATACGGTTGAACCATTGTATCCTGCAACAGAACCCTTCACGATGATGAGATTCTGCTCTGGGATAACCTTTAACACTCTGAGGTTCTGTGTAGTAACACGCTCGTTACCCATGTGGCCGCCCATGCGCATTCCCTTGAACACTTTCGCGGGATATGAGCAGGCACCGATTGAACCTGGCTTACGCAGACGGTCGTCCTGACCGTGTGTTGCCTGGCCTACACCTCCGAAACCATGGCGCTTAACGACGCCCTGGAAGCCCTTACCCTTAGATGTTCCGACTACGTCAACGAAATCATTCTCTGCGAACAGTCCGTCAACAGTGATTGTCTCTCCGAGGTTGTGCTCCTCGTCAAACTTGAACTCGGCCAAGTGCTGCTTCGGTGTTGTGCCTGCCTTCTTGAACACACCCTTCATAGGTGCAGAAGTGCGCTTCTCCTTAGCTTCGCCGAAGCCAAGCTGCAGAGCCTCATAGCCGTCTTTCTCGACGGTCTTTACCTGAGTTACGACACAAGGACCAGCTTCGATAACAGTGCACGGTGTATTCTTACCGTCGGCACTGAAAACGGATGTCATTCCGATTTTTCTTCCAATTAATCCTGGCATTTCTGTTTGTAATTATATACATAATGTGTAATATTAATCATATATACGCAAAAATAGCCACACAAAGACCTCTCCTTTTCCGAAGTCTAAGGCGCTCAAATTCAGCGAGTTGATAGCTTAAAGCCAGCGCAATCCCGCCTTTTTGCTCTGCAAAGGTACTGCTTTTTTCCCATTCCGACAAGAAATTTAATATTTTTTAACGGATAGGAGAAGTGTTTTTGAGGAGGGAAAAGGTAGTAGAAGGGGAGTGATAGAGGAGTGATAAGGGAGTGATAGAGGAGTGATAGGGGAGTGATAGGGACATTACGGTTGCAGTTTTCAATAATTAAATTCTATAGCACTATTCACACAGTCTAATACATATGTCCCTATCACTCCCTTTCTACTCCACTTCCCCTCCCCTATCACCCCCCCTA
>JAEEGK010015219.1_pt1 | contig 17090 bp, 8 predicted proteins | sample 8958771 | NCBI WGS metagenome assembly JAEEGK01 (sample SAMN16246547, study PRJNA631951) | gut metagenome | biome: gut microbiome; feature: rumen; material: SC-attached | host: Bos | place: Iran: Karaj | collected 2018-10 | reverse complement strand
GCAACGACGACAGCAGCAAAATGACCATCAGCAGTTGTTTCATTGCGGTGAGTTTTTGTATTAGCTTTCGCGAGCTCACGGAGGGAACTCTGATTATATATTAATAACGGCTTCTATCGACATTTTATTGCGGTAGGAATCAATAAAGGCGCGTTTACCGGCGGGTAAGCGCCCTCAACCCGCCAGGTTAGTCATGCTAACTGGCCGATTATTACATTTGAATCAGAGAGACCTATGATTCACTTATTACTCTTTCTATTTCCTCCCCGTTAGGCATGTCTTCCCATTTCCACCGCCCTACAATGGTGCGATCAGGTGATATTAGAAAATAGTGTGGATATAATGGGAATGATATGTATAGTGTAGCAGGAGGCAAAAGCCGCATACCATAATATGAGAAGTCATATACGCTTATGGAGAGTGGCCATCTGTCTTGCACAAATTGAGAAAAAGCTTTTTCGTCATCAGACATACAATTATGTGTAATGCTAATCATCTTCAGCTTTGGTATATTGTAGTAATCTGACAATTTCTGGGATTCATCTCGCACGTGACCCCCAAAATGCAACAAGACAATTATGTTTTATTTCAGATTATTTTCGTAACTTTGCCGACGGAAATCAAAACGTTGCAGGTTATGACGACAACAGTACAGTTGAACACCGCCCTCGACCGCGAGATTTGGAAGATGAGGAACAACACGGAGGCTATGCAGAAGATGCTGGAAGCCGCAAGGCTGATTCGCATGATGTACGTGAACCCGACGGCGCTGGCCGACTTCGAGGCCGAGCAGGAGCAGAAGGCCGAAGCAGAGGCCGAGCGGCAGTTCCGCAGTCTGCGCGGCTGCTGGGCCGATGACCCAGAGGATGCCAAACTAATGGAAGCCGCAATCCGTGAGGCCAGGGAGCAGGACGTGGTTCGTGAAATAACGCTGTAATCAGAAGGACTTCTCCCCCATGCCTGGCGTAAAAATCGAGAATTGGGCGAAACGTCCAGAAGAATGAATGCCCCATCCCTCTCCCCGTACCTGGCGAGAGGGATGATAAAGCCAGAAAAATCCTGCACTTCCTGCACTTGATCCTTAACTGCCTGACAAACACAAAATCACGGAGACAGGTTTTTGATTCCTCAAAAGAATCAAGCCTGTCCCTCTGATTTAAGAGGAAGACAATATCAAGCAAACAAATTATAATGTTACGTGTAACATATTCATATGTATTAAAATCATTTATATTGTTACAACAAAATAATTATCTTAGAGAATTCAAAAGATTATTAAGCCCCATCTCATCCATAATAAACACTTCACGAGGTCTGCTACCGTAAGCAGCACCGACTATACCAGCCTTTTCCAACTGGTCCATTAATCTGCCAGCCCGATTATAACCAATTGCAAACTTTCTTTGGATTAGACCTGTTGAGCCCTTTTGGGTCATGACAATTAAACGTGCTGCATCTTCAAACAAGGGGTCTAAATGAGCCATATCAACATCGTCAACATAATATTCTTCTTCATGATAGGGATCAGGCAATTCATAAAAACTGGTATAACCTTCTTGACTAGAAATATACTCATTGATGCATTCCACTTCTGGTGTATCCACAAAAGCGCATTGGACTCTTATACAATCAATGCTTTTACCCGCTCTAAACAACAGATCACCATTTCCTAACAATTCTTCTGCTCCATCACAATCAAGAATGACCTGAGAGTCTATACGCTCTGGCAGTCTAAAAGCGATACGTGTTGGGAAATTAGCCTTGATTGCTCCTGTGATAATATCGTTAGTAGGTCGTTTCGTAGAAATAATCATGTGAATACCAACAGCACAAGCATATTGAGCCAATTGAACTATAGAGGATTCGAAATCTTGTCCCTTCTCTTCAATAAAGTCTCCATACTCGTCAATAACAACAACGATATAAGGTATGAATCTATGCCCAATTCCAGAATTTAACTGACGATTTACAAACTTTTTGTTATATTCTTGGATGTTCCTGACACTTGCCATTTTCAGCAAATTGTAACGAGCTTCCATCTCCTTGCATAAACTATTAAGCGTACTAATGGCCTGACCACTATTTGATACTATAACTGGTTCGTTAGACAATGAAGCAAGGAATTGTTTGGCAATCTGAGCATACATCCCAAACTCAACTCCATAAGGATCCATAAGTACTAATTTCATTTCTGCTGGATGTTTCTTATAGAGTAAGGACATGATCATAGTATTTAGTGCTATTGATTTGCCCTGACCTGTTGAGCCTGCAATAAGGATGTGAGGTGCTTTGGTCAGGTCGAACATAAAGACCTCATTGGTAATGGTCTTACCTATTGCACAAGGAAGTTCCATTGTTGTTTCTTGGTATTTTTTAGTGTTAATAAGACTTTCCAAAGAAACAATAGAAGGGTGTTTATTGGGCACTTCTATACCGATGGTTCCTTTACCCGGTATAGGAATTAATATCTGAACATTATGCGAACTCAATGCCAAAGCTATATCATCCTCTAATCCTCTCAACTTAGAGGCATTCACGCCAGGAGCAAGCGTTATCTCATATAGCGTAACTCTTGGCCCAACAGTTGCTTTGATAGTAGAGATCTCTATTCCAAAGCTTCGTAAAGTATCCACAATACGATTCTTATTGGCTTGTTGCTCCTTCATATCAATGAATGGTTTGCCTCCGTCATCGTATTTCTTTAAAAGGTCAAGTTTTGGATAGTAATAGCTTTCCAAATCCCTTTTTGGGTCATAAGGCTCAAGAAGTTCTTCACAGGGTTGCGAAACTCTTTCTTTATTTTGTTTTATAGCTGTAGCAGATGAGTTGGCATTATCATTGTTGACAAGGATACCTAAAATGTCTCTTACAACTTGTCTTGAAACAACAGAAGATGATAACTTATTATCTGATTTCAACTGGTTCTCAAGCATTTCTTTCAATTCTTGTGTAGTAAGAGAAGATAGGGATTTCCCTTGTTCTTTATTCTTTAGATTGCCTAAAATATCTCTAGAAAGAGGGTAGTTAAGATTCGGAGAAGATAATTCTTCCTCATTACTAAACATAATTGGTTCTGATTTAATAATTTGCTCTTCAATATTATCATTTGGGCAACTACTAATGCCCTCCTTGGTTCCTCTTATGCCTTGTTTCAACAAAACAGCATTATCCAATGATATTATGTATTTCTTCTCTTTGATGAAAGCTTTTACCCAGCATATTACGATCAATAGTGTAAGCAAGAAAACAAGGACACCTCCATCCCATGATTTTTCATATCCACAGAAAATTCTTACAAAAGAACCACTCATAGATAAAATGGGGAACAAATTGAGGAATATTATTATTATATATAGAGAACATCTAACCACATGGCCTACAATTTCTCTTTTGATACTGTTTGAAGATGCCTTTTCAATTAACTTTATCCTATACGCAGAATTTTCTACGTTAAGCGACATGTTAGTAATTATGGCATAGCAAAGTATTAATTGAAAGCCTGTATTGATAAGACAGCTATAAAGCATATCTAAACCGTTAATATACCACGCAAAAGCAGCTATTGGAAATATCAATGAAAAAAAATAGAATATGTAGTGTAATGGATTATATGACAAAAAGGATGTATCCTCGGTATACTCTTCTATACTATGAAAGTTATTGCTGAATGCGTATCTTTCATCATCAGTTTCATTAGTTGATTCATATTTTTTGGCGCTTCCAGAAATTCTGTCCCTCCGATATACTCCAGTACCAGGAAGTCCTGTATTAACATAAGTCCCTTTAGGGCCAAATGTTACACTAGCTCCTTTTACACCAACATTAGTACTGATACCGCTTTTGCTGATATTAATATGAATACCAGGCAATATTTTAATTCTTTTTCTATACCTCCAACCCATAATCAAAATTAATATTATATCTTTTACTTACAGATTCCATAAACTTCTTATTGAAAACTCCTCCACGCCAACATTCAATAGTTATGAGATCCTTGCTAAAGTTTCAATATCTGGTTGTGATGAATAGGTACACCACTTGGAAACAGTAGATGGACTCATGCCAAGTTCCTCAGATAGCCATTTGCTGGGGTACCCTCCACGTTATTATCAACATCGTGGATTCCTCCCTTCTTTTGTTCTACTAACAATAGTTTCAGGAGATTTACGTCTTGCATACATTTCAAATTAATAGTTGGGTGTAAAGTTAGTGAAAACTATTCACTCCGCAAAGAAGATAGTTCTTTTTTAGAGTTTTTTATGAACATATGCCACAATAGCGGTTGTCTATTATCTCCTTTTGCCAGACATACTGCAAAGAGTTTCCGCGAATCACGGGTACAGGTTTCTGATTCCTCTAAAAAGAGCCTGTCCCCTATGATTTATGTAGATTCGCGGCGGGAGCATAAGAAGCGAAACTACCAAACATTGCCTCCGTTTTATCATCCGGCGGCACCGTTTTATTATCCATTGGCACCGTTTTATCGTCCGTCGACGCAGTTTAAACTTTAGTCACGGTTAAAGAACACCTTTGGCGGCGCATAACGTCGCTTTTGTCCGTGCCTTTCAACACGCATGGAAGTGCCATTAAGCCCAGAAATCCTGCACTTCCTGCACTGAGCCTCATTATCAACAGGTTAGGACACCATGAACATGCACCAAACCTGCACTTGAACCTGCACTTGAACCTGCACTGAATAGAGAGCGGCGGTTTACGACCAAAAGGTGGCGGTTTATAGCTAAAAGGCGGCGGTTTAGAACTCAAGTGGTAAGCGTATCCGCTCTGACGCCTTACGGGTTATAATGCCTTCCACTTATCGGGCAGCAATTCCCTGTAGGCTTCGATTTTGGTGTTGGGCTGCATCATGGCCGTCTTGTTGATGACATCCGACAGGTATTCGAAAAAATTGATACCCAAGAGCCTGCATGAGCATGCCAGCGAGTAGTACATGGCGGCTCTTTCCGCCCCTTTGTGTGATCCGAAGAAGAGTGAGTTTCGCCTGGAGAGTGATATGTACCTGTTGAGCCTTTCGACGAGATTGTTGTCCAGATGGTAGTCGCCTCTGGTGAAGATGTTCTCTATAGCCTCCCATTCGTTCAGCATATAGTGTACGGCCGTGTACTTCTCCGACTTGGGAAGCAGCTTCTCTGGCGGGTATGCCGCCATGCGGTCTAGTTTCTTGCGTATGATGCTGAGTATGGGCGGTGCATACTCCTGCCGCCATCGGGTATGGTCTTCCACCGTCCATCCGTCCTTGCCCACCTTGTGCTGATGGTCCTTGTGGTACAGGTGGTTGACGAGCCTGACGATGACTTTTGCGTCGGAGTCATCCCCGCAGTCGAGGAATTTCCTCTTGGTATGCTGCAGGCATGCCAGCCGTGTGAGTCTCTTTGCCATCTTCCTGTATGGCGAGAATCCGTCGGACTGGAAGGTGCCCGAGTAGTCCTTTACATAGTCAAGGATGACCTTTTCGCTTCTGGATCCGTCGTCATAGAAGTAGTAGACAAGTCCCGTATGCATGGCCGTCACCACCCAGATGTATGCCTTCTTCGAGCCCTTGCCTCCGGGTACCTTGGCCAGTACGCGGTGGTAGGTCTCCTCGCCTGCCACGTAGTCGTCCTCCTTCACGGCCAGCCCCATTGCCTTGTAGAGGTTCTCGATGATACGCTCCGTCTTGTGCAGCAGGCCGTGGGCGGTGCCCTTGTTCATGTCGAAGCCGTTCTCCTGGAAATACTTCACGATGCGCTCCACGGGCATTGAGTAGATGTAGCGTAGCTGGGCGATGCCGGCAATGAACGAGCCGTCGTAGTTGGAGCCCAGCAGTGGTGCCTCTGGAGCCCTGCCCTCCATGATGGTGCCGTCCTGTGTATAGACATGCACATGGTATACCTTCTTGATGAAGCGCATGGGAACGAGCGTGTATCGCACCACCTCGCGGGTCCCCACCAGACGGGCCTTGAGCTTGTCGAACTGGGGATCGTCAGGATAGACGTCCTCCTGCTCGACCTCCAGCTCGTAGTGCTCCTTGCGCCTGGCTCCGTAGTTGGTCCTCAGTCTCGGCTTCGGCTTTTCCGGCTTCTGCTCCTCCTTGCCGGCAGATGCTGCCGGAGTCTGCTTCTCCGACTTGTTCTGCTGTATCTTCGTCAGGCCCCTGATGATGTTCTTCTGTTTCTGCTCCTCGGCATTCTTTTGGACGAGCAGCGCCTTCAACTCAGCCACATCCTGCAACAGGATGTCAACCTTGTGGTTAGACTCTTCGAGCTGTTGCTGGAGGTATGCGTTCTGCGTCTGGAGCATACGGATAAACTCGTCCTTATTCATACTGCAAAGGTAATAAAAAAGGACGAGACTACCAAGAAAAATCGCAACTATTTTTTGAATTATTTTATTGATATTCAGGCGGTTGCAGAAGTTGCAATTTGCCGATTCTCAGCCTGTTGCGGTATCTCACGCTCTTCAGGCTCACGCCCCGCATGATGGCCGAAAGCGTCCTGTAGGGCAATTCAACGGCCTTCTGCCCCGGTTTGAAAAGGGGTAGCTCGAAGGTGCCCTTCTCCAGACGCTTCTGGTAGAGAAGGAAACCGTCGCCGTCCCAGCACAGAAGCTTCACCGTCTGCCTGTTCTTGCCGAAGAAGATGAAGACATCGCCGCCAAGCAGTGGACGATTCATTTCCTGACTTACGATCTTCGACAGTCCGTTGATGCCCAGGTTCATCCTCACGTATCGCTGGCACACGTAGTACCTGCGGCTATCCTCTAATCCGAACATGGCAGGTCCTCCTTCGTGTAAAGTTTCAGAAAAGAGACAACGGCGGCAGCGCTGCCGCGGCGGATGGAGACTGCTGTCCCGTCAGGAAGCGTCAGGCTTATGCCTGTCAGAAGATCGGACTGAGAGCCTGCCGCACACTCAGACACATCTACCGGAAGAAAAACGGAGGCAGGCTCCGACAGCTCGGATGCCTGTGCGTCCATGCGGAGCTGAAGAACACGGCCCTTGGCCTCACCGACACTGTAGCCACGGGAGTACATCCAATTCTCGAAGCCACGATGATACACGTGTAGGGAACGCAGAAAAGGAGCCAGCCGTAGGCGAGGCTGCTTCTCCAATGCTGAAAGAAATTGATGCCAGGCATTTTCATAGCGGGCATCGGCGGTCTTTAATTCCATATTTGCACTATACATTAAAATGAATGTGCAAAGGTAAACACTTTCAGGATTGCATACAAGACGTAACAGCGGATACGCTTACCTCAAGTGCAGGTTCAGGTGCAGGTTCAAGTGCAGGTAATAAACGGAAAGCGGTTTCCAACCGTCTGCCTGTCAGACAGTTAAGAATCAAGTGCAGGAAGTGCAGGATATTTCCGGCTTTATCACCAATGGCAACGATAGCAACGACAATATGACTATCAGTCGATGATTCATAACGGCGAATTTGGATATTCGCTTTCGCGTAAGGTTCTGTCACTGAGCCGCATCGGTATACAGCGTAGCGTACACTCCGGTCCTTCAGGCCCATCTTGAGCATAGCGGCCCTGTGCCCGATAGCGGCGACGGTCGAAGGAGAAAATCACAGAGAATTCGAATGATGCCCTCGATCTCTTGTCAAACTCAAAGTGAAGTCCTGACGCCTCTACAGGTGTCCGCTTCAGGCTCCCGCGTTTAGTGACGTAGGCAGTCTCAAGTTTCAGGACGCCCTCTCCACCAGCCTCGAAACTCAGCCGAACGTTGAAGAATGTGGAGTCGTTCAGAGCCGTCTGCATACTGACACGCCCCTTCTTGGCCGGCTGTTGAGCAGCTAAAGTACAGGCAAAGCCCCACAACATGGCGAGTGTCATCAATAGCAGTCTCATGGGCGTGTGGTGATAGGTTGTCCGTTAGCAGTGATGCCTTCAGCCGATACGGCTAAACGCTCGCTGAAACCGTTGTTGAAGAACTCCAAGTGAACACGGCCCTCGGGGTCGGTGGCCGCCTGCGGATTCCAGTATACCGTGCGGCGGTAATCGGTCTCATTGGGTTGTGGTTCCCAGTCATAGTTGGGGCAGAAGAACTCAGCAGGCTCGTTCAGTCCCTGGAAGTTGATGCGGAAGCCAAGGAAGTCGGGCAGCGGGTGGGAGTCGTCGTAGACGCTGTCGGTAATGAAGTTGAAGATGGACGTCAGCGGTGAATCGTTACTCTTATCTTTTTCGGGATCATAGCTGATGACGGTCTCGCGGTAGCGTCCCCGCTGATGGGTCAGGCGGCGGTTGTCGGTGTCGGCATAGAGCCGCAGCGTCTTGAAGTTCTCGTTGACAGGGAAGAAACGCACGCCTATGGGCAGCAGACTTGGATCGCCCGTTGCTAATGAGTAGGCAGGTTGTCCGCCCGTCAGGCCGGCGTTTACGAACGTGTTGTTCATGCCGTCCAGCCCGAGGATGTAGAGCAGTTCGACCAGGCGCTCAAAATGGGCATTATCGTCGATGTGATATTCGTTTCCCGAACTAGCCTGATTTCCGAAGTGCCTGTTCATTCTGGTAACTACGCTGCCTCCGCCGTATGTCGTCGGATCACCGTACTTGAAGTCCCTGATATCGCCGAAGATGTTTGACAACCATGCCATCAAGTCTTTGACATCCATGACGCAGACAGGGCTCACATCGCGGAAGTCGCTCCAGGCACGGCGCGTCTTCTTCAGCACCTCCGGCAGCACATAGGTCTGGCTGACGGCATCGTAGTAGATCAGCCTGCCCTTGTTGTCGTTCGGCACGGCCATGAAACCGTAACGGAACATGTCGCGGTCGATGGGGTCGACAAGTGCCGCCGTCTCGTAGTAGTCGTAGTTCTTGGGCAGCGGCGAGTACTGGTTGAGGGGCTCAATGCGCTTACCTAACAGGAACAACGGCCTGCGGATGGTGTTCCAACGGAAGTTATGGGCGTTGACACCCCCTTTTAAGAGCCCCAGCTCTTCAATGCTCTGCTTATTGAGCATCATCGCTATGCGGCCCTTACCATAGAAGGGCAAGATGTTCAGACGGAAGCGCCCCGTGGTGTCGACCTTGGCCTCGCCCGTCATTACGTGGCTTGCCGTGTCGCTATTAATGTATAGTTCGGAGTAGACCCAGTGGGGCTTGTCAGTCTGCAGTTTCCAGAAACCTTTTTGATAGTAGTCGTCATCGTCCCACAGGCGCCCTGCAAAGGTGAGGCCACGTTCAATGGCCAGCATCGGCTCCATTTGCTCACCGCTCATCATCTGCTCGTAGTCGTAGCGCGTCCAGCCCTGCACCATCATCAGCAGGTCGAGGGCTCCCTGATGCTCAGCGTCGTCGGCCTCGAAATAGTATTCAGGATGGGGGATAAAGCCTTTTACCTCGGATGACAAAAGCAGGTAGCTCAGCACGTTGCCGTCGTCATAGGTCTGTTCGCGGCTGTCGCCGTCGGTCACGGCGATGGAGAAGTCATAGGCGGCCCGTACTGGCTTTCCCGCCGTGTCCACCAGCTGGTAGTCGAGTGTGACCTTCTGGTAGGGCTGCCAGGTGGAGGATGCGGAAACCGCTGACTGTTGCAGCCTGAAACCATCCCTGTCGTGATTGTTCACAAATACCAGGCGCTGGGCCAGCACCTGCCCCTTTTCGGTAAACAGCGTCACCACGTTGACCCCCGTCTGCAGCGAACGTTTGTCGATGAAGGCTACCATCTGCTCATCGTCGGTCAAGTCCACCGTATTATAATAATAGGTGTGCCCACGCGAGGTGATGCTCAGTCCCAAAACCATGCCATCGGTCTTACTGTTGCGGGCGATGATGGTCTTCAGCTGACCGCCAGCCGGGAACACATTCAGCGAGTAGCCGCGTTTCTTGGGCTTGGGCAGATCGAAGCGGTAGGTGTTGCCCGAATAGGTCAGTCTCAGTTCCAGTCCCTTGGTCAGTTCTTCGGCATCCAAGGAGTCAGGAGTGAAAGAAAAGACACCCCGGCCGGCATAGTCGGTCTTGAAATAGCCGATGCTGTCGCCCCGGCGTATCAGGGCCCCGGCCACGTTCAATGTCCGCCCTTCAGCATTATGAGCCTGGAAAGCCACACGTCCCGGCACGTCGCGCACCAGATTGCCGCCTTCGGGATAGAAGTCTATCAGCAGGCGGTCCTTGATGGGCGTAGCCATTGTCGATGTAGCCTTTGGCAGTCGGGGCATACGACGCTTGGAGAACTGGCCGCTGTCCACCTTCTCATAGATAGGGAATACACGGCTGAAGATGCCGGCATTGCCCTGCAGGTAGCGCTGCACGCGTTCACCCCACTGCCGCTTGGCCTCGTTGCTGTGCATGCGCCGCCAGCCGTGAGGGTCGCCAGTGGTGAAGTTCAGCATCCATGCCGTATAGGCTCTCACCTCGTAGAAACCGGCGTTCAGCGTGTCTGTCAGGTGGAACGAACCATGCGCCTGGCCGTTCAGAATTACTAGTTTCTGTGTCTCCACAGGATAGCCGATGGGATTCAGCAGCTCGACGTAGAGGATGCGGCTCAAATCTGTATGGTTCAGGTTGTCGTCACGCACCACATAGGCCTTGTACCAGATATCCTCACCTTTATAATAGGACGTATTATCGAAATGAACGTAAACACGCTCCGTAGGGAACTGGTTCGAGAAACGTTCGAAATTCTCCTGCCGTTTGAACAGCAGCGAGTCGGCATCGGCAGCTGCAAAAACTGTCGTGAAGCATGTCAGCCAGAATGCTAAAATCAATTGTCTCATCATCGTTCTGAGTTTAAAGTTTTCTGCTGCAAAGATATGCTTTTTCTGCCTTCCGGCCTCATTTTTCACTTCACAAATGCTTCACAATCGCTTCACAAATCATTCACAGCCCCTTTTCCTGCGGGAAAAGTCGCAAGAACTGGTTCAGTTCGTCAGCAGTACCCTCTTTTTCAAACATTTTCTGGTACAGGCGCTTGCGCAGATTCGTTATAGCCTGTTGGGTCTTACAGAGAATAGTGGCTATCTGCTGGTTAGTGAATTCCAGCTTCAGGAGCTGGCACACCTGCATCTCCTGCGGCTTAATGGCAGGATAGAAGGTCGTCAGTTTGTCTACGAAACCATCGGTCTCTGCGTTCAGAAACTGCACAATCTCTTCCCATTGCTCTGAACTGATGGATTCGTCCACCAGCACTTTCCGGTAAAGACCGGTATTGCGGAATGTCTCAATCAGTTGCTCCTGCCTGTTGCGGGCACGGCTTACACTGGCCTGTCGCTCCTTCTCCTGCTGCCGCTTGAGACGGGCAATACGTTCGCGGACGAAGAAGACCGACAGTGCAATCAGCACAATAGCCACTAACGTGATGAAGGCAATGATACGGTAAAGACGGTAGTTTTCGCGCTCTACCGCTAACTGGTCGCTCAAAGAGTCTACCAGATTGGCGTTTTCAGCCTGCATCAGCAGCTTGGCAGAGTCAACCAAAGCCGCACACTCTAAAGCGTAGTTGTAGGCGCGCTCCCAGTCAGCCTCTTCCGAGGCAATCTCACTCAAATACATGGCTGCCGACGCACGGCTGTTCACATTGTCGGTCTCCAGACAACGGCGGAAGTAATAGACAGCCGAGTCTAACCGTCCTTGTTCTGCATAGAACTTTCCTGCCACTAAGCATGATGGCCCAGACCGACGGTCGTCAGGCAAAAGACGTACCAGCCGGCGAGCTTCATCACCCCTGCCTTCGCCCAAAAGCAATGAGATATATTCCGGGTAAACAAAGACGCGGAGAGAGTCGGCACCGGCCGCCGTCAACAGACTGTCAGCCCGAGCGAAATACAGCAGGGACTCAGCCGTCGACCGACCCACCCGGCAACAGCGACCCAAGTCACGCTGTGCCAGTACCATCTGCACCAAATCCTCTTCAGCAACCGCCAGCTGCCACGACTGCTCAAAATAGTTGCGGGCCTGACTGAGGTTGTGCTGGTTCAACGACAGGTGCCCCAGTTCGCTGACCGCCTTTATCACCGCCTGCGTATCGTCGGCCACATCCACCGCCAACAGATACTCACGCATTGCCTCTGCCGACCGGTTCTGTCCAGCCAACATCCGCCCCCGCCTGTAATGCTCCTCAGAGGTGTTTCCTGCAGAGCAGGCCACGAGCATCAGCACACCTATAATATACGATACGATTCTCATTTCCTGCCACAAAGGTACAAATAATATTCCAAATGCCCATACACGTTCCGCTATGTTTTAAGAAAAAGGCGCCACGTTTCGGTCAAAACCCGCCGGGTTTTGCGCAAAACGTGGCGCCTTTAAGGAATTATAGACAGAATTTAGTTCACGTCCTCAAGAACCGTCTCCTCAGCGAAGTCGATGACGTTCTTGCGGTTGGCCTGCATGCGCTCGTACTCCTCCTTGGAGCCGACGATGATCTTCTCGAACTCGCGCAGACCAGTACCGGCGGGGATGAGGTGACCGCAAATGACGTTCTCCTTCATGCCCTCCAGGTAGTCCTGCTTGCCACGGATGGCGGCCTCGTTGAGCACTTTGGTGGTCTCCTGGAACGAAGCGGCCGACATGAACGACTTGGTCTGAAGTGCGGCACGGGTGATACCCTGCAGAATCTGAGTCGACGTGGCGGGTACGGCATCGCGCACCTGAACGAGCTTCAGGTCGCGGCGCTTCAGCATGGAGTTCTCGTCGCGCAGACGGCGGGCGGTGACAATCTGGCCGGCCTTCATGTTCTCAGAGGCACCGGCGTCGATGACCACCTTCTTACCCCAGATGCGGTCGTTCTCCTCGGCGAAGTCGAGCTTGTCGACAATCTCCTGCTCGAGGAACGACGTGTCGCCCGGATCGTTGATCTGGACCTTGCGCATCATCTGGCGGACAATAATCTCGAAGTGCTTGTCGTTGATCTTGATACCCTGCAGACGGTAGACGTCCTGCACCTCGTTGACGATGTACTCCTGAACGGCGGTCGGGCCCTTGATGGCAAGGATGTCGCTCGGGGTGATGGCACCGTCGGAGAGCGGCGTGCCGGCACGCACGGCGTCGTGCTCCTGCACCAGAATCTGCTTCGACAGCGAGACGAGGTACTTGCGCTGCTCGCCCGTCTTCGAGGTGACGATGATTTCGCGGTTACCACGCTTTACCTTACCCATGGTGACCTCACCGTCGATTTCGCTGACGATGGCAGGGTTCGACGGGTTACGGGCCTCGAAGAGCTCAGTGACACGGGGCAGACCGGCGGTGATATCACCACCCTTGGCGGCAGCACGCGGAATCTTGACGAGCGTCTCACCGGTCTTGACGGTCTGACCGTCCTCGACGACCACGTGACCACCCACGGGGAAGTTGTAGGTACCAATCTTCTCGCCGTCGGCACCGATGACATCGCAGGTAGGCACCTTTGTCCTGTCCTTCGACTCGGTCACAATCTTCTCAGTCAGACCAGTGGTCTCGTCGGTCTCGGCACGGAACGTGCTACCCTCGATGACGTCGTTGAACTTCAGCGTACCGGCGTATTCGGTAACGATGACAGCGTTGAACGGGTCCCACTGGGCAATCTTGTCGCCCTTCTTCACCACGTCGCCGTTCTTGAAATAGAGCGACGAACCGTAAGGCACGTTGACGCTGGAGAGCACGATCTTGGTGTTGGGGTCGACGAAGCGCATTTCGCCTAGTCGGCTGACCACCATCTCGCACTCGCGGCCATCCTCGTCGAACGGTACGGTGCGCACCTCTTCCATCTCAATCTTGGCCTGTTCGTACTTGCAGACGATGCTGGCGTTGGCAGCAGCATTGGCAGCCACACCACCGGCGTGGAACGTACGAAGAGTCAGCTGTGTACCCGGCTCACCGATAGCCTGTGCAGCGATAACACCGACAGCCTCACCCTTCTGCACCATGCAACGGGTGGCAAGGTTGCGTCCATAGCACTTGCGGCAGACGCCCTTCTTCGACTCACAGGTGAGCACCGAGCGAATCTCAACGCTTTCAATCTCTGCCTTCTCAATAGCCTCGGCAACAGATTCGGTAATTTCCTCACCAGCCTCGACAATCACCTCGCCCGTCTTGGGATTCATCACGTCGTGAACGCTGACACGACCCAGGATGCGCTCGGCAAGGCTCGAGATGACCTCATCGCCATTCTTCAGAGCGGTGCAGACGAGTCCGCGGAGCGTGCCGCAGTCCTCCTCGTTGATAATCACGTCGTGCGAGACGTCGACGAGTCGGCGAGTCAGATAACCGGCGTCGGCCGTCTTCATGGCGGTGTCGGCCAGACCCTTACGGGCACCGTGGGTAGAGATGAAGTACTCCAGCACCGACATACCCTCCTTGAAGTTCGACAGAATGGGGTTCTCAATAATCTGGTGTCCCTCGGCACCGGCCTTCTGGGGCTTGGCCATCAGACCACGGATACCTGAGAGCTGCTTAATCTGGTCCTTCGAACCACGAGCTCCGGAGTCGAGCATCATGAACACGGCATTGAAGCCCTGGTCAGCCTCGGTCATCTGCTTCAGCAGGATGTTGCCGATGTCGTTGTTGACGTGAGTCCAGGTATCGATTACCTGATTGTAACGCTCGTTATCGGTAATGAAGCCCATGTTATAGTTGTCAGTAATCTGACGAACCTCCTCATTACCCTTGGCAATAAGCTCTGCCTTCTCCTTGGGGATGATGATATCGTCGAGGTTGAACGACAGACCGGCCTCGTAAGCCATGCGATAACCAAGGTTCTTGATACCATCGAGGAACTCGCAGGCCTCGGCAAAACCGACGTGATTGATGACGGTGCCGATGACGTCGCGCAATGACTTCTTATTGATAACCTGATTGACAAAGCCTACCTCCTTGGGGACGATGCCATTGACAATGACACGGCCCACAGAAGTCTCCACGGTGTGGCGGATGGGATTTCCTTGAGCATCGATGTCGTCGACCACCACCTTAACCTGGGCGTGCAGGTCGCAGCGTCCCTCGTTATGGGCAATGATAGCCTCTTCGGGGCCATAGAACGAGAGTCCCTCGCCCAAAGCACCCGGACGAATCTTCGTGATGTAATAGAGTCCAAGCACCATGTCCTGCGAAGGTACGGTAATCGGCGCACCGTTGGCGGGATTCAGGATGTTGTGGCTCTGGAGCATCAGCAACTGGGCCTCGAGGATAGCCTCGTTGGAGAGCGGGAGGTGGACAGCCATCTGGTCGCCGTCGAAGTCGGCGTTGAATGCCGTACATGCCAGCGGGTGGAGCTGGATGGCCTTACCCTCGATCAGTTTGGGCTGGAAGGCCTGGATACCAAGACGGTGCAGCGTCGGTGCACGGTTCAGCAGCACGGGGTGGCCCTTCATGACATTCTCAAGGATGTCGTAGATGACGGGTTCACGGCGGTCGACAATCTTCTTGGCCGACTTGACGGTCTTGACGATGCCGCGCTCAATGAGCTTACGGATGATGAACGGCTTGTAGAGCTCGGCTGCCATCAGCTTCGGCAGACCGCACTCGCCCATCTTCAGCTCAGGACCGACGACGATAACCGAACGGGCTGAGTAGTCGACACGCTTACCGAGCAGGTTCTGACGGAAGCGGCCCTGCTTACCCTTCAGCGAGTCGCTGAGGGACTTCAGCGGGCGGTTGCTGTCGCTCTTGACGGCGCTTGACTTGCGGCTGTTGTCGAACAGCGAGTCGACAGCCTCCTGAAGCATACGCTTCTCGTTGCGCAGGATGACCTCGGGAGCGTGAATCTCCATGAGGCGCTTCAGACGGTTGTTACGGATGATGACGCGACGATAGAGGTCGTTCAGGTCGGAGGTGGCAAAGCGGCCACCGTCCAGGGGAACGAGCGGGCGCAGTTCGGGCGGCGTCACAGGGATGATTTTCATAATCATCCACTCAGGACGGTTGATGCCCTTCTCCACACTCTGGCGGAAGGCCTCGACCACCTGCAGGCGCTTCAGGGCCTCGTTCTTGCGCTGAACCGATGAGTCGGTGTTGGCGCGGTCGCGCAACTCGTAGCTGAGCGAGTCGAGGTCGAGTTCAGCCAGCAGCTGATAGATAGCCTCGGCACCCATCTTGGCGATGAACTTGTTGGGGTCAGAATCGTCAAGATAGTCGTTGTTCTCGCCGACGACATTGTCGATGATATCATTGTATTCCTCCTCAGAGAGCAGGTCAAACTTGTTGGCACCTAAGGCTTCGTTGCCCTCACCGTCCTTCTTGCCAGCCATAACACCTGGCTGGATGACGATATAACGCTCATAATAGATGACGGCATCGAGCTTCTTGGTAGGCAGACCAAGCAGATAGCCGATCTTGTTGGGCAGCGAGCGGAAATACCAGATGTGAGCCACGGGAACCACCAGCTCGATGTGTCCGGCACGCTCACGGCGCACCTTCTTCTCGGTCACCTCAACACCACAGCGGTCGCAGACGATGCCCTTGTAACGGATACGCTTGTACTTGCCGCAGGCACACTCATAGTCCTTGGTAGGACCGAAGATGCGCTCGCAGAACAGACCATCGCGCTCAGGCTTGTAGGTACGGTAGTTGATGGTCTCGGGTTTGGTCACCTCGCCGAAACTGCTCTCGAGGATGTCTTCGGGTGAAGCAAGTCCGATGGTAATCTTGGTGAAATTACTCTTTGTCTTATTATCTTTCTTGAAAGCCATAACTTCAATTTTTCAACTTTTCAACTTTTCAATTTTCTATTAGTCCATCGTGATGCTCAGACCGAGACCACGGAGCTCGTGCAACAGCACATTGAGCGACTCGGGAATACCCGGTGTAGGCATGGGCTCACCCTTGACGATGGCCTCGTAGGCCTTGGCGCGGCCCACGGTATCATCAGACTTGATAGTAAGAATCTCCTGAAGCACATGGCTGGCACCAAAGGCCTCCAGTGCCCAGACTTCCATCTCACCGAAACGCTGGCCACCGAACTGGGCCTTACCGCCGAGCGGCTGCTGAGTGATGAGAGAGTATGGACCGATAGAACGGGCATGCATCTTGTCCTCAACCATGTGACCGAGCTTGAGGAAGTAGGTGATACCTACCGTAGCAGGCTGGTCGAACTTCTCACCAGTCTCACCATCATACAGATGGGTAGAGCACAAGCGGGGCAGACCTGCCTTGTCAGTCCACTCAGCGAGGTCA
>JAEEGK010015218.1_pt1 | contig 17091 bp, 18 predicted proteins | sample 8958771 | NCBI WGS metagenome assembly JAEEGK01 (sample SAMN16246547, study PRJNA631951) | gut metagenome | biome: gut microbiome; feature: rumen; material: SC-attached | host: Bos | place: Iran: Karaj | collected 2018-10 | reverse complement strand
GGAACTCTTCTATGTCCTTCTCCTGGGTAAAATCGTATGTGGCCTGGAATCTGCTGTTGGAAGTCTTCAGCTGGTTTATCAGTTTCCTTGCCAGTTTCCTATAAGAACTCTCTCCCTGACCATGCTCCCTTTTAACCTTTTCACGCAGTTGTTTGAGGTCATTCTGGGCATTACTTAACTCTGCCTTGAATCCCTTCCTCATTTTTTGAAGAGCTAATTCATCCTTTCTGAATACAGGATCCATCGACCTTACATGAATATAGCAATTATACGAATGGGCTGTTTGGTCAAACCATGCCCCAACCCTCGCATCGGTTATCAGAGTCTCAACGGCACTCCTCATGGACTTTGTAACGGGTATTCTCCGCATGGCCAATTCCCAAAGGAGTTTGTTCACATCTTCTATAGTTGCGATGCTATTGAAGCCGATTTCCAACAGGATTTCTTGTGCTTCCTGAATATCCCCATCACTGGCAAGCTCTTTTTCAGCCGGTCTCGTGTCAAAGAATGGAGCCAATTGGGCATCTGAATATGGTGGGAAGGTGCACTTCAACCATACTTTTTTCCGTTCAATCCATGAATTAACGGACTCTATATATCGTTCTGCCTTGGGTTCTCCTTCACATTTCTCCTTCACATATGCTGTTTCCAGATCAAACAATGCTTCGTGGAAGATAACACTCAGCATATCTTCATCAATATGCTTATTCAGGATACGATTGTTAGGCTTATTGGTCTCACTATACGGGAACTTAATCCCTGCAGCAGCCAACTGTCTTCTTACGAAGTCCTTAGCCTGTACATGAAGTTCTTCACCCTGCTGATTAATGTTGACCACAATGGCTCTATGGCCATATGCTCGCAGAAGGTCTATCAGGTATTCCGTAGCGTGATTCAGACTATCCATCATATTTTCTCTAAAGTCCTAATCACATGAATAACCACACCCCAGACCTCGAAATACTCTGGGGTGTCTATCTTAAATACTGGGTATTCATCATTGGCAGGGCGCAGCTCTATATAGCCATCGTCTTTATGTTTCAGATCGAGATATTTCATCGTAAATCCTTCACCACCCCACCAAGCAACGACAATGGATCCGTCGTGCGGCTGAACAGCCCTGTCGATAATCACACGGTCACCGTCGAAGATGCCAGCGTCTATCATTGAATCCCCTTCGACATCGCCGTAGAACGAAGCTTCTGGATGTTTGATGTAGTCACGGTTGAAGTCCAGTGTCTCATGCGAATAGTCAATGTTGATAGGGAACCCTGCTACGACCTCTGCATGTTCCAGCTCCAGTTTGGTGTCAAATACACCTTTGATTATCTTAATGTTACCCATAAATCCTAATAAATCTCAAATTCAGGCACAAATTTACGCATTATTATTCATATTTCGCCTTAAATGACTAAATTTGCAACAATTATTAATAATAAAGTAGTCTGGCAAACTGTGAGCGATATGAACTATTACTATCCATTTGGTGAAATCGTCCATCCTCTGGTTCAACAAGACAAGACACCTAAAAAGGTGTTTGTCCTTGGAGTCTATGCAAGTGCTGTTCATGCCCGCTGGAAGATTGGAAGCAAAACAATATGTCCAGCCATGGCTGTTGCCAGTGAACCGAGAATCTTTTGGGATGGTAATCCAGAAGAAGCTGCTGAGATTATCAGCAGAATACACCTTCCAGAAGGACTTGGAACACTTGAACCTGCAGGCAGTCACTTGAATGGGCCTTCGGCAAAGGTTTTGGATGAACATATCCTGGCACCACTGGGCTTCACACGAAAAGATGCCTGGCTTTGTGACTTATTGCCAGAAACAAGAATTAATGCCGGGCAGGCAAAGGTGATAAAGGAGAAATACGAGCCACTGATGAAAGAATATGGCTTGAATCCTGTGACTATTCCACCGCGTCCTACGATGTTCTGCGACCAGAAGCGCAGTGAGGAGATCCTATCAGAACTTGAAGAATCACAAGCCGGACTTCTTGTATTGCTTGGGGACATCCCCATTCAGCAGTTCCTGAACAGAGTGGCCAACGTTAATTATACGACCCTACAGGAATATGTTGACATCTATGGTTATGGGAACAGTTCCGATACAATCATCAATAATCGTAAAATATCTGTCCTTCCTCTTGCCCACCCCAGACAAATAGGTGCTTTGGGCGCCCATAGTGAAAAATGGAACAATGCCCACCATAAATGGGAAAATAAGGCATAATTGAATCTTACAGATAACAAAACGACTCTATTCCCACGTCCATCCCCATTGGGACGGAGGCGGAAATATGCGTCATAAAAAGAACCTAAAATCTTAAAAGTTAAATCTTGAATAGTTGAAGATGGATGCTGATGTTCTCGTTGTGTTCATGCAGTACGTTCTGGAGTTGGTGTACGTACAGCACCTTCTGATCATGGAACACAGGAACATCGTCCTTGATTACAATCTTATTATCGCTGCCCAGCTGGGGATGCGTAAACGCATTTGCTCCGGTTTTGTCCTTCACCCAGCCATTCTTTTCGAGCAGTAGTGTCGTAACGGGGATTGGCTCGATTCCACTTGGATAGAGCAAAATCTCGTCTGTGCTGATGTCACTACTGTCATCGTACAGTTTTGCTTCGGCAACAAGCATACCGTTCTTCTTATAAAGGGAAGTAATTCTGGCGATCTCGTCGTTATTCTTCACCCACGACCCTATTGCTAATTCCTTTGAGTCTATTATTACCTTATTCATAATTTTATTTATTGAATTAATGATTTATGTACGCACATACACGCGCGAAAAAAAGAGGGCTGACAGCTCTCGTTGTCTGTCAGTCCTCTCGTTGTGTTAAGCCGTTAGGCTTCGTTTGTCAGAATGTGATTGGGCCGTGGCCCATGCAACTGGTAGTACCCAGTGCCGTCAGGGCTGCTGTGAGGATGCTCACAATCACCTGAATGACGGTCTTCCAAGTTTCCTTTTTCATAGCATCAGATATTAAGGTGAATACTTGCTGAGTTCGAGGGGGAGGGCGATTTGGCTCCCCCTCTTATCTCAGCCATTGCCTAGTCCTGGTCCATGAAGTCCATCTCGTCAGTTTCGGAGTTGATCTCCAGAACTGTGCCCTTTGTAGGCATCTGGAACGAACCAGTGTAGGTTCCGTCGTTCTCGGTCAGCGTGATGCGAACGCCGTTGACCTTGACAATAGGCTCCAATTCGCTTGCTGACACGACGCTGACGTTTACGTTAGAGCCGGAGTGCACGTTGTCGTTGCTGTTGATTTCCTGCTCGCTGTCGTCCGTCACGGTCGAGGTTCCGTTGCCATACTTGTAGATCACCAGTCGGTAGTCACCCTCAGTGCCACTCTCCGAGCCGCTGTTGCCGCCAGTGTTGCCGCTTTGGCTACCACTGTTGCCTCCAGTGTTCGAGCCGCTACCACTGTTGCCGCCCTGGTTCTGCGAACCGCTGTTCTGTGAACCACCGTTGTCAGGCGTTACGGTGCCAGTGCCACCGCCGTTGGAGCCACCACCTTGGTTCTGTGAACCGCCGTTCTCCGTTGAGCCGTTACCCGTAGTGCCGTTGTCCTCGTCGCTCTTCACGAGGCTCTCCACGTTGATGAACTCGGCCTGCTTCAGGAACTCTCGCGAACTGATGTTCTGCTCCTGTTCCTGCTCGGGCAGGAAGCGGATGTGCAGACCCTTGATGTCCTTATTCACGCTGAACTTGTCCTTGGTCAGCGCTCCACCCTTCGCGCACTCGATGGTGGTGTAGAACGTGCCGAGACCTTCAATCTTCACCTTCTTCGAGTTGAGCAGCATCTCCAGCAGACAGCTGCGGAACTTCTCCAGCACGCCGTACACGACGTCGGGTGTGTAGATGCTTCCGTGCTCGCTGATGTGGTTTGCCAGCTTGCGGGTGTTCAGACTCTCCAGATTCTTCACGCGAGCGTAGAACTTGCCGTAGGCGGCAGTGTGCTCGTTCTTGTTCTGGTACACTTCATAAATAATCTTCGCCATAATCTTGTGTTTTTTGGTATTAGTATTATCCTGCTCGGCCAGCTACATCGGGTGGCCGAATCCCGCGTGTTTTTCAGATCTGATTGCGAGTGCAAAGTTACACAAAATATCAATGCAAAACAATAGTTCCCCCCAATTATTTTTGAGAAATTTGCCACGTTAACACTTGGCGAAACTGCTCCCGTTCGGCAGACACTAAGCAAGCTTAGTCTGCTCTCACTTACTCGCAGCTTTATATTATTAACATTTGCTCTTTATGAAGAAAGAATCCTTCTGGATTTATCAAAAATCTTTACTAATTCAGCGATGGTGTATCTAAGTGATGCTGAAAGATATAAAACCATATTTATAGCTCGATTTTGCCAATATCTTTCCGAGGCTGCGCGCTGGCGGCGAGAACAGTTCAATCCCGCTCGACGAATAGTTCAATCTATGAGATTGCACCGTTCCCGTTCCAAGCGACCAGTAAGCCTGTTATTTACCTCCCTAACCGGTCGACTGCCGTTTTCCCGTTTTCCCGTTTCGTCAACCGTTCTGCCGATACGAAAATTTTTACCATATTCTATATTACTATAATATATAATTATAATTATATATTATAGTAAAATTAGAACTCAAAAGATTTCATTCATTCACAACCACATCACGAAACGGGAAAACGGCACAACGGGAAAACGCATGTGTTTGCTATTGAAAGACCCATAATCGCAAAAACATGTGTCTTGTCATTGTGAACGCAGTGAGTTCACAATTCTCAATAGAATAGATTTTCCATGCAGTGAGTGGAAAATTGCGCGTTTTATTAAATAATGTGTAAAATTGCGTAGAAATGTTTATGTTTGGAAACTTTTTCGTATCTTTGCCCGATATTAGGTAAACTGTGCATATATGAAACGAATTTGGAATACGTTTTGCGAAGAAATCAGCAAGAACAAAGGCGTAAAGGAAATGACCTTCGAGAAAGAAATAGTGAAGGGCTTCCTGCAAGCACTGGGTTGGTCGCGCTATGACGGCAACCTTGAAGAACAGTATGGCTTGTATAGTCGTAAATGGATTCCTGATTTCGTGTTCTATCTGAACAATGACAAAAACGCCAAGGAGATTATTCTTGAGTTGAAGAAGCCTGACCACAAGCAACGCAAGGTGGATATCGAGCAGATTGAGGCCTACATGAAGTTGACGGATTGCCGCTTTGGGCTCTACTTTGGCGAGAAGTTAGAAGTGTTCTATTTGGAGGAAAAGGACGGCAAGCGTTCAGCTGCATCAGTCACCACAATTGACTGGACTATTGACAACGAAGCTGGTGCGAATCTCATAGAATTGCTGGATTTCAAGAACTATGACAGGAAAAAGCTGGAACAGTTTTGTTTGGACAATATCTATTTGAACACCTTCCTCCGCCATTGCAAACACCAAGGAGGCCAACAACAGCTTTATGATTGCATCATGGAGCGTTTTATATTACCAGAATCAATGGCTGGTAGTTTGCGCTCGCGCTTGAAGTTTACCATTGTAGATAACCCTGAAACTGAAGAAAAGCCGGCATCGCCCGCTGCTGTTATTCCCACTACTACACAAGTACGAAATGGCAAGGGGAATGTATGGCTGATTTGCTACGACAAGAAGTATTTTGATGTAGAAGGTTGCTTCAAGAAATACGGTCAGATTTATTGGCGGCATAAGGCAGGTGTGCAGAACGTGCAGAAAGGTGACATTGCCTATCTCTATTCCTCCAGCCCTGAAAGTGCGATTCGATTTAAGGTAGAGGTGGTTGAAAGCCAGATACCTTACTCGCCAGCTGTAGATGAAGGTGATGAGTTTGCAAAATCATCTTCCAATGACATCGACTATAGCGACAAGTTGTTCTTCCTTGTGCGCCCCATTGCAGACACAAACAGTCCTGCGCTGAAACATGAGGCGATGATGAAACAGAAACTGATGGGTAAACGTCCTTCAACTACGAAGCTCTCCAAGGAGGAATTCAAGTCTCTAAGGCAATACATCGAGCAGCATTTTGATGATGCAGCTCCAACAGAGAAACCAGTTGCTCCTGCACCTGCCCAAAAAGCAAAGCCTAAAAAGCAAGACAAGCCCAAGACAAAGGCAGACCGCCGCCCACCGTTCAAATTCTCGATGATTGGTTTGAAGCCTGGCGATGTGGTTTACTTTGAACATGGTGACATTCCTGTAACGGTGGTTTCTGAAAACACCGTTGCTTACGATAGTGAAATATATACCCTTTCCCGTTTCTGCAAGCACTTTATGCCAGACGAAGGCAGTGAGAACAGAGAGTATCAAGGCCCAGCCCATTTCCTTTATAACGGCAGGACTTTGGACGATATCAGAAAAGAGAAAGAAAAGAAATAATAGATAATTATGCCCGTTCTAAATTGGATAGGAAAAGATAGTGTGGTGACGTACCACTCGAAGGTTCCGTTTCGCACGCTGAGCCTGACGTATGGCTATACGGCAGAGCATAGGCGTGAGGAAGGGTTGTCGAGTGAAAGCGGCAACATGATAGTTTTTGGCGACAATCTGCTTAGTTTGAAAGCGTTGTTGCCACGACTGGAAGGACAAGTGAAATGCATATACAACGATCCTCCTTATAACACAGGAAAGCCTTGGACTTATTCAGATGATTGCAACGACCCACGTACTCGCGATTGGATAAACAAAGTAGTAGGCAAACAAGGGGAAGATTTGAGTCGTCACGACAAATGGCTCTGTATGATGTATCCACGTCTGGTATTGATGCGCAGGATGCTTCGCCCTGATGGTGTGATATTCATTTCGTGCGATGATAATGAGCAGGCCGCCCTTCGCCTGATGATGAATGAGATTTTTGGCGAGGACTGCTTTGTTAGCAATATTATCTGGCAGAAATCATATTCGCCTCGAAACGACAGTAAAGGGATACCAACGACAACAGATCATATTATCGCTTATAGTAAAAGGCCAGGTTGGAATCCGTTCAAACTCGAAAGGACGGAAGGAATGAACGCAAGATATGCTAATCCTGATAATGATAAGGATTATTGGCGTCCTGATAATGCATATGCTCCCAATGCGATTACTCACCAAGGAATGGTATATGCCATTCAAAATCCTTTCACAGGAAAAATGATTTATCCCATTGTATCAAACACGTGGCGTTATGAGCAAGATGACATGCTTGATATCATGAATGGTTGGTGTGAGTATGAATTGCGTGACTTGAACGATGCGGAAGAACGAGCAAGAATATGCGGTATAAGCTCTGATGAAGTGCGTCAGGGTGTGATGGGTATCGTACTTAAAGAAAGTCTTGAGGTTAGTAAGCAAAAAGCTCAAGCTGTATTAGAACGTGGTCAATGGCCCAAGTATTATTTTACAAGCCTGGGTAATCTTAGCAGAAAAACCTATCTTGGTGAGGTCGGTGGCAGAGTCACCACAAACTTGTGGCCATTCTCAGAAGTAGATAATACTGATGGCGCTAAGAAAGAACTTATAGAGATATTCGAGGGTGCTGTTCCATTTGATACGCCCAAGCCTACACGTCTGATTGACCGTATTCTTGAAATCGCTGTTGAACCTGGCGACATAGTTATGGATTGCTTCGCAGGTAGTGGCACTACAGCTCACTCTGTGCTGAAGGCAAATCTGAAAGATGGCGGCGATAGGAAGTTTGTGTTGTTAGAGGTAGATGCTGATATTGTAAAAACTACCCAAGAAAGAGTCCAACGCGCCATTAGTGGGTACGAATATACAGGAACAAAAACGGAACGCATTTATGAAAAGAAACTCAATGCCAACACGTTGAAACGCATAACAGATTATTACGAAGATGCTAAGCAAACTTACGAACAAGCCAAAGCGTCTGACAATTATACTGATGTACATCAGCCAACGGTGAAAGATAATAATCTGGTGGTAGAAGCAGAGAAGTATTACGATGGGCTTCGCGATGGTTTGGGAGGAGGTTTCGATTTCATGGAACTGGGTGCCCCAATCTTTAAGGATGGTACAAAGATGCTGAATGAAGATGTGGGCGAATCAGAACTACGTCGCTATGTATATTATACAGAAACACATCAACCATTGATGCAGACACGCTCAGAAGATTATCCCTATTGGCTCGACGATTATCAGGGCGTAGGCTATTACTTCTATTACGAAGCAGACCAGCCCACAACCTTGTCTAACGAAACACTATTAAATGTGGTGAAGGGGCGTATGGACGGTGGTCTGATTGTATATGCTGACCTCTGTGAATTCTCTGACGATGAATTAGAACAAATGGGTATCACATTCCGTCAGATACCAAGAGATATTCGTAGATTCTAAAAACAACGAAAGATGAAGCTAAAGACCTATCAGAAAGAAGTGCTGGCAGACCTGAAGAATTATCTGGAGCATTTGCGCAAGTCGAATGATTTGCGAGAGGCTTTCCGTCAGCACTGGCTCGACAGGAGCATAGATCCACATACGAAGAACAACGACCTGTTGCATGCTTACAACAATTCGTTAGCACCAGGCATCCCCAACGTAACGCTGAAAGTACCTACGGCTGGTGGTAAGACTTATATCGCGGCCAACGCTCTGCCTCTCATATTCGACTACCTGCCCCAAGAACAGCCTCGTGTAGTTGCGTGGTTCGTACCTAGCGACTCTATACGCGAACAGACATTACGTAATCTGCAAACACCAGGCCATCCATATTATGAAGCGCTTCAAAGTTATTGTGGCAACTTGGTGGTTGAGGGTAAGGAAGAAGCACTAATGGGAACGGGTCTAAGTCCAACAGCTGTTAATGACCAGTTGACAGTCTTAGTGCTGTCTGCTCAAAGCTTTGCCACAAAAGAACGAGACGATTTGCTTTCTTGGCGACAAAATGCATTCTTTGCACAATGGGATGGACACTACCACTATAGTACAGAACAGCGTATAGAAGGGGCTGATGAACTGAGTCTTATTCAATGGTTGGCTTGGCAACGTCCTGTTTGCGTGGTAGACGAAAGCCATAACTTTGGATCAGATATGCGAACAGAAATGCTTCGTTTGTTGAATCCGTCGTTCATACTAAACCTGACAGCTACTCCTAAACCAGATGCCAACATTGTAAGCTTTGTGGATGCAGGAAAGTTGAAAAAAGAATCGATGGTGAAACTGCCTGTAGTTCTTTACAATATGGAAAGCGTAGATGATGTGATAGCCAATGCCATCCTTTGGCAGAAAACGCTGGAACGTCATGCTATACAGGCACAAAGACAGAATAATGGCCATTATATCCGTCCAATAGTGTTATTACAAGTGGAGCCGCGAACTGGCCAGGAGAATGCCAACTATGAGCTTGTAATGCAGACCTTATTAGACAATAATATACCCAGGGAACAAATCAAGTATAAATTGGCTGAGCCATTGAACGAACTTAAGAATATTGATCTGTTGGCTTCAGATTGTCCTGTACGTTATATCATCACTGTTAATGCGCTGAAAGAAGGTTGGGATTGCCCATTTGCCTACATCCTTGCAGCCTTGTCAAATCGAACATCCCCCATCGATGTTGAGCAAGTGTTGGGAAGAATCCTAAGACAGCCTAATGCACGTCGAAGTAGTGACCCATTGCTGAATGAAAGTTATGTGCTTACATCAAAACAGGACTTTCATGATGCTGCAGAAGCTGTCATCCGTTCTCTACAGAAATCTGGCTTCAGCCGCCGTGACTATAGATTGGCTAAAACAGAGCCGCCTAAAGTTAAGACAGAAGACCCTAAGCCAGATCCATCTGTACAAGAACCTTCTTTCTTTGGAAACGTTGGGGAAGCGTTAAACACCACATCTGAGGGTGTTGCAGCACGACTTGCTGCTGCATCTGTTGCAGATGGTACTTTCGAGGAGATTGCTATCCAGCAAGGAGAGCAATATAATGAGGAAACAAACCAGCAGACAGGGAACAACGATTTAAAGTCTATGATTAATACCTATCCCATGCGCCAAGATGTGAGTGAAGTTGCAAAGGCCATTCGCATCCCATTGTTCTCTATTGAGAATAAGAATATCAATGACTTGATGCCAGAGCCTCATATTCTGCTGACGGAAGAGAAGTTGAACAAGGGCTTCAATCTGTTAGAGCAAGACACAAAGGTATCACTGACTGATTCACAGTCTGGTGTTGTCAGCATTGACCTGAAAGACGGTGGCGACGGTCAGTTCACACCAAAACGTACTACTGTAAACGAGTCTGTACTAAACAGTCTTCGCCAAACATTTGCGTCTTTTTCTCCAGAAATGAAACGGTCACAACTGACGGAAATCATTGTTAACAAACTGCACTATAACAGCATTCAGCGTAATGACCTTGTAGAGTATGTAAAACGTGCTTTAGCGAAATATAATGGTGAACAGCTTTCTGACTTCTACCTTACAGCCAAGAAGACGGCAGAAGTGTTCACGGAGAAGATTGACGACTTGTTAGAAATCTACAGACTGGAGCAGTTGAAGAGATGGCTTCATGCCCGCTATGTGCAAATGAATTGCTATTGGGAATTTCCCTTAGAGCAAAATGTGGCATCAGTATGGGATAGTCTTGATAAAAGTCTGTATATAGCCGAGGAACATGCCAGCACTTTTGAAGAGGGTATCATGGCGAGAATTGCGGCAGAAGATAACGTACTGTTCTGGCATCGTAATACCCAAAACAAGCGTAGCACCTTTACTATTAATGGCTTTAAACGACATCAACCAGACTTCATTGTAGTGTTGAAGAGTGGCGATGTACTGTTGATTGAAACTAAGGGTAAGCCATACATGAACGAAGACAGCAAACGTAAGGCAGAACTTGGTAGAATATGGGAAGAGTATGCCAATAGGAATGGAGGAAAGTTCCATTATTACATGGTATATCAGGCAGAGTATGGTGCTGATAATGCTGTGAGTGTAGCTGAACTCATTGAACAAATCCGTCTTTTTAAATAAGCTCATATGATTATTGCCAAGGCTCTTTATTACATGACCTCAGAGAAAGCATCAAAGCTGAATTGGAAGCGTATGACCCACGATTTCAATGAGGCTTCTATTGATGCTTTCATTGATATGCAGAACAACAGACAGGATAAGTTGTCAGTCTGCGACATGATACTAAGCGCCTTGAAGAACGACACCCAAAAGCACATCCATGAGGCTGAGATTGAGAGTAAGTTGCAGCTGATTCGCAAGATGATAGAGAATGGCGTCTATTCGCCATACAGAGAAATAGAACGTCTGACGAAAGAGAATGACGTGAAGGACAAGCAGATAACGGAGTTGATGACTCAGTTGGAGGCAGCTAAAGACAACGGCGATGAACTAAAGGAGGAAGAACTATTGACAAAGATTGTGCAGCAATCCATCCGTTTAGGTGTTGAAGTAACTACTCATGTTGATCATGTGCTGAGAAAGGTTTATTGGGGTACGAACAAGTTCCCCAAACACTTTGAATGGCTTGATGAATACATTGCCCATCCAGAATCGCAGAATTCCATTTTTGAGGCCATTAAGGAACAGACAGAAATGCTGAAAAAGGTTGCGAATAAGCCTACGACACAGAATATCTATGGCGACAAGAATGAGTTTCAAGGTGGAGCGCAGTTGCTGAAGATGGCTATACCTGAGGGTGCTGACCCTGCTGAGATCGTTGCACGCATAGCCGAACAGCAGAAGCAGATAGAAAAGAAAAAAGAAAATAGGTAGATATATATGAGCGACGAACAGAAATATATCATTCATGGCCTGGATGAATACATCCGCCAGGGGGAGCCGCAACAGCGTGAGCGTGCCAACTACAACGACCTGACAGCTGGTATCTCAGAGACCACGCTCTATCTGGAGCGATTCTTCCGTAGCATGCTGCTGGGCGAAGAGCACGACCTGAGAAACAGAATCATGCATGTGGATTGGGGAAAGGTAGCTGATGACACATCTGGTCAAAGTGCAAAATTGAGCGACGAACTGCCTCCAAAGTGCAAAAATTGCACTTTAGAAGAGGTGGCGGTGCTTCGCATGATGCCAGGAGAAGCTGATTGTGAAGCGCGTGAACGGTAAGCGTAATGGATACTGGGAATTTATAGAGTAACGTGGAATGAGTGATTCGAAGGAATATATCAAGGGCGACAAGCATGTGCACCAGGCTGGGAGCATCATGATTAAGTTCGCACAATATAACGTGCCTGGACAGAAGGGCGACTGGAAGCAGCAGGAAGAAAAGGAGGCCGACGAACTGGAGAAGGAGTTTGCTGACTTTGAAGAGGTTGTGGATGTAACGGCTGAAGCTCCAGTAAAAGAGGAAGAACACAAGAGGACATTTGCCTCTGCTGTGGTCAATGTAGCAAAAGTGGATGCTGTTGTGAGCTTGATACGCCAGTTGATGGAGGGCAAGATAAAGCCGAAAGATGTATTGATGCCTGTGAGGGCTGCGATGGATGCAGGCGTTATTCGCAGACCTACGTGGGGAGAGTTCTGCCAGGAGTTTGGCTCGTATAGATTAAAGTCGAAGACTTCGTTTAGTGACTATACCAATCCAGACAAAAGCCCCTACGCAGGAGCTGATTTCCAAATGATGAAGGAGAAGTTTAGTCAGTTGATGTCTGAAGGGCAATAAATAGATTTTAAAAACGTTATAAAGATATGAATTACTTTATTAAAAACATCCACATCAATAAGTTGTTCCATCTGAACGACATTGATATTCCTATTGCAGACGAAAAGTGTCCGCATCTTATTATAACTGGTAAGAACGGAAGCGGAAAAACGGTATTGTTGAATGCGATATCAGACTTCCTGAATATCATTAAGAATGACCAATCTGCTGAGTTCCTTGGATATTTTAAGCTGTTAGATGGCTGGAATAACACCTTGAAGAATGCAACAGATGATCATGGGAAAATTCAGGCTCAAAATAAAATTAACAATGTAACAAAACTGATTGAGAACCTTTATGGCAGGGTTGATGTGCAATCAGACCTACTGGTGAGTATCATTGAGAAATATAATAAGGGAGAGTTTGTTATAGCGTTTTATCAGGCAGACAGAAAAGTCAAAATGTCTGAGCCAAAGAACCCTACAAAGCCCGTATATAATAAGAAATGTGATGTAAAGGAAACTGCCACGTCGCAATTCTTGAATTTCCTTTCGGACCTGAAGATTCAGGAGGCATTGGCACGAAATGAGAAACAGACGAAGGACGCTGATGAAATCAATGCCTGGTTTGAGGACTTCGAAGGTATGATGAGACAGATATATCAAGACAATAATCTCAGCTTGGAATTTAACTACAGGGACTATAGCTTCAAAATCTGTACAGAAGGTAAGAAGTTCAAGTTCACTGAGGTCTCTGATGGCTTTGCTGCTGTATTGGATATTGTGGCAGACCTGATTCTGAAAATGCAGGATGACAATTCGCTGACACGAAGCTATCAGAAAGAGGGCATTGTGCTGATTGACGAGATTGAAACGCATCTGCATCTGGCTTTGCAAAAGGTTATTATGCCGTTGCTGACGAAGGTATTTCCCAACATTCAATTTATCATCACCACGCATTCCCCATTTGTGCTGAGTTCTATGCCTAATGCCGTGGCATACGACTTGGAACATCAGGAAGTGCTGGATAATCTGACAGAATATTCTTACGAATCGTTAGCAGAAGGTTATTTTGGCGTCAGAACACAGTCGAGCTATGCTGAAATGCAACTGGAAACATTCAAGAAGCTGCTTTCAAAGGAAGAACTGTCTGATGCAGAAAAGGTTGAGATAAAACAATTGAAATCTGATTTTGAGAAGATAACAGAAGTGGTTTCTCCGCTGATTGTTGGTGAGTTCCGCCAGATTGTTATTCAGAACGCAGAAAAACTTAGCAGCCTGTAATTATGATTAAAGTAGAGAAGAGTCCCAACGTTCCTTCTTCGCTGACAACAACGACTGCATACAACGGGCAGGATGTCGTATGTCAACTGCTTGCTGACCAGCATGACAAATGCTATATCTGCGAGAGGAACCGTGATACGGATTTTGAAATAGAACACCATAAGAGTCAGACCAATTATCCTGGTCTTGTTCAAGACTGGGACAATCTGTTTATGGGATGTACTTATTGCAACAGAAAGAAATCGAGCGATTTTGACAACACACTCAATCCTAAAGACTGCCCGATTGAAGACGAGATTGAACAGCGCATTGACTTTGCCAACAAAAAGGCTTTGTTTGTAGCCAGAGTTAACGATGCTCAGCATAACGAAACCGTCAGACTGTTGGAAAGAGTGTTCAATGGAACTAAGCGAATAAGGACGACAAGAGAAGAGCGATTCTTTGAACGGGTAATAAGCGTCATCAACAAATTCTCAGACCTTATTATTTGTTACCAGAGTCACCCTGATGCAATCACAGAGAAAGCCATCAAGGATGAACTGGCAATAGACAAAGAACTATTGGGTTTCAAGTATTGGATTATCCGCGATACTCCGTTGTTATATGAGGCTTTTGCACAGGATATAATTTGGAATAAATGATTTCCGCTGTAAGGAAATCGTAAAGGATTTCTGGTCATTTCTGGTCATTTCTGGTCGTTCAGAAATGACCATTTTTATTTTTAGGTGGTATTATGGAAAACATGTAATTTTGCAATCAGTTCATCAACTATGACCTGCCTTGGCAGGTGGATGGTAAAAGAAATTTTAGTATTAACCAGAGTGGAGTGAGAGTCCTCTGAGGTGAAAAGCTAGCAATCTTTCTCTTCTCACAAAGCTTTGAGTTATGACAAAGAACTTTAGTGAGTACATATACCTCGATGGTTTATGGCTCAGAAGAGAACAACTATTACAGTTGGCAATGGGCGTGGGCAATTATGCCCAAGCAGAGCACTATCTCTTTGCTTTGTTGGCTGACGCTGTAGTGAAAGGTAAGCGTGAGGCCATACTGGAGGTAAACAAGGTAAGAGAGCACTATGGCGTAAAGGCTATACCTTTATCTGATGATGACTTGGAGGACGACGATGACCTTCAAGGGAAAACACGGCTTACGGCTGCTGACGAGCAGGCCAAGAAGCTGTTCCTCAAAATGACGAGAGAGGAAAAGCTGGATGTGCTGCGGCGGAGCATGAGGCGCCTGTTGGCCGACTACCACCTATTTAATTATGCGCGTCACTGGCTGGCCATCTTCTTGGTGGTGAGAGACCGTCTTGTGGGCGAAAGTCTTAACCAGACAAGCTTTATTGACCTTGCCAGTGAGATAACCCCTGATGACCTGCCTGAGAAGCTGCGTATGTGTAAAAACACGATGAAGAACTTCAGCCGTGAGATTAAGGAGTCAGACCGTGGTGAGGTGTACTACAGGATGAAGCATAATCCTCAGGAACTGCTGTGTGATACGTTCTGGAGCATAATCCAAGAGACGATTTTGACGGAGATTTGACGAACAAACAATATGATTTGACGAACAATTTGACGATAAATCGGATAGTTGACGAATCCCCAATTTTGCATTGTTTTTTTGCTGAACTTTGCAGACGAAAATCAAAAGTAAAGCAAAAATAAAAAGAAAATGAAAAAGAGAATTATTTACGTTGGAACGCTGATAGATCTGGCCGCGATTTTCGAGCCAGATGAAGAAGCAGAAAGTATCGAAGTTACAAACATTATAAAATATAAAAGCTATGAGTAAGAAAGAAATTAAGGAGCAGGCCAAGGAACAAAAGCGCCTTGCAATCCTGTTGAGAACAATGGTTAACGGCTATATGCTGGAGGTGAACAACGAGGGCTATATGTACTTCAACGCCCAAAGTCTGCTGGAGGGCTTCATGGTTCACGTGGGACTTGAACGTTTGGAGTCGATGACCAAGGAGGAGATCAAGGATATGCTGAACTCGCTGAAGGATGGCAGTGCCGTGAAGAAACTCCAGGCAGAGGTGACAGAACTGAAAGCCTTGGTGGATGACCAGAAGAAGCAGATCAGAGACTTGAAGAAGACTATCAAAGAACTTAAAGAAGAATAAGGATATGGCTAAGGAGATTAGAATCACGAGCGTTCGTAACGCTCACGGCTGCAAGATTAAGAAATGTTGCGCCAGTTGTCAACACAAGTGTATTGAGAGCGACGGTACAAGAGTTTGCGCCTCGATGATGCTGAAGGTTCAGCAGAAGTTCAAGTGCAAGAAGTGGCAAATGTCTGACGGTCTGAAGAACGCAGGCAAATGCGACGGCAAAGTGAAGCGCAAGGAGTACCTGATCTACGTACAGGAGACTCGCAGTACTGAAAGGCTACGGGTAGGCGACGGCACGTCGGGAATGAGTGATGGCATTCAGAATGGCATTATCACAGAGCTGGAGCATAAGGCTTTGGAGGAGATACGCAAGATGTTTACAGAGAAATTTGGAAGTATCTATGTGATGGAATAAGACATAAACGAGTCGGAGGATGAGCGAGGAAATGTGTACGTACGAATTGAGCTCAACTAAAACCCCGCTTTCCAATGCTCATTAATTCGATAAGATTATGCGAAAATATGTAGAGATTCCATTAGAAATAATGGAGCGCCTTGCAAAAGGCAAGTGTGTGGAAGGTTCGCTTCGTCGTGACGAGTGGACAGGTAAAGTAACCTTTAGGGCTTATCAGCGTCAGCCTCGTGATCGCCATGAACGTGTGGTGTGTCAGTTGGAGAACGGCTGGTTGAAGGAGTCGCCCCAGCGTTACAAGTTCTATAACAGCGTCAGGAAAGACCTTGGCCGTCGTATGGTGGACGTGGTGATGCATCGCGAACTGAATACGGCTATGCAGGCGCTGGAGATAGAAGAGATTCTGGATAATGTTTAATCTTTTAATCTATAGGAACATGGAAGCATTAGTATTGATCAAGGAGGTAGGCGCATACTCTGAGCGCCAGTACCAGCGACAGGATGGTACAACGGAGTATTTCAAGAGTCGCGGTGTAGTGCTGAAGCACGGTGGCGACGAGGTGTATGGTGAACTGACTGGCGAGTATGCCTCTAAGCAGCGCGACACGCAGTTCTTCGAGAACCAGCCTTACGTGGCCAAGGGCTTCTGGAAGCATCGCACATGGCAGGATCAGAACGGCCAGACGCG
>JAEEGK010015217.1_pt1 | contig 17092 bp, 11 predicted proteins | sample 8958771 | NCBI WGS metagenome assembly JAEEGK01 (sample SAMN16246547, study PRJNA631951) | gut metagenome | biome: gut microbiome; feature: rumen; material: SC-attached | host: Bos | place: Iran: Karaj | collected 2018-10 | reverse complement strand
TACCGCTTGCCAACTTCGCAGAAATCAAAGCGATAGGGAAACCAGTAGCCTTAGAAGCAAGGGCTGAAGAACGAGAAGTACGTGGGTTAATCTCAATAATAACAACACGACCAGTCTTAGGATTATGAGCAAACTGAACGTTAGTACCACCGATAACGCCGATAGATTCAACAATCTTAAATGCGTCTCTCTTAAGTCTCTCTTCAAGTTCCTTGTCGATAGTCATGAAAGGAGCAGAACAGAAAGAGTCACCGGTATGAACACCAACAGCATCAATGTTTTCAATAAAACAGATTGCAATCATCTGATTCTTAGCGTCGCGAACAACTTCAACTTCAAGCTCTTCCCAACCAAGAATAGATTCCTCAATCAAACACTGATGAGTCATAGACAAATCAAGACCGTTCATTACGATAGTGCGCAGCTCTTCAACATTGTAGCAGAAACCGCCACCCTGACCACCCATAGTATAAGCAGGGCGAACAACCAGTGGGAAGCCGATTTCTTCAGCAATCTTTTCAGCACCTTCAACAGTGTGACAGATTCCAGAGCGAGGAGTGTCGATTCCAAGACTCTTCATAGTCTCCTTGAAAACTTCACGGTCTTCACCGCGTTCAATAGCATCAAGGTTTACACCAATAACCTGAACACCGTACTTATCAAGAACGCCGGCCTTGTTCAATTCCATAGCCATGTTCAAACCAGTCTGACCACCAAGGTTAGGAAGCAGAGCGTCTGGACGTTCCTTTTCAATAATCTGAGAAAGACGCTCAACATTCAGCGGCTCAATATAAGTAGCGTCTGCCATAACCGGGTCAGTCATAATAGTAGCCGGGTTAGAGTTTACAAGCACAATCTTGTATCCGTTTTCGCGCAGGGCCTTACAAGCCTGAGTTCCCGAATAGTCGAACTCACAAGCCTGACCAATAACAATCGGTCCCGAACCAATAATCAAAACTTTGTTGATGTCTGTTCTCTTCATAATCTATTTACTCCTATAAAAATGCAAAATCAAAATGGTAAAAAAAAGGCGGAATTCAAAAGAATTCCGCCTTAGAAATCACCAAATAAAAATAGTATGAACTGTGTATTTCATCTTGAGAATCACAATGTCTAAACAACATTCAGTCTTCATACTGAGACTAGAATATATCAGAAAACCGAGATTTATTCTAGTACCTGCGTTATTTTCTATTGTTTTCCTATCAGATTACACATTTTGTTCTTCGATTTATTCTTCAATTTCGATTGAATCAGCTTCAGTTTCTACATCTGCCTGAGCTTCAGGTTCGGTAACCTCAGGAGCTGCCGGCTCATCAGAATCAGGACGAGCCTTTATAGAATATCCGCTGTCTGCCTTAACCTTAACAGCAAGAGCAGAAACAACAGTTGTTACAGTAGTACGATTGTGTGCAGAAGAGACAGTAGTTTCAGATTTAAAACAGGCAAGAGCATCAGCTTCGTTGAACTTTGCGTCCTGAATCAATTCATATTCAGCAAGAGCCGCAGAGCGTTCAAAAACATTCATCTTAATATTTACAGGCTTTCCTACAAAACCGTAAGTTGCAGTGTCGTTGCCAAACTTAACCGAAATATTCTGTGGATCGTAAGCAAATTCATTTTTAATCAGCTTGGAATATTCTTCGTTGGACATAGTAATAGAGTTAGAGGCAGAAACTTCGCCCATAACAATGTAGCGGCCAGAAGCAAGGTCACCAGAATTAATTAATGGAAATTCGCAAAGGCTTCCAAAAGTGTTAGAAGCACAAGAAATAAAGAATAAAGAACAAAGGCCTGCAAGTGCAGCAGCAATTTTTTTCATATAAATCCCCCTTTATGAATAGCGAATAGTTTAATGAAAAGAGGGATTTATAACAAGTTGTTTTGATTTTAAAGTCTGCCCGGATATTAAGCCAAAGCAGCAGCCACAAACTGATCAATCTGTTCAGGAGTTACAGTAGGGGCAAAGCGCTTGAGAACAGTTCCGTCTTTAGCAATCAGGAATTTTGTAAAGTTCCATTTAATTTTCGAAGTACAGAAACCACCTTTCTGGCTTTTAAGATATTTGTAGAGTGGGTCAGCATTTTTTCCATTTACATCAATTTTAGCAAACTGAGGGAAGGTAATACCAAAGCGGCCTGTACAGAAAGTGTGGATTTCCTCATCGCTGCCAGGAGCCTGACTCAAAAACTGATTGCAGGGAAAATCCAGAATCTCAAATCCCTGAATCTTATACTTTTCGTAGAGCTCCTGCAGCCCCTTGTACTGAGGAGTAAAACCGCAGCCGGTAGCAGTATTTACAATCAAAAGCACCTGCCCCTCATACTTCTTAAGAGAAACCTCGCTGCCATCTCTCGCCTTTACCGAAAAATCATAAATCGACATAAAACACCTCGCTTTGAATTGATATAGATTGTGTACAATCTAATTTCTAAATCAAATATAACAGACAAAAGAGGGTTTGTCAACTAGATTGTGCACAATTTAATTATTTTTTGATATGAAGAAAATTCAATTATTTTTAAACTTTTTTTCAAAATTTTTGTCAAAAATGACATATCAAAACAATTATATATGTAGAGATTTTTAAGGTCGCGCTGGCGACATGGAGGTAAATCGATGGATCAAACTACTTATGAAAAAATGAGTCCGGAAGAAAAATGGAAGAATGCTACAATTGCAAATAACTTTATCTTTTATAAAGTCATGCATAATAATCCCGATGTTTGCAAAGAGCTGCTGGAAATTCTTCTGGAAATAAAAATCGACCATATCGATATAAAGCAGGAAGATGAGGTTCAGATTGATTATGGGAAGAAAGGAATTAGAATGGACGTTTATGCCGTTGGTGCAAGCAAAGCCTATAATCTTGAGATGCAAGCCACGGATACAAAAGAATTACCAGAGCGTTCAAGATATTATCTGGGGTGTTGCGACGTAGACAGCCTTCTGGCAGGTGGAAAGTATAAAGATTTAAAAGATACCTACATTATCTTTATCTGTATTCCAGATATCTTTAACGAAGGTTTATGTAAATATAAGTTTGAAAACTTATGTGTTGATAATCCAAAAATAAAACTAAATGACCGTGCATTTAAATACTTTTTCATTGCGGAAAACTATGATAAAATACAGGACGAAAGGCAGAAAGCATTTTTGAAGCTTGTACTTGATAATAAGCCTACAAATCCTTTTGGAGACAAGCTTTCAAAGCTTGTTGATGATGCAAAGCGGAATACGCAGTGGAGAAAACAGTTTATGGATTGGGAAATTGAAAAAGCATATTCATTCGACGCTGGCAAAGAAGAAGGTAAACTTGAAGGAATACAAGAAAAAGCCATAGAAGATGCTAAACAATTATTGAAAGAAGGTGATTCTCCTGAAAAAATTTCTCGTTGCATAGGATTACCTTTGGAACAGGTACTTGAGCTGCAGAAATCATCAAAAACAAAATAACCCCGCCCCAAAAAAAACGGACGCCCCCAGCCTCCCCGCCGGCGTCGTCCGTGAATTGCGAATTGTTTTTGCGGCTAAATAAAATTAGTCGCCAATATAAACAGGTCGTACGCTGAATCCATAATAACGTGGTGCATCGTCAATAGAATCTGTATAACCAGCGTCGGATTTTAATGGCACCATTCGTGCTGTATCTCCAGTTGTATAATTTTCCCAGATAGTATTTGTCCAAATCAGTACATCAGATTTGAAACTGTTTAATCCACAATCAGTTCCAGTTGCTGAAGTAAAATAACCTGCAGCAGGGAAGAAGATATGTGTATCACTGTAAGAATACGTAGCAACGGCTGGATTACTTGAATACTTAATTGTATTCTTTCCTGCATCGTCTGGATCTTTTGCTTTATACAAAATTACACCAGGTATTTTAGAACCATTATAATCTTCTGTATAAATCATACAACAAGCATCCAGTAAAGCCTGACATTCTTCAGGAGTAGGCATTCGCCATTTTCCACCACGTTTTTGAGTAGCAACATCATCAGTACTAGAAAGAACATTATTTCCTGAAACATTAGTGTATTTGGTAAAATCTGCACCATCGGTTCCATCTTCATAACCAGTCCAAGAATAACCATTTGTATAACCAGTTTTCCAGCTTATTACTTTATTACTCCTATATACTTCATTGTAACGTGTTTCTGTTTCGCCCCAGGCATAGTATGCACCGTAATCTGCAATAGTTTCGGCACCCACATTTGTGGTAGCCCACTTAACTCCTGTACCGAAATCGACAGAATTATGAACATTACGAACTACACGGAAACCTGTTGAACTGTCGCGGGTGTATGATTCAATTGAACCTTGACCATTTTTTATAACATATCCATCAAAGGTTGTACGGAAGTCGCCATCTGCCTGAACGTCAAAACATATTTCCTTTACATTACCACACAAGTCATAAAGTCCAAGAGTGTTTGCATTCTTTTCCATTATAGGATAGACATTATCAGTATCGACTCTAGTTTCATCCCAAGAAGCTACATGAGCATATTCCTTTAAATCTTCTGCACTACAACCACTATTAACCAGAGATGCTACTTCTGTGGGAAGGCCATTTCCACCTCGTGCAAAATATTCCCATTCAATTGCTGTAGGTAAGCGATATCCGTTGGCATCATTGTTGACTACAATACTATCATAACTTGGATAACTGTTAACCCATTCCCAATCAGAATTAGTATCATTTGGACCACAATACTTACCATCAGACTCCCCTTTTCCTGGCCATTGAGCAGGGTTTGTTTTGTTATTAATTGAATAAACAGGTATAAGAGTTTCATCAAGACTACGAAGATTACAATAAACAATAGCGTCATACCAGCTTACATTATAAACAGGATATGTATCTACATCATCTTCATCATTTGGAGCTGTTCCTCCATAAGTACAATATTCTGTATATTCTGCCTGTGTTACTTCATGAGTACAAACATATAAGTCTCGAATTGTAATAGGTTCACTTGAACAATTTGAAAAACCACTGTTTGCAAGATCTGTTGAAATTATGGCACCCGAAACTAGAGAGAAATCATCCAGATTTGGTGTATGTCCATTTCCTCCATTACCACCGCCACCACCTTGCGATGTAAAGAAAGCATCTATTTCTAGATCGCCGGTTGTGCCTTTTGTAATCTGAGTGATGGTTTGACCATTTAATTCCCAGTGGTCGAAGGTATAACCTGTTATACTTGGGGTTGGTAAAGTAAAATTTTCTGATCTTCTGGAATAAAATTCAGGAAGAACGGTTCCTCCTGAAAAAGTTAAACCCTCAAGTTCATCCGCTGTAAATCCGCTTGTTTCGTTATACCAGTAATTATAGGTAATAGTGTAAACTTCATCTAAATCAATTGTAATTGTGGCAGTTGTAGTAACTCCCTTTGCAATACGTACATAACTGCGGTAGGTATTTAATGGGGCTACAATACTTGTATTGTTGTCATCAACTTTGTAGAAGCTAAAAATGATGTAGTATGTACCATCTTCAAGACGTTTTGTATCATCGGTAATTGGACGCTCATAAGTAAAAGAATAGTTAGAACCACTACTTTCAAAAGCATCAATTTCCTGGTCTGGAATAGTTGATATGCTTTGTTTTTCCTGATCTAAAAGCTTTACTACAACCTTATTTGCATCTCCCGTGAAGTTCGTTGTAATTTTTAAACCGCCATAGGTAACTGTGCTGTCTGCCTGTAAGGTAAAGCCAAGATAATTCAATGTACCAGAATTAATAGTTTGAGTTTTACTAGCCGTAAACGGAACACCATCTATTTCTGCAGTAATCGTAAAATCCCACTCTCCAGCTGCTATTGGAATTCTTCCTGAAAATTTTGCATAGGTATCTGAATGGGCCAGAGTAACAGGGTTATCATCTGAACCAGAGATTTTTCCCTTAAGTGTTATATTGGTTAATTTATTCTTATAAGTGTTGCTTGTTGCAGGCAGAATTGTTCTGGAGCTTGAATCTGAATCTAAATCAACTACAATATAGGTTTTGCCATCAGCACTTGGAGTTGAAGCAGAAGGATTTTCTGTATTATCTGAAATATCATTAGCACAAGAAAAAAGAGAAAGAATAAGTGTAATCATTAATAAAGTCTTTATTGTTTTCATCATAATTCTCTGCTCCTATTGAATCTTGATTTGTACTGAGTATGAGTACTTTAGATTATCTTGTTTTCTTGTACATTCAAAAGTCAAATCGTAATTTCCTTTTGCCCAACTTGCAATATCTAATCCAGAAGGTCCGCCAAAAATAATGTTATCTGCTGTAGATATCTGCTCTCCTTCAAGAATCCATACAAAATCCTGATAGTTTCCTGAATTATAGAGGTATATCTTGAAAGCTTTACTTGTGTCTTTCAAGGTATACACTGAACCGCTCTGGCTATATGCACTATAAGTACCGTCGGGTCTCATATCCAGGTCTACAGTGTTATAGCCAATATCAATACTTATGCCATTATTGTTAGGAGATAATTGCTCAAGAACTGGTTTCAGCTTACCTGTTTCACCATTAATCTCCCATTCCTCTGTTGTTCCAAGGTCATCTGTTACTATTGGAGTAATTGAGAATTTAGAACGCTCTGCAGCTATTGTAGTATTTGCTCCTTCTGCAAGCTGCATAGCCTGTTTATCCTGGTAGCCATCTGGTGTTATAAGGGCAGTGAATGTATCACTTAGAGGACCGTCGAGCCAGACGACTCTCTCGTTTGTGTAATTATGTAAATAGATATTATTTTTCCCATCTGCACCAGGAATAATCGAAGGAGAGCCTTGCAAATAGAAAGGTCCGCTTACATAAGCAGCATTTCCATTCTTTGACGCCCCATTTTTGGCAATTGTTCCGGTATGCATATAAACTTTTCCGTCTTTTATGGCAATTCCACCACCACCATTTGAACTTGTATCGGTTCCTGCATAATTATAGTAAATACCACCGCTCCAGGTTACAGTTTCATTAACAGTCGGGCTGGTATAACTTTTATAACCAAAGTATGCTTTACCTGTTCCTTCAACAAGAACGCCGCCACCGTCACCAGCGGCATAGTTGGAACAATTATTTTCACCAGTAGCGAAATCAGTGGCACCAGAATCACCAATAAGCGCCTCGCCATAAACATACATTATACCTGTGTTGGCTACACCTCCACCTCCAGAAGAGTAACCATAAGCATCGCTTGCCTTATTTGATTTTATGCTTCCTCCAGCAAAGGTCCAGATGCCAGGACCTGTAGAGTTATTATAGTTGTTATTGACACCACCGCCCTTGGAACCTTTTGCATCATTGTTTGTAATTAAGCCGCCAGTCATTGTGAAGCTGCCAAGATTAAACACAGCACCACCACCGGTTCCGGAAGTACCGCTTGCATTATAAGCAAGATTTCCAGAATTCATATACAGAATACCAGAACTGGCATTATATATGGCTCCGCCATTAACAGCGTAGTTATAATAGATTCCGCCTTCCCATGTAACAGGATGGTTATTTGTTTCACTGACATAACTGTCATAACCAAGATAGGCCCGGCCTAAATTATAGATACCGCCACCACCAGAACTTCCATAGCAGCTGCTGCTATCTACAGAAGCATATCCGTTTGCAATTGTAGTTTTTGACTTATCGCCAATAACAGCAGTCCCATAAATATATAGAGTACCAAGATTAAAGATACCGCCGCCACATTTTGCATAATTATCATGCAGCCATACTCCATTTCCAAGATATAGAGTTGCATTGCTTTCTACGCGAATGGCACCACCAGAACTTGAGGTATTAGATGAAGCTCTGTTTCCATGGGTAAGCTTAAGATTTGTAATAGTTACAGGAATGTCTGATGCAATAACAAGCACATTTCCTGTGTTGCTTTGATCGGTAGTAGCTGAACGGTTCATGCCTCGGTTAATCATATCCTGAGGGAGGTTTGAAACCAATGGATTTATACCAGTAAGCAGGATTGAATTTCCATGCTTTGATTTTTCCAACTTAGCCGGGATATTACTTTGTTCCTTCCATGGCCAGGCAGTTGTGACACCGGTAAGACTTCCGTTTACTTTAATAATCCAGTCTATTTCAGGTCTGCCATATTTATATATTTTCTCGCAGGCTCCATCAATGGTTTTTAACGGATGTGAAGCATTAAATCCATGGTCTGTATCTACCCCAAGAAAACCTGTAAAACTGTCATCCTCATTATAATTGTCTGAAACATAAAGTACCGGGTCTGCAAAATATGCTTTCAAACTAAGATTGGTTTGAGTACCTTTTTCAATTTTGTCGTATAAAATATCAATATCATCTATATCATCAACAAGCTGCCAGCCTGCAAAAACCTTTCCTGAAGGAGCAGAAGTATATTTTAAAAGATCAAAACTGCTGCGTGCGGAATATTTAGTGATTGCAAAGCCTTCAATGTCGTCATTGGTTAAATCAAGAGGGGTGGTGCCATCGCTTTCAAAATATTTTATGGTATATACTTCATTAAAATTCAGTGTGATTTCAGCTGCTGTTACATATTTTGAAGTAATCGTGAGGTAGCTTTCCCAGGTGTTTACAGGAGTAGGGTCGTTGGCCTGTTTTTCAGCATCTTCATCGTTTGTACCTGTGTAGAATTCGAATTTTACGGAATAGGTTCCCGGCTGCAGGCAGTCTGAAGAGTCTAAATCGTCTACTTTCTCAAATACAATAGTTCTATCAGGATCTGGATCCTGGTTTTTGTATAATAAATACTCCCTGCTGTATATAGTAGTTCCAGAAAGATTTTTTAAGTAGGCTTTTACTGTATCAATATTTGACTGATTAGTCAGTTCCGGGATATTAATGAAAAGGCTAAAACCAACTTCTTCAGCAGATGGTTTAAGATTAAAACTAATCAAATTAGTTTGACTTTGCCGGATGGTGGTTTTTACGGTATCTGAATAAGGATGACCATTATATTGTGCAGAAAAAGTGAAGCTCCATTCGCCGGCTAAAACTTCTATAGGGTCAGTAAATTCGCTGGTGGAAAAAAAAGTGTTTATAAAGTTTGTTTCACCAGTTTCCAGGAAAGTACCCTCCAGCTTGAAATCAGTCATATCGGCAACATCGAAATTGTCCGGCTTAATAGATCTCTGCGAACTGGTTTTACTACAGCTGATTGTAAGGTAAGTTTTGTCGTTTTGGGTTGTAGTGTTGCTGCTTTCTTTTTCAATCAGATTTTCGCAGGAAACAAAAATAAAGCTCATAAGGATTGAAGAGAAAAGCAAAGCATTGCGAATTATTTTATTTGTAATTTTCATTTTAGTTACTTTCATTCTCTGCTCCTTAGTTAACATTAACTGTTATCTGGCAATTCCATGAATCATTGCGGGTTCCGTCAGAGGCCAGAAGGGTAAGGTCATAATAAACAGGACCATGAGATATATTTGGTTTTGTGAAGGTAAAGACGGTGCCGCCTGAACTTATAGCAGAACCAGACTGAACTTCATCATTTATTTTCCATACGTAGCTTGTGTAGCCTGAAGGAGCTGTAAACTTCCAGCCGGTAACATTACCGCCGGATTTCTGTTCAGTTTTTGCTACATCGATATCCTGATATTCAGGAACATCAACCTGGATTGTAATATTGCCAAGCTTGAATAACTGGATTTCTTCGATTTCTATTGCCCATTTATTTCCGTAGTATTCATTTATAAAAGAATTATTCTGGAAAGAAATGGCTGTAAGTTTATCCAGACCTGTTTTGAAATCAATTACATCTGCAGAAATCTGAACCGAATCATAATCTAAAAAGGTTTTATAATATGGTTCAGTTTCAACGTCTGTAGGGTATTCAGAAGTTCTACTCATCTGATTAATAGAATAATCAAAAGGAGTATAGCCTCTGAGAATAAGCTTGTTTTCTGAATCTTCAGAATCTGTTCGTTTAAGCTTAATGTAGATTTTGTCGTATTGGGCTAAATCTGCAAACTCCCAATAAGCGGCGCTGTAGCTGTTGCCGGTTTCGAAGTATGCCTGGCGTGAATCAAAAGTAATTTTGTTTTCATTAATATTTGTAAAGGCACCAATCTGCAGGGCCGGGTTTCTGACTACGTAAGAAGAAGTAGTTGTAGAAATATAATTGAAATCCATTGGAATCGCATCCGGATCCTTAATCAGCTCAATTTTTTCGATGTAGCAGCTGAAGTCGCCGGACCAGTTGTTTCTTTCGGGGTCCCAGAAGTTTTCGATGCCGATGGCATTAAGGCCAATAAACTGGTTAATGTCAAATTCGTAAACAGAAGAATCTGCAACAACGGGCATCTGGTCTTTATAATAGATGGCGCCGGTGGTTGTTTTGCTGAGCTTGAAGGCGAGGATGTTGTGGTCGTCGCTTTTGAGCTTGGCGCCCTTGAAGGTGATTCTTGCACGCTGATAGTCGCTAAGCTTGTCGAAGTCCCAGGTAAAGGTTTCGTCGCGATTGTTTTCGTCATCATCATATTTAAATTCGAGCTTGTTGGTTTTAAGCTCGCGGTCGTCGCGTTCTACCTTAAAAAGAGGGCGGCTTACAATGTATGATTTTGAAGTTTCAACTACGCTGTTGTAGGCAATAGAAAGCTTAACGTTGAAAAGGTTATCTTCTTCCTGAATAACCTGGACCAACGATTTGCCTTCGTAGAGAACGCATTTTTCATTTTCGTAAAGATTGTAAATCTGGGCAGAAGCAAAAATTTCGGCTCCAATCGGCACCTCTTCGAAGGTGTAGGTGAGCTCGCTGCCTGCTTTTAAGGCTAGGGTCTGCTTTGCGGAATAGCCGCCCTTTGCACCCTTTAATTCAACATCAATAAAGGTTTCTGAATCTTCTGTGGCTGCGGCGCGGGTGGCGGCGGCACTTAAAGAAAAGGTTGCACTGCTGGTACGAACATCTTTCTGGTCAAAAAAAGAACAACCAAAAAGGAAAAACGATAAACCCAGAATTGAAATGGATTTATAAATGTGATTGATTTTAGGGAACATTTTTTTGTCTCCTGAAAAACAGATGAAAAAAGTTGAGAGGCGAGAAAAAGTGGTTTCTTTCTATAGAATAACATAGAATTTGAAAGGTTGTAAAGGGTTGACATATCAATTTAATTGTGTACAATTAAACCTTATGAGTGATAAGGATAATCTTAAAGATCAGAATAATCAGGAATTTAATCCGCTGGCGCTTGATAATCAGCTTTGCTTTGCGCTTTATGTTTGTTCAAAAGAAATCATCAGGAAATATAGTCCTCTGCTGGAGCCGCTTGGGCTTACCTATACTGCCTACATTACGCTGCTCTGCCTTTGGGAAAAAGACAATGTTACTGTAAAGGAGCTTGGTGCCCGCCTTTTTCTGGATTCGGGAACGCTGACTCCCCTGCTTAAAAAAATGGAAGTCCAGGGGCTTTTGACCCGCAGCCGCGGCGGTAAGGATGAACGCACGGTTTTCATTAAGCTTACAGACCAGGGCCGGGCAATGAAGGAAAAGTGTGCCGGCATTCCTCAGCAGATGATGTGTCAGAATATTATTGATATGAAAAACGCCGCCCCGCTTTTGCAGACGCTGCATCAGATTATGGGAAATATGAGCGAAAATTTGTAAAAACCGCCTTCTCGTGCTAAAATTCCTGAACACTCTTTTGCGTGAGGGATAAAACATGGATTTTCAGAAATTTGTAGATGGATTTCATACAATGACATGCGTAATGTCGGTTGAAAATCTTGGTGACGGCAAATGGGGGGAAATCCGAATTGTATGTGGAAACAAGGCTTATGTTGATTCCATAGAAAATATGCCGGATGTTCCTCAGGCCTTCTTAAAAAAATTTATTCCAAACAGCAAATATGAAGATTATTTCCCAAAAGATTCCAACTTTGAACTCTTTTTGTACGGTGCTGCCGTTCTGAAAAAACCGATGCATTCCTATGTGCATCCGGATCGTTTTGATTTCTGGTTTAATCTTTTTTCTATGCCTCTTGATGCAGATGACGGTAAGCTTTGTTACTGTACTTATACTCAGGAATTTACTCACGAAGCAGAAACCGAAAAAATGTCTAACGTTTCGCATGATACTGCCGCCGAGGTTTTGCAAACCTGCATAAAGCTTAGAGGCACCTCTGATTTTAAAACCGCTATGTCTGAGGTTATAAAGGATATCCGCCAGCTTTGTGGAGCCGCTTATTGCGGAGTACTTATGATAGACGAGCTTTCGAGTAAATGTTCTCTGCTTTGCGAAGATGTGTCTGAAGATTTTAAAGATTATGATCCAGGCTGGTTCTCGGAAGACTTTTACGAAATTGCCAAAACCTGGGATGCGGTTATTGGCGGCAGCAACTGTATTATCATTAAAAATGAGCAGGACATGGAGCAGCTCAAGCAGAAGGACGAAAGCTGGTATAACTCTTTAAAGGCTGCCCATGTAGATAGTCTTGTTTTATTCCCATTAAAATCTGGTTATGAGCTTATGGGTTATATCTGGGCAACAAATTTTGATACTTCTAAGGCTCTGCATATTAAAGAAACTCTGGAGCTTACAACCTACTTCCTTGGTTCAGAAATTTCAAGTTACCAGATGTTCGATAAATTCAGAATACTCAGCACAGTGGATTTGCTTACCGGCGTTCTTAACCGAAACGAAATGAACAACCGGGTAATGCAGCTTAGTATAGATGACAGACCGGATCGTCCTAACATTGGAATTATTTTTGCAGATTTGAATGGCTTAAAGCGCATGAATGATAACCATGGTCATGCGGCCGGTGACAAGCTGATTAAGGATGCCGCAAAGATTCTGAAAAAAGTTTTCGGGCAGGCAGAAATATACCGTGCCGGCGGCGATGAATTTATGATTCTTCTGCGCGGAACTTCTCTTGAAGCACTTGAGGCTTTTGCTAAAGAAATAAAAGAGGCTGCGGCAGAAACTGATACTGTAAGCTTTGCCATAGGCCTTTGTCTTGAAAAAGACAGCCATAATATCTACGAAGCAATGAAAGCGGCCGACGTAAATATGTACGAAGACAAAAAGAAGTACTACGACGCCCACCCCGAATTAAAACGCCGATAAAAGTTTTTTTCTGTTGAGTGACATCGTCTCTTTCACTATAATTTCATATTAGTATGAAAACAGTATGTGGAAATGATTTAACTATTGAAGATGTATGTGATGTAGCTTTGCGCGGCGAAGAAGTTGCTTTGCCGGAAGACAAAGCCTTTTGGGAAACCCTGGAAAAAAGCCGTAAATTCCTTGAAGATTATATTGCAACTGGTGTGCCAACTTATGGTGTAACAACTGATTTTGGAGACAGCTGCCATAATCAGATTTCTGTTGAAAAAGCCGGTGAGCTCCAGCGCGTTATCTGTACTTATCACGGAATTGGTCTTGGTCCAAAGTTTGACCATGAGACTGGCCGTGCGGTTGTACTTGCCCGCCTCAACGGAAACGTAAAGGGCGGCCATTCGGCAATTCGTCCTCAGCTTGCCCGCATGATGGTAACTCTCCTCAACAAGGATATCATTCCGGTAATTCCTCAGCTTGGTTCTGTTGGTGCTTCCGGAGACCTTACACCACTCAGCTACCTTGGTGCAGTAATCATGGGACAGCGCGAGGTTTACTACAAGGGTAAGATTGTTCCGACTATGGAAGCCTTCAAGGCAGAAGGAATTGAGCCTCTCCCGATTGAAGCAAAGGAAGGTCTTGCAATTATGAACGGTACCTCAGTAATGACAGCCGTTGCTTCCCTTGCCTGGAAAAAGGCTGAGCGCCTTGCAAAAATTTCAGACTTCCTTACTGCTGTAACTTCTGAAATTACACGTGGAAAAGATACTCCTTTTGTTGCGAAGGTAAGCGAAATCAAAAATCATAAGGGTCAGTGCGAATCTGCCGCTTACGTTTACAACATCATTAAAGATTCAAAACGCGTCTGGCGCTACGAAGACTTCCTTAAAAATCAGATTGAAAAGATGGAAGGAAAGGGCTTTGTTGCTCAGACAAATAAAATTCAGGACCGCTACTCAATCCGCTGCGCTCCTCAGATTACAGGTGTTTACCGCGACACACTCCGTTTTGCCCGCGATTTGATTACAGAAGAATTGAACAGCGCAAACGATAATCCTCTTGTTGATATTGATGCAGAGCGCCTTTACAACACAGGTAACTTCTATGGCGGCCACATCTGCGCTGCCTGCGACTACATGAGAACTGCTCTTGCAAATATTGCAGACCTTTCAGACAAGCAGGCAGAAGTAATTATTGATGGAAAGTTCAACGGACTTACAGAAAACCTGATTCCATTTACTCCGGCAGATCACCCACGTGCAGGACTCCGCCTTGGCTTTAAGGCTGCCCAGATTACAATCTCTGCTATCCGTGGCGAGGTTGCAACTTACTGCTTCCCAGTTTCACTTACATCTGCTCCAACAGAAGCTCTCAACCAGGATAAGGTTTCTATGGGAACAATTTCTGCCCGCAAGTGGGCTGAACAGATTGAGCTTGTATTCCTTCAGTTTGCAACACATCTGCTTGCGGCAATGCAGGCAGTTGATCTGGCTGGAAAAGAGGATTTTGCTCCGTTTACAAAGAAGGTTCATGATGAGGTTCGCAAGATGAGCGCCTTTGTTGAAGACGACCGCGAGCTTGATAAGGAAGCAACTGCTGTTGCCCAATGGCTCAAGACAACAGAGTTGTTCGCTTAGTTTGTAGACCAGAAAATTATTTAGAAAGGAAAAGAGTTCCAACGGCGCTTTCTTCGAACAAAGAGGAAAGCGCTTTTTCTTTGCCGCCGTTTGCAAGCAGCATTTCGATTCCGTATTCGTTTACCTTTTCTGCGGCCTGAAGTTTTGTTTCCATGCCGCCGGTTCCAAAGGCATTTGTTTCACCGATTTTAATTGATTTACGCAGCTCTGGAATTGATTCCACTGTTTCGATGAGGCGGGCCAGCGGATTTGTTTTTGGATTATCAGAATAAACGCCGTCTATGTCGCTGAAGAGAAGGAGCAGGTCTGCAGACCAGAGGATGGCGGTGAGGGCGCTCAAGTTGTCGTTATCGCCGATTTTGATTTCGTCGTAGCTTACGCTGTCGTTTTCGTTGATGATTGGTACAACGCCTTCGTCTACGAGTGTAAAAAGTGTGTTGCGGATGTTGAGGCTGCGGTGCTCGTTTTCAAAATCATCTTTTGTAAGGAGCAGCTGGCCGATGTGCAGCTCCTGCTTCTGGAAGGCTTTGCGCCACTGGTGCATGAGCTCTACCTGGCCGATTGCGCAGAGGGCCTGGCGGTAATGTACGTCCTTTTTGCGGGCCCATTCTTCGGTTGTAGAAACGCCGGCAACCTGGGCACCGGAAGAAACCAGGATAATCTGTTTTCCCTGCTTGATGAGGGCGGCGCACTGAGCGGCGAAGTCTGCCATAAACTCGGTGTTTACGGTTCCGTCGGCCTTTGCAAGGGTGTTGCTGCCGATCTTAATTACTATTTTTCTAGCTTTTTCTAAGCTGTTATTAATATTTCCCATGTTTTAATTCCTCTATGTCATGCTGAACTTGTTTCAGCATCTTTTTGATAGATCCCGAAACAAGTTCGGGATGACAGATTATCGAACCTGTCCTTCTCCGTCTATCAGATATTTTGTTGTTGTTAAAACTTTAATTCCCATTGGGCCGCGGGCGTGCAGCTTCTGGGTGGAGATGCCGAGCTCGGCGCCGAAGCCAAACTCGCCGCCGTCTGTAAAGCGGGTGCTGGCATTTACGTAAACACAGCTGGCGTCAATCATTGCCTGGAAGAGGCGGGTGTTGGCGCGGCTCTCGGAAATTATGCTTTCGCTGTGCTTTGTGTTGTGAGAATTGATGTAGCTGATTGCTTCTTCAATTGAATCTACAACCTTGATGCAGCATTCGTAGTCCAGGTATTCGTTGCCGAAGTCGGCTTCTGTGGCTGGAATTGCGTCCTTCAAGTATTTGATGGCGCGCTCGTCTGCGTGCAGCTTTACGCGGCCTGCAAACTTTGCTTCCAGCTTTGGCAAAAACTCGGCAGCTACTTTGCTGTGAACTACAACGCATTCAATCGCATTGCAAACTGAAGGGCGCTGGATTTTTGCGTTCTCGGCAATTGTGCAGGCCATATCAAGCTTTGCAAATTCATCAACATAAAGGTGGCAGACGCCGCTTCCGGTTTCAATCACTGGAACGCGGGCATTGCGTACAACGTTTTCAATCAGTTTTTTACCGCCGCGTGGCAGGCAAACATCAATCATACCAACAGCATTAAGAATCTGGTCTACGTCGCTGTGGTCGTGCTCGCGAACTTCAACAAGCTCAATTGCTTCCGGTACTCCGCCTTCTACATGGGCCAGAGCCTCGCGGATTACGCGGACAATTTCTACATTAGATTTATAAGAAGAGGAAGAACCGCGCAGCAAAATTGCGTTTCCGCTTTTGTAGGCAAGACTGAAGGCGTCTACAGTTACGTTAGGGCGGTTTTCGTAAATAATTGCAACTACTCCAAGAGGTACGCGGACCTGGCGGATTGTCATTCCATTAGGAGTTTTCCAGCCGGCAATTTCTTCGCCAACGGGGTCTGTCTGACCGATTACAAGACGGAGGCTTTCGATAATTCCGTCGATTCTTTTCTGGTCCAGCATAAGGCGGTCAATTATTGACTTGCTCATTCCGGCAGCCATAGCAGCGTCAATATCATCTTTGTTGGCAGCGATAATTGAATCGCGGTTTTTGTCCAGGGCATCGGCAACTGCGGCAAGGGCGCGGTTTTTTTCGCTGGCGTTCTGCAAAGCAAGCTTCTGGCTGGCAGTGCGAAGGGAATCGGTTGTGGACTTTAAGTTCATAGGAACTCCTGTAAATGGTGGTTTCGATACGGCCTTCGGCCTACTCAACCACCGTGGTTTTCAAAAAAAAAGACCGGAACTTTTTGGGCTCCGGTCTGCTTGGTCGTTTTTAGTAGTTTGCAAGGAAGTACATTCCCAGCAGCATAGCTAACCGGCATTTTTCTTCTGACCATTCAGTTTTGGGAGGAAGGTTTGAAATGTACCACCAGAAAATTCCGAATTCAGGATCAATGCGGAGAGTATATTCTGCAAAATCAGGTGTGTC
>JAEEGK010015214.1_pt1 | contig 17093 bp, 16 predicted proteins | sample 8958771 | NCBI WGS metagenome assembly JAEEGK01 (sample SAMN16246547, study PRJNA631951) | gut metagenome | biome: gut microbiome; feature: rumen; material: SC-attached | host: Bos | place: Iran: Karaj | collected 2018-10 | reverse complement strand
TCCCGAAGTTGAAGCGCTGAGTTATGCCACGATGGATATGCTGGAAGAGGTCAGGGGCAAGGCCCCGGGGGAAGACTATCACTGTGCCAAATATGTGATTGGAGAGCGTGACCGGGTGCTGGCGGTATCGAAAGCCTTGATAAAAGGCAATTACGAACTGGTGGGCCGGATGATGTACCAGACCCATGAGGGCCTAAGCAAGGACTACAAGGTGTCATGCCCGGAACTTGATTATCTGAATGAGATAGCCCGGGCGTGTGGCGTCACGGGTTCGCGCATGATGGGGGGCGGCTTCGGCGGCTGCACGATTAACCTCGTTAAGGAAGATCGCTATGGAGCTTTTATCGCAACGGCGAAGGATAAGTACAAGGCTCAGTATGGAAAGGAACCACTGGTCTATGATGTGGTAATCGGTGATGGCGCTCGAAAACTGAATTAAGGAGAAATGGAGAATCCGAAGCAAAATGTCACTGCCTCGGATTCTCTTTTTTCCGCTCCTTTAGAATATCTTTATTCTTTTTTATTCGTTCCTTAACCCGCTTGGGATCCTTGTCGAACTCGTTGGGAAGAATAGCGATGGTGTGGATATCCTGCGAGATATTTTCCCACTCTTCTTCGGTGAGGTAAGGGGACGAATAGACTTGGTAGAATTGTTTTCCCCAATAGGTTTCGCTATTGTAATAAACGATGGCAATGATGGCTATTATAGCGGCCAGAACCACCGAGGTTAATCCGAAAGCGATACTCCTGTTCCACAATCGAATGTCTGCGTATTCTTTCAAGTCTTTCTCGATACAATAGGAATGAGTATGGGTGTGCTGCACCTTGACAGTGGCACCCTCCAAGGCCTTGTCGACCTTTTCTTTGATGGTGGACCCGATGTCCCCGGCAACCTTTTGCACCAATGCCTTTGAGAAGGAGTCAACGTCCGGTGGGGCACAGGGAGTTCCGGAAATCTTCTGAAGTTCAGACTCGGGTATCTCGGCCTGAGGGCGCTTTTTGACGGCGTCTGCAATAGAAGATACAATATGTCCCGATGTTTCTTTAAACGTTTCAGCTGCTTTGACTAGTTCGGGAGCCTTTTCCAGCGCTTCAACGATGTCTTTGTTTTCCATACGATCTGATTTCTTGGTTTTGTTCTTGATCTGTAGATAGTGACTTATCGGTTTCTTCCTCATCGGCCTTGTTCACAAGCCGATGAGCCGGCGTCTGCCCGGTAAGACCGCACCATTTCTCCAGCATGGCGGCAAGTTTCTCATCGGTATAGACAGTACTTGCCAGCGAGGTGTTCCCGTCGATGATGAGATTGAAATCGGCCACGCCTCCGTTGGGGTGGAAGACCGGTTCAATGACCGTGTTGCTGGTCAGCAGTTCAATCTCCAGATCGACCTTTGTCTCGGCAGACATCAGGGCTCCGTAGATGCCGAATGCGGCGCAAACCTGGCTTATTGATACTTCTTTCTGAGCGGCTTTCCTCTTGGACAGTTCTTTGGCAAGAGTGTCCAGGTTGATAGTCTCGCGCGGAGGTTCAAGCTCTTTCTTGAGAGCCTGAATCTGTTGGGTCAGTTCCGCTTTCTTATCCTTGACTTTGATATATTGGCGGAGAGAATCGTGCTGGGCGAGCTTCAGCTTGTCCTGCTTGGTTTTCAGAGACTCGATCTCTTCACGGATATCATCGATCTGCTCGCGCAAGGCCTGAATCTTTTCCTGGTCATACAGTTTCTTGCCTTCGAGAAGAATCTGAAGAGCCAGGCTTGCCATCAGAACCGGCAGCGGGTTGATGAAGAGCATCATCTTCGTGAAGACGCGAAGGAGTTCCTTGTATGTGCGGGCCCTTTTCAACTCTTTCTGTTTGGCCACGAGAAGATTGTAAGTGAATTTCAGTTTGCGATACTGCTCAGACGTCTCTTCCCGGAGGTCCGCTCTTTGCGCCTTGATGTCGTCATAGAGGGAGAATGCGGCATTGCTCTGTTTTTTCAACTCGTCAAGGGCCGGCCGGTAATAGCTGTGGTAGCTGTTCCAGAATTCGTTTCTCTTCTTTTTCTCCTCGTTCTGACGGGCCAGTTCGGCTTGTCTTTGGCGCTTTGCCTCCTCGGTGGCCGCCTCTTGGGCCAGCCGGGCGGCACGCCTGGCCAGGGCCGCCGTCACCTGTTGGCGGATCTGCTCTTCCTGAACGGATGCCTGAATCATGGCGGCCCTTTCCTCGTTGCTCCCATGCTTCATCGTGTTGTGATAGTCGTAGGACTCGCTGATCGGCCTCTGATATCCGAAGGATGTATCAAAGATGCGTTCGCAATCACGGTAGAAAGAATCCCGGTTGAAGCCGGACTTGATGACACCGGACGATTCTCCCCGATGGTTGGTCATCGGCGAGAGTTTGTATTTCCCAGAATTGTCTTTCCTGCTGACGATGATATGGACATGGATCCCGGGCCGGAGCGTACCGTCATCATTCTCGCGGTATTCATGGACGGTATAGTAATATAGGAGGTCCCGATGGTTTCGGACGCCATCCTTGTTGAAGCCGGTAGCGTACCGGTCCATCATGCTGTCCACCATCCGATGAAGAGACTCCAGCTTCTCCTCTCGGGTAACCCCTAGCATATCTGTCTCCTTCTCGGACGGGTTAATTACTAGCGAGAAGAACTTGGCGTCTTCCGCATGTAATCCGCCCTTGTTCGAGTCAATCTTTTTGATGACCGTTGACATGGGGACGATCTTCCTGTTCTTGTCAAAGAAAGGGAGAAGTTTGTCCTTTTGCCCTTTCTTTTTCTTCCATCGGTTCTCGTGTTCAAGATAATAGGCATAAGAGGCACAGCTGCCGGAATTGTTTCCGCCAGCGATACCTTTGCTCTGAAGTTTCGGGTACATGCTTGTTCCTAGAGATTATTGATGGCGTCGAGCGTCTCTTGGAGTTTAGCCGATATGGTGGTAATCTGGAGACTCATCGGCTTGAGGATTTCCTTCTCCTGGGTCTTGAAGAAGGAAACGATTGTGTCCCTCGGATTCTCCCTTTTCTCGATCTTCTGGAGCCGACGGTCAATCTGGTTGAGGGCACTTCGGGTGTCCAGGTTGCCGAACTCATCTCGTTTCTTCTTTTGGTTGACAGTGTCCCGGTGAATCCACTCATCAACGACGAGTGCTAGGCACTTACGCTGTGAAATGCCCATCTTCTCCGCCAGCTTTTTCAGGGCGTCTCGGGTGGCTTCATCTGCAGCGACGGTTGTCACTTTATTCTTATTCTTCGTCTTTTTCATCGTATATGATTTCTATAATCCGACAAAATTGCCGTTTCAAGGTAGCGCAGCGCTGTTTTAAGTCCCTAGAAGGGCGAGAAAGAATGGTACTTTGTGCCATTCCCTCTCGCTTACCTACATGTAACCCTTTTCTCCACCACGCCGTTAGGCATACTTTCGAACCAAGTGTGTGATGGCTTCCTCGAGGAGGGCACGTTTGGTCCTACCGGTTTTAAGCGAGAGATCCGTGAACTGCTCTCCAATACTCGCGAGACAACTGACGTTGATTTGCCTTAGTTCCTCACGAGTCTCGCCCTTCCGTGGATGTCCACGGTTGACGTTCTGGGCTTCACGGAGAATCTTTCTCTGCTCTTCCGGAGTAGGGGAAGGGAGAGTCGCTAGGGAATTAGTGAGATGGGATTGTACTTTCCGCTTGAGTTTCTTTCTTTTCACCATAGTTACTAGTTGGTTATCGTTAAACATCCCGGTAGCATGGCGAAAAGCCACAACTCAACCGAGCTGTGGCAAAGATATGTAAATATTGATATAACTAATTGCTAGTTAATTAGTTGGATAGCAGATTCGTGCAATCGAGCGCAATCTCCCTAGAAAGATTTGGTGGTTAAGTTGTGGTTAAGTAAAAAAGAAAAACCCCATCTGACACGCGCCAGATGGGGTTTTATCGTGACTCCAACAGGACTCAAACCTGTAACCTTTTGATCCGTAGTCAAATGCTCTATTCAATTGAGCTATGGAGCCAGGTGCCTTGCGGCTTATTCGTTTTCAGTAGCTTTGTAGACTCTTTCCTTGATGCGGGCCTTCTTACCGGTCAGATCGCGGAGGTAGAAGATGCGTGCGCGACGCACTTTACCGTACTTGTTCACTTCGATGCTGTCAATGAACGGGGACTGGAACGGGAAGATTCTCTCGACACCGATACCGCCGGAAACTTTGCGGACGGTAAAGGTCTTGGTGAAAGGATCCGCACCCTTCATCTGGATCACGACACCGCGGAACTTCTGGTCGCGCTCCTTGTCTCCTTCTTTAATCCGGTAGGTCACGGTGATCGTGTCACCAGCCTTGAACTCCGGGAATTCAGCGGCCTTGCCACCGGCAAAAGCCTGCTCTGCTACTTTAATCAAATCCATTTTTTCAATTCTCCTTGCTTGCAACGTTGCCGTTCAACTCCTGGGCAAGAGGTTGCTCCGTTTTGGGACTGCAAATGTAGAAAGTTTTTTTGGATTCGGCAAATATTTTTTAGAAAATATTCTTTTCCTTGTCAAAAATCGCCTTGTCATCCCGGTTGAGGTCCGGCGTGAAGGTGGTATTGTTCCGGATGGACTCCAGCATATCCTTCTCCGAACGGGAGAGTTTGCGCGGGATCCAGACCAGGATCTTCACGTACAGATCGCCGGTGCCGCGGCCATAGCCCTGGACGGAAGGGAGGCCCTTGCCGCGGAGTTTGATGACCGTGCCGGACTGGGTGCCCGGGTCCAGTTTCACCTTGTAGCTGCCGTCCAGGCAGGGAACGGAGATCTCGCAGCCCAGCATCGCATCCATCACAGAGATAATCCGCGTATAGAACAGGTTGTTCCCGTCGCGACGGAGGTTGGAGTGTGTTTCCTCCTTGATGACGACGAGCAGGTCGCCGTTCGTACCGCCGTGCATGGCGGAGTGGCCTTCGCCGCGTACGGTCACCTGCATGCCTTCTTCCACGCCGGCGGGAATCTTCACCCGCACCGTCTCGCGGCGACGCTCCAGGCCCGTTCCGTTGCAGCGGCGGCAGGGATTGGTAATCACCTTGCCTTCGCCGCCGCACTGCGGGCAGGTCTCATAGGAAACGGCCCGGCCGAAGAGGCTGTTCACCACGCGCTGGGTCTGTCCACGGCCGTTGCAGTTCGGGCAGGTCTTGACGTCGGAGGAGTTCTTGGTGCCCTTGCCGCCGCAGTCGGGGCAGGGACGGTTACGCTCGATGGTTACTTCCTTCTCGCACCCGGTGGCGATTTCCTCCAGGGTAAGCTTGACGCTCGTGCGGATGTCCCGGCCACGGTAGGTACGCGTCTGGGCTTGTCCCCCCTGCGAGCCGCCGAAGCCGAAGTCGAAGCCGCCGCCCCCGAAGTTGAATCCGCCGCCGAACACGTTCCGGAGGATGTCGTTCAGGTCGAAGCCGCCGAAGTCGAAGCCTCCGCCGCCCATCTGGTCACCGGCGAAGCCGAACTGGTCGTAGCGGGCCTTCTTGTCGGGGTCGCTCAGCACGGAATAAGCCTCGGCCGCCTCCTTGAAGTTCTCCTCGGCGGTCTTCTTCTCCGCGTCGGAGGCGTTCACCCAGCGGTCCGGGTGCCATTTCAGCGCCAGTTTGCGGTAGGCGGCCTTGATCTCGTCGGCGGTCGCCGACTTGGTCACGCCCAATACCTCGTAGTAGTCTCTTTTCTGTGCCATATCGTTATGCCCCCACAATCACTTTGGCGAAGCGGAGAACCTTGCCGCCCAGGGTGTAGCCCGTCTGGGCCACATCGATGACCTTGCCCTTGAGGTCCTCGGTCGGGGCGGGGAAGAGGGTCACGGCCTCGTGGAGCTCGGTGTCGAACACCTCGCCCTTGGCCTCGATCCGCTCCAGTCCCTTTGTCTTCAGGTAGCCCATGAGCTTGTTGAAGATGAGCTGCACGCCTTCGATGGCCGCCTCGTTGCCTTCGGTCTTCTCCATCTGGGAAAGCGCGATCTCACAGTCGTCCAGGACGGGGAGGAGGCCCTTGATGGTGTCGGCCGAGGCCGATTTCACCAGCTCCAACTTCTCCTCGGCGGTGCGGCGGCGGAACGTGTCGAACTCGGCCATCAGGCGGAGGTACTCGTTCTTGCGCTCGGCGTCCTTGGCGTCGGCTTCGGCCATCTTGGCCTCGGTCTCAGCCGCCTTGGCCTCCGCTTCCGCAGCCTTCTTCTCGGCCGCTTCCACCTGTTCCTTCAGTTCTTCAACTTCCTTCAGGACCTTCGCCAGATCCTTGTTTTCCATATCTTTTTTCTTTTTTTCTGCCATGGTGCTGTCAATTCATGTCAAACGCGGCCTTGCCGGAACCCCGGTAAAGCCGCGTCAAAGGTAATCAAATTATCTGCCAGAGGCAAATCCTCTGCCAAAGTGTCAGTCCTTCTTCTCCGTTGCTTCCTTCTTCACGAGGTACTGCTCCTCCTTGTAGGTCATGCCCATGAAGAAGATCGCGAGGAAGCAGGCCGCCAGCAGCAGGGTGAAGGTGGCGCCCCAGCCCACGTTCTGGGCGACCAGGCCGATGATCCAGTTCGCCAGGATGAAAGTCCCGAAGAAATAGCCGAAGAAGCCCGTCAGGCCCGCCGCCGTGCCGGCCGCGTTCTTCGGGGCAAGGTCCAGTGCCTGCACGCCGATGAGCATCACCGGGCCGTAGATGAAGAACCCGATGCCGATGAGGGCGATGATGACGACGGTGAGGTTGTCGATGAACGCCCAGTACAGGCCGATGAACACGGCCACGAGGGCCATGAAGATCATCGTCGGCAGGGCGCGGCGGCCCTTGAACAGCTTGTCGGACAGCCAGCCGCAGAGGAGGGTGCCCGGGATGGCGGCGAACTCGTAGGCGAAGTAGGCCCAGCCGGCGCTCTTGAGGTCGATGCCCTTCTCGGTGAGGATGGTGGGGGCCCAGTCCAGGCAGCCGTAGCGGACCATGTACACGAAGGCGTTCGCCAGGGCGATATACCAAAGGAACTTGTTATTGAGCACGTGGTTGAAGAAGATCTCCTTGGTGGAGATGGCCTTCTCGTGCTTCTCGGAGTAGTTCTTGGGATAGTCGTTGCGCCACTTTTCCACGGACGGGAGGCCGCAGGACTGCGGCGTGTCCCGCAACAGGACATAGGCCAGCAGGGCGATGAACAGGGCAACGGCTGCCGGGAAGGCGAAGGTGCCGATAAGGAAGTACAGCTCCTCATGGGTGCCGTAGAACCAACTGCCGAACCAGGCCGCGCCGTAGGTGGCCATCGGGCCCACGAGGGCGCCGCCGACGTTATGGGCGCAGTTCCAGATGCTCATCATCGTACCCCGTTCGCTCACGGAGAACCAGTGCGTCATCACGCGGCCGCAAGGGGGCCATCCCATGCCGTTGAACCAACCCACGAGGGCGTTCAGGATGCCCATCACCAGGATGGCGAGGGCCTTGTGCTCCGCGCCGATGAACTGGATCGGGACGATCATGAAGCACATGGAGATGGCGGTGAGGACGAGGCCCAGGGGCAGGAACACGCGGGCGTTGGAGCGGTCGGACACGCTGCCCATCAGGAACTTCGAGAGGGCGTAGGCGGCCGCGTTCAGGCCCAGCACGAAGCCGAGCTCGGTCTTGGCGAAGCCCAGCGGGGCCATCGCCGGAATCGCCATGGACAGGTTCTTCCGTACCAGATAGAAGCCGGCGTAGCCGATGAAGGCGCCCAGGAAGACCTGGAGCCGCAGTTTCTTGTACTTGGCATCGGCCTCGGGGCCGGTCTCCGCCGGCAGGTGGGCCGGCTGCTGGAGGAATTTAAGCATAGCACGTCAGTTTAGACATTCAAAGATAGTGATAATTTTGCCCGATTTTTGCATTACAACGAACAAATTGTCATTGGGAATGGACGAAAAGGAATTCAACAAGGAGTGGAAAGACGGGGAAATCGTCAAGTACGCCGGGAACTACGATGAGAATGCCTTCTGGAAGAAGCTGAAGAAGTTCGGCCGGAAAGCGGGCATCAAGGTGTGCTATGCCGCCTTGCTGTTATATTATGTCCTGAAGAGCCCGCTTACCTCCGCGAAAGACCGGGCGAAGATCATCGGCGCCCTGGGCTATTTCCTCTTGCCCATCGACATTATCCCGGACTTCATCCCTGTCGCCGGCTATACCGACGACCTCGCCGCCCTCACCTGGGGCGTCTACTGCGTCATCAAGAGCATTACGCCGGAAGTGAAGGCCGATGCCGCCGCAAAGCTCCACGAGTGGTTCGGTGACTTCGACGACCATCTGCTCGACCTGTTCTTCGAGAAGCACGATTGATAGTTATCCAGCCTTCTCTTGTCATTTCGAGCGAAGTCGAGAAATCTACTTCCTCGTCCTCGCCCAGGGCATGACATACGCCGGAGGAAGTTCCTGCTGCAGGAGCTCCCTCATTTTTTCCATGTAGGGAGCCGTGTGCGCATAGAACTGGTAATAGCCCTCGCAGAGGGCGCTGAGGCCCGTTTCGCCGGACTCGGTGCGGTTGAACCGGTGTTTCGGGCATTCCCCATTGCACAGGTGCAGGTACTTGCAGCGGAAACATTTCGCCGGCAGGGAATTGCGCTTGTCGATGCCGAACTTCACCTGCCGGGGCGACTCCATCATCGACCGGATGGGCGTTTCCGCAATGTTCCCGAGCCGATAGGGCGGGTAGACGAAGTGATCGCAGGGATAGAGGTCGCCATTGTGTTCGATGACGGCGTTTCCGCCGCAGGTACGGTCGTAAGCGCAGGTGCCGGGCATCACGCCGCACCAGTTCGCCAGGGTGGCGTCGAACAGGCCCACGAAGGTCCGCCCCACGTCGTTTCGCACCCAGTAATCGAAGATGTCACACATGAACCGGCCGAAGCCCAGGGAGGACACCGACCAGGGCGCGAGGCGCGCTCCTTCGGTGGTCGGGGAGACGATGCGGCGCTGCTTCACATGCTCTACCACCGGCATGAACTGCATATACCGGCTGCCGATCGACTGCAGAAAGCGGTATACCTCCAGCCCGCGGCCCTCGGAGACCTTGTTCACTGTGGACATCGTATTGAACTCGACCCCATGCTCCCGCAGGAGGGCGATGCCGCGGAGGACCTTGTCGAAGGTGCCAGAACCGCCCTTGTCTTTCCGGTACTTGTCGTGGATGTCGCGGGGACCGTCGATGGAAATGCCCACGAGGAAGTGGTTCTCCCGGAGGAAATCGGCCCATTCGGGCGTGAGGAGGGTCCCGTTCGTCTGCAGGGTGTTGAAGACCGTCTTCCCGTCGGCATACTTCCTTTCCAGGTCCATGGCCTTCCGGTAGAAGTCCAGCCCGAGCACCAGCGGCTCGCCGCCGTGCCAGTTGAACGTGACCTCCGGGACGTCGTTGGCCGCGATGTACTCCCGGATCACAGTCTCCAGCATCTCCTCGCTCATCCGGGGCTCCCGCCCGCCGTAGATATCGGCCTTGTCCAGGTAATAGCAGTACGCGCACCCCAGGTTGCACAGCGACCCCGCCGGCTTGAGCATGATATTGAAGGTCGCCGGCCCGGTAATCCGGACCGCGTCCTCCAGCAGCAGCTGGTTCTGGAAAGGATGCGCCATGGAACAAAGATACGAAAAAGATGGTGTTATCGGTGCTGGTCAGATTTCCGTGCACTGCTGCGTTTCCATCGTCATAATCATCGCGATGACGCCGAAATAGTCGCGGGCCCCTTCGGAAACGTTGTTGGATTTCAGGAGTTGGTCCATCATCCAGCGCTGGATGTTGTCGATCACTTTGACCCGTTTTCCCTGCCAGAATTCGTGAATGCGGTTGTAGTCTTCCTGCACTTCCGGGGACAAGGACTCGCTCCAGGCGTCATACTCGCCGTCCTGGAGCAAAGCCGAGGCGTTCGCCGCTGCATAGCCGAGGAGACACAGGTACCCGCTGTACCGGACGGCTGCCTCCTTCGACTGCCGGCAGAAGACATAGGCCCAATAGTTCGCCTCCGCCTCGCTGGTCACGCCGGCCAGATGGGCCATTTCGTGGGCCAGGGTGAAAGGGTACTCGATATCAGGGAGGTCGGTATTGAGTTGCGACTCACAGAAGAACGGGCCCATGAACCCCAGCACGCCGACAGCGGAATAGAGGGGGTTCAGGAGGGGTTTCTTCACCTGTTGCCAGTCGCAGAGGCCGGTATAGCCATACTTGGTGACTTGCTCGGAGTAGAAGGCCCGGACTTCTGAGGCGAGTACGTCCCGGTTCCAGGTCTTATCAGCCCCGGCGCACTCGTTCAGCACCCCCGTATAATCCGTCAGGAACCGATGGAATGCTTCCTTCTCGAAAGTCAACTGCTGGATGCCCATCCGCGGGTAGAGCGGCGTTCGGAAATAGTTGTTGCCCCAGCCCATGTAGAACCAGACCACCAGCCACAGCACCAGCCGGAGCGTTTTTCCCAACCATCGACCGAACCCCTGCTTCCGCTGGATGGTACGTACAAGCACCCTGATAAAAGCCAGGACAAAGCCGATGACGATGATCTCCTCCAAGGAGAAAGGGACGTAAGACGCGCACCACGACAGCCCGTGCGAGATGACCGGATAACACCGCGTCGCATAGAAATCGGCCACCGGCACACTGAACCGGCATCCGATCACGAACGCCAGCAGCAGGAGGCCGATGAAATCACTTTTTCTCATAGCGTATGGTCACTACATGATTCATCAAAGATACGAATTCCCGCCCATAAGTTCCGACTCATCCTCAAAACAAGGCCCTTCTTGAGGACGAACCTTGCATATTGCCAGCCCCATCCGCGAAAACCGCCTAAATCGAGGACGAGATGTACAATCGGCCCTATTCGTCCTCAAAAACCGCCCTATTTGAGGATGGATTATGGTGGGGAGGTAGGGTAAAAAACATAAAAGTCCGTAAGATTTATTCTATGTGCTCTTTCTTTTTCTTTGGATCGGGCGACAGTCTCCATCGAAAACAATGAATCTGCACCTGAAACATAAAATGTTGTTGGGCGGGTATTGTCATTCAGCTTGGCGTCCATTATGTTTGCGATGATGAAACAATTAGTTGGCACGCCATCTAGGCGAAATGAATGGGAGTTGGAACGGCTGTTCCGAGAGGAGGGGCCCTTCTTCCACTTGCATACGGAGCCCTTGAAGACGGGTGTGATATTTATGAATGACGAAGAGCGTGCCGTCGCGCTTGTCTATGTCGCCATTGCGGCGGCGCTGGCCGGGGTGGAGATATTGGCCTATGCCTTGATGAGCAATCACTTCCACTTTATTCTCCGTGGAGAGGAGGCCCGTTGCAAAGATTTCTATGCGCGGTTTTCGGCCATGCTCGCCTTGTATTTCTCGCGGCATGGGCGGCCTCGGGTCCTGGATCCCATCGGCGATCCTACCCCTACACCTATCACCTCGCTCAAGCAGCTCCGGGATGAGATTGCCTATGTCATCCGGAATCCATTCGTAGTCCGGAAAGATGTCAATTTGTTCGCTTACCCCTGGTGCTCTGGCTTCCTGTACTTCAATCCGATGCTGTCCATGTTTGAGCAGCGGTCCGCGGGGACATTGACTTGGCGGGAAAGAAGGGCCTTGACGCATTCCCGGAATCTGGCCTTACCACAGGGCTTGACACTCGTGGGTGGGCAAGTGTTCCCGGGCAGCTTCGTGAATTACCGCCTGGTCGAATCCCTATTCGCAGATTGTCGCCAATTCCTGTTCTGGGTTTTGAAAAACGTGGAAGCCCAGGTGGAAACGTCGCTCCGGTTCAATGAACGGCCATCCTTGACAGACGACGAGGTGATATCCATCACTTTCCGTCTTTGCAAGGAAGAGTTCGGCGTAAAGGGTCCCTCCTCATTGGCCGACCTGCAAAAGATCAACCTGGCCCAACGTCTCAAGTACGATTATTATGCTTCGAATGGGCAAATATCCCGCAGCACCGGCCTGCAACCCCGCATCGTTGACGAGATGTTCCCTTTGGCTGCCGATTTGTCCTCGAAAAAAGCCCGATACGGGGACGAGTGCCGATAATCGGTCGTCTCGTCCTCGAAAACAGCCTATTTTGAGAACAAGATGTTCAATCCGCCCTGTTCGCCCTTGGAAACCGCCTATATTGAGGACGAGAAGCGGGAAGGGAGGGAACTGCCGGTGGGAAGAGGCCGATGGGGACAACGACCGGCCCCGGCATCAACGAAGAAGTCCCGTTCTCTCGAGCGGGACTTCTTGTAACCTGTTGATCCGAAAGAACTTACTTCTTGCGGTTCTTGTATCTCTGGTAGAACATATCGACGCGACCGGCGGTGTCAACGAGCTTCACCTTGCCCGTGTAGAACGGGTGGGAAGTGTTGGAAATCTCCAGCTTCACCAGGGGGTAGGTAACGCCTTCGACCTCGATGGTCTCCTTGGAGGGGGCGCAGCTACGGGTGACGAAGATGGTGTCATTCGACATATCCTTGAAAGCTACAAGACGGTAGGTTTCGGGATGGATTCCTTTCTTCATTTTACGTAAAAAAACTAATTGTTAACAATTTGGGACCGCAAAGATAGTGTTTTTCATGGACACCTCCAAATCTTTTTTGAGATTCCTCGACTTCGCTCGGAATGACAGGAAGGTCAAGCTCGGAATGACAGCGGGGCTATTTCATCCGATAAGGCTGATCGTCGTACAGGAGATAACGCTTGGCCTTGCGGATCCATTTCTGTTCTTCCAGTTTGATGTGCTCGCGGGCGACGTCGAAGGGGATGGATCCCTTGAGGTATTCCTCCAGCACCGGGTCCGCCAGCTTGGTCCAGAAGGCATCCTCGAACTCGAAGGCGGAGTAGTGTTCCGTGAACCAGCGCATCAGGCGGAGGGTATGCATCAGGCTGTGGTAGTCCTCGCCGGGGAGAAGCATGATCTGGAAGCCCTGGCAACGCTCGCCGGCGTAGCGGCCGGCAGCCGGCGTGAAGGAGCAGGGACGCAGGATCGCACCTTCCACCACGGGCAGGTCCACGGGCAGGCCGGGACGCACAAAGGGGGCGCCGATGTACTCATACGGCCGTGCGGTGCCGATGCCGGGCGTCACGGTGGTGTTGTTCCACAGGCCGCCGCCGCTGTACAGGTAGGAACTGAACAGGCCCGGGATGTCGGACGCGGGCGCGATGGTCCACGGCAGCAGCTGCCGGTTGGAGTCCGTCGCCCGCGCCGAAATGATATGGATCGGGAACTTCGCCCCGATCTCGCCGGCGTACAGGTTCACAAGTTCCCCGAGGGTAAGTCCGTGCCGATGGGCGACCTTCGGAACGAACATCTCGCCGACGACGGCCGGGATCGTGCCCTCGACCACGCGGCCGGAAGGATTGATATGGTCCACCACATACAGCGAGGGGGCGTCTTCTCCCAGGAGCTGCAGCATCTCCATCAGCCGCATCACGTCCTTCGTGTAGTTGAAGTAGCGGACGCCCACGTCCTGGATTTCCACGACGACGGCGTTCAACCCCTGTAACCGTTCCAGGTCGAAGTCGATATGGTTCGTACCGGGCGTGAGCTCCGCGTCCCGGGGCGAAAAGACGACCTGCAGGTTGCCCCGCTGCCGGAAGATGTCGTACATCCAGCGGCTGCGGCCGGTGTCCCAGCAGTTCTGCGTGCAGAAACAGCCGATCCGGCCCTCTTGCAGGGTCCGGTCCAGCTGGTCCTCGAGGGGAGTGGTGCGGAAGGAGAACATCAGCCGATGATCTTGTTCGCGACGGCGATGACCTCGTTGCCGAGGGCTTCGGCACGCTCCATCGTGGCGGCCTCGGCGTAGATGCGGATGATGGGCTCCGTGTTGGACTTGCGCAGGTGGACCCATTCCTTCTTCGCCTCGAAGATGATCTTCACGCCGTCGATGTCGTTGATGTCCTCGTTGGCGTAGATCTTCTTGAGCTCGGTGAGGATGCGGTCGATGAGGGCGGCATCACTGAGCTGGATCTTGTTCTTCGCAATGAAATACTGCGGGTAGGTCTTCTTCAACTCGCTGACCTTCATTTGCTTATGAGCCAGGTTCGACAGGAAGAGGGCTACGCCCACCATCGCGTCACGGCCGGCGTGGATGGCCGGGTAGATGACGCCGCCGTTGCCTTCGCCGCCGATGAGGGCGTTCACCCGGTGCATCTGGGTGGTCACGTTGACTTCTCCCACTGCAGATGCGTAATAGGTGCCGCCATGGGCCTCGGTCACGTCGCGGAGGGCGCGCGTCGAGGAGAGGTTGGAAACGGTAGCGATGGGCTTTCCGGCCTTTTCAGCGAGCTCGCACAGATAATCGGCGACGCTCACGAGGGTGTATTCCTCCACGAACGGGTCCCCGTTCTCGCAGATGAAGGCGAGCCGGTCCACGTCCGGGTCCACGCTCACGCCGAGGTCCGCCTGCTCGCGGACGACGGTACGGGAGAGGTCCACGAGGTTCGCGGGCAGCGGCTCCGGATTGTGGGCGAAATCGCCCGTGGGATTGCAGTTGAGTTCGATGCACTTGACGCCCAGGCGCTCCAGCAGGCGCGGCATGATGATGCCGCCTACGGAATTGACCGCATCCACCACGACGGTGAAGTTGGCAGCCTTGATGGCCTCCACGTCCACGGCCGGCAGGGCCAGGACGGCGTCCAGGTGCTTGTCGGTGAAATCCTCTTCCTCGACCGTGCCCAGGTTGTCGACCTCCGCGAAGGAGAAGTCCTCGGAGGCGGCGAGGTCCAGGACGGCCTGGCCTTCCATGGCGGTGAGGAACTCGCCCTTGTCGTTCAGGAGCTTGAGGGCGTTCCACTGGCGCGGGTTGTGGCTGGCGGTCAGGATGATGCCGCCGTCTGCATTCGCGAACAGGACGGCCATCTCGGTAGTCGGGGTGGAGGCGAAGCCGCACTTGACGACGTCGATGCCGCAGCCCATGAGGGTGCCCACGACGAGATTCTCCACCATGTCGCCAGACAGCCGGGCATCCTTGCCCACGACGACCTTGTAGCGTTCGCCGTTCGGTTGCGGCTTCCGCTGGGGGAGCGTGGCGGCATAAGCCGCGGTGAATTTGACGATATCGACAGGGGTGAGGGCGTTGCCCGGAGCGCCACCGATGGTGCCGCGAATGCCGGAGATGGATTTGATCAGGGTCATATGCTTTTTTTTTTCGTCTTTCCCGGCTGGACCGGGAATCTCTTTCTTTTATCTTACAAAAGTATTAAATTTGCGCCCCAAATCCAAAAATGATTATGCAGCAAGGCATCTGGACCGTCATCATGCTCGTGTTTTCGAACGTCTTCATGACATTCGCCTGGTACGGTCATCTTAAACTCCAGGAGATGAAGATCTCCACCGGCTGGCCGCTCATCCTCGTCATCCTTTTCTCGTGGGGCATCGCCTTCTTCGAGTACTGTCTCACCGTCCCGGCCAACCGGATCGGTTTCAACGAGAACGGCGGTCCCTTCAACCTGATGCAACTCAAGATTATCCAGGAAGTGATCTCCCTTACGATCTTTACGATCATCGTTACCTTCCTGTTCAAGGGCCAGCCCGTCCAGTGGAACCACATCGCCGCTTTCGTCTGCCTGATCCTCGCGGTTTTTTTCGTATTTCTGAAATAAAAATTTGGAAATCCGCAAAAAAGTAGTACCTTTGCATTCCCAACTGCTGGGTTCGTATAACGGTTAGTACTCGAGATTCTCAATCTCGCAATAGGAGTTCGATTCTCCTACCCAGTACCAAAAACCTCGCTCTAAGCAATTAGAACGAGGTTTTTTCGTATACGGCTGGGCCGTTTTACTGCAGCATCTTCAGAATCTGCTTCTCTGTGGCAGCCGGAGAGATCGACCGTATGTGCTCTACCAGCAACGCGAGTGATTCGGCGGGGGAGTGGTCCACGTCCAACGTGCGGGCTTCGCCGAAGGGGAAGCCGCCGGGGCCCGGTAACGCATCGACGCAAAACAGGGACTCCGGTGTGCAGAAAGAGGAGACTTGCCAGCCGTTGTAATGGAGGTCGGGTCCGCGGTAGACGCGGGTGATGTCGCCGGTGACGACGCGGCACTGCATCTGCAGCCGCGTAATCAGGGCATCGGCCGCACTTTTCTTTACCTGCAGCAGTCCGCGGATATCCTTGATGCCGATCGTGTCATGCTCCGACAGCCAGTCCAGCACTTGCTGCTGCTCTGCCGTAGGCTGGTACTTCGGCAGGCTCCGCCGCCAGTTCATCAGTTCGGCGTACCATTCCACCGTCGCAAAAGCCGCCTTGCCGCCCCAGAGGAACTTTCCATAGGCGATGTCACCGCTTTGGACGACCGGGATCTTCCAGTCCCAGGGCGTCTTGCGCAGATCCTCCTGCCCGTCGAACCAGTTCTCCCGGGCGGTCATTTCCTCGATGGAATAGCCGGGGATGGGGTTCTCGAAAAACGGGACGATGCCCAGCGTCTCGATGACGCCGAGCATCGTCTCTGCAGATACGACGGTTGCCGGGAGTCCGGCATCCTTTTTCCGGTCGAACGACATTATCTTCTCATGGGTCTGCCGCCGCGTCCCATCGTGTTGAACGCCCAGCTGATGCCGAAACCGATGTGGGAGAACGTGGACCAGTTGCTCAGGTACCACTGGTAATGGACACTGATCCGCAGGCATTCGAAAAGTTCGACACCGGCACGGGGGCTGAGCACGAGGGCCTGGGTCCATTCCCCCTTGTCCGCAAACTCACTTTTCTCGTATCCGAATCCCGGGCCGACGCCCAGGCCGAAATAGGGATTGAAACCGCTGTAAGGGAAAAGGTTGAAGTCCGTGACGATCAGGGGCGCTCCCTGCCAGAACCGGGCATCCGGGCCATAGGGCTCTCCGGACGTGCTGTAGGATCCTCTCCCGAACGTAGTGGACAATTGCAGGCCCATATCCACCGCCGGGTTTATTCTCACCCGGTACTCCCCGAAGAAACCCAGCCGGTCAGGCCGGTATGTGTTTCCGGCCTTGCTGAAATGATTGAACATGATGCCGAATTCGATGGCACCGTCCTGCATGTAGTAACCGTAACCGCCGGGACGGTATCCGCCACCGTAGGGATGGCCATATCCGCGGCCGCCGTAGCGTCCGGGTCCGTACTGGGCAAAGGCGGTCATCCCGACGGCCAATGCGACAAGGGTGATCAGTGCTCTTTTCATG
>JAEEGK010015212.1_pt1 | contig 17095 bp, 15 predicted proteins | sample 8958771 | NCBI WGS metagenome assembly JAEEGK01 (sample SAMN16246547, study PRJNA631951) | gut metagenome | biome: gut microbiome; feature: rumen; material: SC-attached | host: Bos | place: Iran: Karaj | collected 2018-10 | reverse complement strand
GTCCACGATGATATTGAGTACACCGCCGGGAAGGCCTGCGTCCTCCAGGATCTCATACAATGCGAATACAGGAACGGGTGCGCGCACCGAAGTGATCATGATGACAGTGTTCCCTGCGATCATCGCGGCACATGCATAGCCCATGGGTGCTGCGAGCGGTGAGTTGTGCGATGACAGGACTGCCCAGACACCGATAGCTTTGCCCTTCTTCTCCTCGATGTCATCGCATGCCTTGGCGATGACCTCGATCAGTCTGTCGACCTCTTCCAATGCGTCATCCCTTGTCATTCCGACGCTCATGGAGACTATGGCTGCGAGCCTGTACCTCTGCTGTTCGACGGCTGCGAGGACCTTGTCGAAGATCTCCGTCCTTTCAGCAGCGGATGTCTTGGACCATTTCTTGAATGCGTCCTTCGCTACAACGACAGCCCTCTCGGTGAGACCGTCCTCCGGCTCCTGGAATGTTCCGAATATAATGCTCTTGTCCACCGGGCTGCAGATCTGGAACTGGTTGCCTGAAGCGACCTTGAATCCGCCGACATAACTGGGGTAGTCCTTCTTTCCGTTGGATAATACCAGATCTATCGCCGCATCGAATAAACGGTCGACCTCGTCCTCTGCTGTCTTCTCCGTGAACTTGAGCTCGTCTGCCATGACTATGCCATTGTACCTGACTATCTAAATTCTTCGTATGATGTTTTTTAGGCAATCCTAAACTTTATATAATTTTTAGTCATTCCTAAATTTGAACATGGTTGAAGAACGCATAGTGGAACAATGCGCTCCGACATTAGCGGGGATCAAGTGCGGAAGTCTGTTCAGGACAAGAAGTGACATTGATGCGATAGCCTCCGAGGTAGGGAACCTGAACAGAAGGCTTAATCCCCTGGGTGTCATGGTAACCACGTTCAGACCTTCCGGTTGCGGCACACTCGTGTACGTATACCGGAAGGACCTTTTGTCACGTATCTATGAATCCGATACTAGGTCTACGGAGCTGTTAGCGGATCTCGGGTACGATCTGACGGATACCGAATCGTTGGTGAGATGTCTCGGAAAGAGAGTGGAGGAGAGAGGATGCGTACCGCATGAGATCGGACTGTTCCTCGGTTATCCTTACGATGATGTCCTGGGATTCATGCTCAACGAAGGAAGGTGTCCGAAATGCATGGGGTGCTGGAAGGTATACGGCTCTGTGAAGATCGCCAACAGACTGTTCTGCAGTTTCCGCAGATGCAGGGCGGAATACAGCAGGAAATACCATTCTGGCTTCTCCCTGACCGAACTCACCGTGCCGTCATAAATTAATTATATGGAGATACGATAAGTCCATCCAACGGACTCGTGGTCTAGGGGTTATGACGTCGCCTTCACACGGCGGAGGTCGCCGGTTCAAATCCGGCCGGGTCCACCATCTTCTTAACTTTTGAATAGTGGCTTTCAGATACCCTGTCGATGGCATCGAAGAACACAGTGACCATGATCTCCGCTCTGGCGGATGACAGACGCATAAGGATTTTCGAGACACTCGCAGAGAGCGACAGATCGGACTCGAAACTTGCCGAGATGCTCGGCATGGATGTTCAGGAAGTAAGGGAACAGGCTGCCATCATGGAACAGGCAGGTCTCGTGATCGCGAGCGAGGATGACGATTCATTCGATTACTGTCTGGATCCGCAGCAGGTAGCTGTCCTCACAGGATTCTTCGAGCTCGTTCTGAACAAATGCTCCCCGCCCAAATGCTGCTGATAACATGGTCGCAATAAGGAATGATCTCAACGTTCAGTGCACCGAATGCGGTGCCAAGGTCATCATGGGTGCGCTCCAGCAGAGAGAATGCGTCAGATGCGGGAAGAAAGCGTTCGACAGGGAGGTCTGCGAGAACGGACACTTCGTCTGCGACGAGTGCAGAAGGAAGGCGGCATCCAAGGCGATCTACAACACCTGCATCAAATCGGATTCCAAGAATCCTATAGATCTGGCACTATCGATAATGAAGGACAATTCCATCAGGATGCATGACCTCAAGCACCACACTCTCGTTGCTTCGAGTCTCCTCACCGCATACAAAAACAGCGGAGGGGACATCGATCTTGATGCTGCCCTCAGGGAGGCTGACAAGAGGGGCTCATGGTTCCCCGGAGGCCTCTGCGGTCTGGCGGGAACATGCGGTGCAGCGGCATCCACAGGCATATTCTACAGCATTGCCACGAAGACCTCGCCTCACAGCGAGGAGTCTTGGAGTGACACGAACAGGATCGTCGGGGACACGCTGCTGAAGATCTCTCAGATCAATGGTCCGAGATGCTGCAAGAGGAACACGTTCATCGCGATCATGAATGCTGTCGAGTATACTGAAGAGAAGCTCGGCATAACCATGGAAGTTCCCGATAAGATCGAATGCTTCTTCTCCAACAGGAATGAGGAATGTATCAGGGAGAAATGCCCGTTCTTTAAGGAATGAGGACGTCTGGCTCAGACGTCTTCCTGTAAATCATTATATACCGTACCAATCGGTACAAAAATCACAATCCAACGGTGATGATTATGGGTTTCCTTGACAAGCTAGCAAGAAAGACGACCGACAAGGCCGCCGACAGAGCAGCCGACAAGATCGTGAACAAGATCTTCGGAAAGAAAGAAGATAAAGTTGTAGTGGAAGAGGCTGAACCGATCCAGCAAGCACCTGCCGCAGCACCTGTGGCGGAAGAGCCTGAGGTCAGGGAACTCACTCCTGAACAGCAGCAGGCCATCGCACAGGCACAGGCAGCATCCATGGGAGCTGCACAGGATGCGATGGGCATAGCATACAACACCAAGAGATGCCCGGAATGTCAGGCGATCTGCTTCAACGCTCCCGCCGTATGTCCTTACTGCGGTGCGGATCTTAAGGCAGTGAAACCGCTGACACCCAAAGAGCTGGAAGAGCTCGAGGGATGAAACAAAACGGTCCTGATGGTCACATCAGGACCAGATTCTCACTTCTTATGACATCGTCATAGCTCTTGTGACCGAGCACTGCCTCGATCCTGTCGCTGCGTATGCCGCGGATCTTGAAGATGTCGTCGGAATCGTAATCCGGGATGCCTTTGGCGATGACCTTTCCGGAACATTCGATGTTCACCACATCGCCCCTGTCGAACTTGCCGATAACATCCCTGACACCCACTGCAAGGAGGCTAACATTCCCTTTCATGAGCTTCTCGGCCGCACCTGCATCTACCACCAGAGTGCCTTTGGCATGGGCGGCCTTGATCCAGCGGCTCTTCTTCCTCTCCTTGACTCCGGGGAGGAATATTGTTCCGATATCTTCACCGTTCACAGCACGTACGATGCCGTTCTCGGCTCTGCTGTTGGCGATGATCATGCTGCATCCTGCCTCGTGGCAGATCTCTGCAGCCTTGAACTTGGTCTTCATTCCGCCTGTTCCGACCCTTGATGTGGGGTCGCCGGCCATATCCAATACATCTGCGATATCTTCCACAACAGGGACGATCTTCGCATCGGGGTGGATCTGGGGGTTCTTCTCGAACAGTCCGTCCACATCCGACAGTATGATGAGAAGGTCGGCATCCATCTTGCTGCAGACGTATGCCGATAATGTGTCATTGTCTCCGAAGACCGCATCGATCTCCTTGATGCAGATGACGTCGTTCTCGTTGATGATCGGTACGACACCATATGCCAGCAGTGTCTGTATCGCATTCCTGAGGTTGAGGTATTTCTCACGATCTGAATAGAAATCGTATGTCAGGAGGATCTGTGAAATGGTGATCCCCTGCTTCTCGAAGCTCTCGTTCCACTTCTGCATCAGGATCCCCTGACCGACGGATGCGGCAGCCTGCCTGATGGGGATCTCCTTGGGCTTGGGTTTGGCATTCATCGCCGCCAATCCCACGCCTATTGCACCGGATGTGACAATGAGCACCTTCTTGCCCTGGTCCCTGAGCTCCTTCACCTGTTTCGCGACGGAATCCATGAATTCCGTATCCACGGAGTTCCCGCCGCCTGTGATGGATGACGTTCCGACCTTGATGACCACGGTCTCCACACTGCTGAGATAGGTTTTCCTGTCCATCAGAATCCCAGCTCCCTGTCCATCTGCCTGTGGGTGAACCTCTTGGCATCCTTGCCCACGTAATCCTTCACTACCTGACCGTTTCCGACGAGGATGTACTTGTAGATCATCAGACCCTCCATCCCCACCGGTCCCCTCGAGTGTATCTTGTTCGTGCTGATGCCGACTTCCGCACCCTTGCCGAACCTGTAACCGTCGGCGAATCTTGTTGATGCATTGATCATGACGTCCGCTGAATCCACCAGTTTGGAGAATGACAGCATATTGGCCTTGTTCTCAGTGATTATGGCATCCGTGTGGTGCGAACCGTGCCTGTTGATGAAGTCTATCGCCTCTTTGACGGAGTCGACCATCTTGACTGAGATTATCAGATCGTTGTATTCGGTATTCCAATCGTCATCGTCAGCCCTGACGGCGTGATCCATGACTGCGATGCATCTCTCGTCCGCCCTGATCTCCACACCGTTCTCATGGAGAAGGGAATCCATCTCCGGAAGGAATTCGGATGCGATCTTGGAGTTCACAAGCAATGTCTCAACAGCATTGCAGACGGCAGGATACTGTATCTTGGAGTCGAGAGCGACCTTCAATGCCTTGTCGATATCAGCGTACTCATCGACGTAGACGTGGCATATTCCCGCCGCATGACCCAGCACAGGGATTCTTGTGTTCGATTGGATGTACTTCACGAACTGGTTGGAGCCTCTGGGGATCAGCAAATCGATGTATTCGTCCATCGAAAGGATCTCGTTGACATCTTCCCTCTTGCGGAGCAGTACAAACGAACCTTTCGGCACTCCGGCTGAATATGCCGCTTCCGAAAGTATGTCGAACAACGCCTCGTTGGAATTGAGTGCTTCCGCTCCGCCCTTGAATATGACTGCGTTCCCTGATTTCAGACACAGGGACATGATCTGAGGTACCACATCCGGCCTTGATTCGAATATCACACCGATGACACCGATAGGGCACCTTACCTGGTAGAGCATGAGGTCCTTGTCCATCTCCAATGCGGACATGGTCTCTCCGACCGGGTCCTTGAGCGAGATCACATCGTTAATTCCGTCGATCATACCGTCGATCTTGGAATCGGTGACCTGGAGCCTCTTCACCAGCGAATAGGACAGTTCTCCTTTCTTCTCCGCTTCCTCTGCGGATGCCATATCCTTGGCGTTCGCACTTAGGATCTTACCCCTGTTGGCATCGAGCGCTTCCGCCATGGCCTTCAGTGCTGCATCCTTCACCGATGTGTCCAATGCCGCCAGCTCTATCGCTGCGGTTTTGGCTCTGATTACCTCAGGTCCGACGGAACTCATAATCGGGTATTGTATCCTCCGTATTATTAAATCTTGAATTTGACATTTAAGGATGTCTATATCGTAACATCTGTCCCCGTTCTCAGTTACGTGTTGTACAGTTCAAAGACCCAGATTATCAATTCACCCGATACCATAACCGTCAATGATATCCTCCCAAATGCACCAATATTTGAGAAATACAATAAACAAAGCGGATGAAAACGGTATGCTGGCTATATCGAAATGCAAAGTGAGAACGAGATGCCGATGAAGTACTGCAACAATAAGAAAAGATGCTAATGCAGAGAGGACACAGAAAATTCGGTAAATTCGGCCACCCCTCTGTGACGATTATATACTCTGTAATATTGGGATTAATCGATGAAGACCATCAAGTTCCGCATCGAACCGAATTCCGAACAAAGGAAAGTGATAGATCAGATGATCGATGCGAACCGCCTCGTCTACAACAACATGCTAACTGCCTGTAAGTTCTATTACGCGAAAACAAAGGAACTGCCGTCGGTGTTCGACATGAACAAGATGGGAACGAGGATGAGAAACAACTCATCATATGTTGCACAAGCCTATTCCATGACACTGAATGAGACAGCAGGACGTGTGATCAAGGCATGTGATAAGACATTAGGGGTACACGAAAAGGAATCGGGAGAACTCGATATTGATAACTTCGTGTTCAGTCTTCCCGATCATCATTTCCCCAGGTACAAATCATACAACCAATTCAATTCGATCACATACCCTTCGCCGAGGGACTATTCCGTTGTAACTGAAAAGAAAGGCAGTAAGAAGAAACGCATGCTCAGATTAGGCAAGGTCCCGGGTCTCATAAGGTGCTATAACCAGTTCACGAAGTTCGACGGTATGATGAAGACTTGTACCGTCAAAAGAAAGAATATGGGCCTTTACTCTGTATATTACGCGTGCATCGTTTACGAGCCCTCCCCGATACCATTCGAAGAACCTCCGAAAGGCCCTGTGGGCGTAGATTTAGGGATACACAACATCGCCGCCCTTTCCGACGGTACGGTATTCCCAAACGACCATGTGTTCCCTGAACTGAAGAGAACGCTGGAAAAGCACCAGAGGAAGTTCAGCAGGACATCCCCAGGCACCAAAGCATATGGGAAAATACAGACAAGGATAAACCATATTTATGAAAAAATTGCAAATCACAGGAAGAACAGCATAGAGAACATTTCATCATACATAACAAAGAATCACAGCCACATAGTCATGGAAGATTTGTCCGTAAGTGAACTCCGTTCCAAATCCAAGAACAGATATATGACAAACGGCTACAACGACGCTTCATTGGGAAAACTGAGAAGAAGGATTGAGGACAAGGCTTCAAGCGCCGGCCGCGAGATCATCTTAGTGAACCCAAAGAATACGTCACAGATGTGCTCCGTGTGCGAAGATATCACAGAAAAGGATCTCTCCGTCAGAAAGCACATCTGCCCGCAGTGCGGATATACATCGGACAGGGACGTGAATGCTGCAAGGAACATACTGCAGCGTTCACATCTTGTCCAGACCCTTTGGGTGGACCAGCCACCCTTGTCCCTGGGTTAAGGGACTAGATAGCCTGATATCCGCCGAGCGGACATACTGGCACAAGAGAATGGCGATAGATCGCTCTATCTGTCAAACTCGGTTAACATAGTCGTTAGCGAATCCAAATCTTTGGCTACGTTGTCTCCCAAAGAACCGACGATCATCGCATTGTCCGTGCCCATCTCCGAGACCCTCGAATCGGTCTTGAGACCCACACAGATCTTTCCTCTGGCATATGCGTATCCGAGCTCGAAGCATGCCCCTTCGTCGGGCACGCGTCCGTCCATGATGATCAGCAGCAGGTCGGACGATTCTATCGCCTCGATGTCCTTCGCGAAGAAACCGCACATCAGTTTCCTCCTCTTCTCATCGGTATCGGGCATCTCCGGGATGTCGGAATTCTCCTGGGGGACCCAAACATCGAAACCGTTCTTCCTGAGCTCTCCGGCCACCTTCGCGTTGAATTCACGTTCCGCCTGCGAGAATAACGGACCTGCTAGGTAGATCTTCATCGCTACGGCATCGTTTTGCCACATATCATATTTATCCAATAATCCATCACTCCCCCATGGCCGATGCAGAGTTCGAAGCGATCAGCAAGGCGAAGAGGCAGAGAGACAGCGGCAATCCGAAAGGTGCATTGGACACCCTGGAGGCATATCTGCTCAAGGATCCCTACAACGCCAAGGTCAGGATGCTGGTCTCACAGATAGCATTCTCCTGCGACATGAACCAGTACGGCCTCATCCAGTTGGATGCCATCATCGATTTCGATCCGGAGAACGTCGAGGCCAGGAAGGCATTGGTCACCGTCCTTAAGAAGAACAAGAGGAACAACAGGGAGACCAAGGAACTGTACGATTGGCTTGTAGAACATTGTCCCGAGGATGCGGAAGTGTTCAACAGCTACGCCATATTCTCCAAGATGCAGCTCACGGACTTCAAGAAGGCGGCGGGACTCTATGAGAGGGCGATAGAACTCGAACCCAACGTCGCCGAGTATCATCTCAACTATTCCATCCTGCTCGTCAACGACCTGAAGGATTTCGTGAAGGGAAGGAGTGAATTGGAGAGAGCGATCGAACTCGACCCGTACAATCAGCGCGCGAAGGATGCCCTGGATAGGCTGATCAAGAAGAAATTCAGGGACGGGGAGCTCAAGAAGGGACTGTTCTCGAGATTCAAGTGAACTTTCGTCATCGTTATAACCAACCATCTGCATCCGTCGTTTCAGAGGATTTCACATGGCGAACATCAAAGGAACCAAGACGGAAGCAAATCTCCTCGCTGCATTCGCAGGAGAGAGCCAGGCAAGGAACAAGTACACCTATTACGCATCACGCGCCAAGAAGGACGGCTACGAGCAGATCGCGGCGATCTTCCTCGAGACCGCAGACAACGAGAAGGAACACGCCAAGATGTGGTTCAAGGCACTGAACGGCGGATCCGTCCCCGACACCATCCAGAACCTCAAGGATGCGGCAGAGGGAGAGAACTACGAGTGGACCAAGATGTACGCCGAGTTCGCCAAGACCGCAAGGGAAGAGGGATTCAACGAGATCGCAGACCTCTTCGAAGGTGTCGGCAAGATCGAGAAGGAGCACGAAGAGAGATATCTGGCACTTCTCAAGAACATCGAGGACGGAGTCGTCTTCAAGAAGGACAAGGTCGCAATCTGGAAATGCCGCAACTGCGGACACATCCACGTCGGAGAGGAAGCCCCCGAGGTCTGTCCTGTCTGCAACCACCCGAAGTCATACTTCGAGCTCAGGGCGACGAACTGGTGAAAACACAGGGGGCTCTGCCCCCGTTCTGCATTATTGAAGTGATAATATGCACGACGGCACAGATGTGGAGAACCTTCACAGAAGACTGAAGAAGATCATCGGACAGATACAGGCCATCGAGCGCATGATAGACGAGGACGTACCGTGCGAGGATGTCCTCACACAGATCAGCGCCGCCAAATCCGCTCTCAACAAAGCGGGACAGGTCGTCCTCGAAGGCCACATCAAACACTGCATCAAGGATGCCGTCGAGAACAATGACGAAGAGGCACTGGAGAACTTCACCAAAGCCCTCGAGCGCTTCTCGAATATGCAGTAAGGATTCTGAATATACTTATACCCCTATGGGTATAATCAATCGTGTCATCGACAGCCGACAGGATAGAAGGATTCTTGGAAATCGGAGGGATGAAGAAGGACGTCGGCTTCCTCGCCATCTCCATAGCAGCATTAGTACTGAGCCTGACCATGAAGGATCAGCTTCCGTTCGATCCGGCATGGGTCGCAGTGGTACTGTGCGGTATACCGATACTCATTGAATCCTCGGTCGGCCTTTTCCTGAGATTCGATATCAAAGCCGATGTCCTGGTGTCCATCGCACTCATAGCCTCGCTCTGCATCGGAGAAATATTTGCAGCGGGAGAGGTGGCTGCCATCATGATCATCGGTGCTCTCCTCGAAGATTACACCGCGGAGAGGGCCAACAGGAACATCAGCAGACTCATCGACATGAAACCCAAGACCGCCCGTGTGATATCGGACGGTGAGGAGAGGATCGTCAGCGTTTCCGAAGTGAAGACCGGCGATGTCCTGAGGGTCGTTGCAGGAGAATCCGTCCCTGTCGACGGCATCATTCTGAACGGCACCACATCGATAGACCAGTCGATGATGACCGGGGAATCCATCCCCGCAGATAAGACAATCGGGGATGAGGTCCTATCAGGGACCGTCAACCAGTTCGGCGTATTCGAGATGAGAGCCACCAAGGTCGGTGAAGACAGTTCGCTCGAGAGGATGATAAGACTCATCGAAGAGACAGATGCCGACAAGACCCCGATAGTACGTCTGGCCGACAGCTGGGCGACATGGATCGTCCTTCTGGCGCTCTGGGCTGCGATCGGCACATTCATCGTGACACAGGAATGGACCAGGGCCGTGACCGTGCTGGTCGTGTTCTGCCCCTGCGCGTTCATCCTTGCTACACCGACTGCGGTCGTAGCGGCAATAGGCAATGCGACGAAACACGGTTTCCTGGTCAGATCCGGAGCATCGATGGAGGTCATGGCCGAAGCCGACACCATATCATTCGACAAGACAGGTACGCTGACTTGCGGGATACCTGCCGTCAGCAGCGTGAAGGGACTGTCAGGATTCGGTGACGATGACATCCGCAGACTCTTCGCCATCACCGAAAAACAGTCAGAACACCCTCTCGGAAAGGCCATCGTGAGATCTTACGATAAGCCGATCGACGATCCGGAGGAATTCAGGGTCATACCCGGAAGAGGTGTATCTTGCAGGGCCGAAGGGCACGGCATCCTCGCAGGGAACATGGCGCTCATGAAGGAGAACGGGGTGACCGCAGAGATTGGCGACCTGTCGGATTACTGCCGCGAGGGAGAGATCTCGGTACTCATGTCTATCGACGGCATCCTGGCGGGTATCGCGGTGCTGGAAGATGTCATTAGGGATGACAGTGCAGAGACCGTCGGCAGGATCAAGACATTGGATGTGAAGCCCGTACTGATGACAGGTGACAACGAACATGTCGCTGAGAGGATCGCTGCCGCTGCAGGAATAACGGATGTCATACCAAACTGTCTTCCTGAGGATAAGCTGAACAGGATATCGGAACTGCAGTCCGGAGGTTCAGTGGTGTGCATGGTCGGCGACGGCATCAACGATGCACCCGCACTCAAGAAGGCAGACATCGGGATTGCCATGGGCGGAATCGGAAGCGACATCGCCATAGAAGCATCCGATATCACCCTCGTGAGTGATGACATATCGCAGATACCTCACATGCTGGCACTGTCGAAGAAGATGATGAGGAAGATCAAGGTCAACATACTCATCTCGATGATACTGAACATAACCGGTGTGGTATTGGCGATGTTCGCGGTGCTCAACCCCATATCTGCAGCACTGTTCCACAACATCGGTTCGGTATTCGTCGTGGTCAACTCGGCACTGCTGCTCGGATGGAAATCCTCGTTCGACAGATCCGCAAAAGAGAAGGTATCCAGATCATCCAAGGAACCGCTGGCTTCCTGATCTGCCGGATGACCGTTGCATCCATGTTACTATAACAATCGTTGGACCATCTTAAATATCAAAAAGTCCGTTTTTCCAGCGTGATAAATGGTTCGACGACACCGGAACAAAGAATGAAGTTCGCAGCGTCCTCAGATGCGGCGACGGTGATGAAGGAACTGGATAGCAGGCCTGAGGGCCACTATAATGAAGAAGTCACGACCTCCCGTATCAAGTTCGGGGACAACGTCGTCACCAATCATAACAAGCACGTGATTCTCAAGAGACTTTATCACTCATTCGTAAACGTATTCATAATCGCCTTAGCGATCATCGATATCCTCTGGCCGGTCACAGCGATCATCCAGGGCGAGGAGATCGATATCCCATACATCATCATTCTTACCACACTCATCTTCGTCAGCGGTGCCATGACGTTCATTCAGGAGACCCGCAGCAGCAGTGCCGCCCAGAAGCTCCTGAACATGGTCACCACCATCATCACGCTGAGACGTGAGGATGTGGAGATCGAGGTCGATTCAAGCGACCTGGTCGTCGGAGACATAGTCATCCTGGACGCAGGAGACATGGTCCCTGCCGATGTCAGGATCATCAAATCCAACCACCTCAAGGTCGACCAGTCGGCGCTCACCGGTGAGACCGGCGGAGTGAACAAGACCGACGAACCTGTCACCGACGAGGACATCAACATCCTCGGATGCAACAACATGGCATTCATGGGGTCCAACGTCATCAGCGGTTCCGCAGAGGCCGTAGTCGTTACCGTCGGTGACGACACACTGTTCGGATCCATGGCAGAGAAGCTGTCCATGAAGAAGGATGCCACCACCTACGACAAGGGATCCAAGGCCATCACGGCCGTCCTTGTGAAACTGATGATCTACCTGGTCCCGCCGGTGTTCATCATCATGCTCGTCAAGGGATTCTTCAATGCCGGAGGCCAGTGGGAATTCGACTTCGTCAAGGATGCGATAATATTCGCCATCACACTTGCCATCGGACTGATGCCCGAGATGCTGGCCACGATAGTATCCACGAACCTGGCCAAAGGTTCCATAGATATGTCGAAGAGGAAGGTCATCGTCAAGGAAGCGACATCCATCCAGAATCTGGGGGCCATGGATGTCCTCTGTTCGGATAAGACCGGGACACTCACACAGAACAGGATCTCCGTGAAGGACTGCAGCGACATCTACGGCAACAGCAGTCACATGGTGGAGGTGTTCACGTGCCTGAACAGCAGGAACCTGAAATCATCCACCAACCAGATAGACTGGGCAATCGATGAGTATGCTGAGGAATACAAGTTCATCGACGAGCTCGACATGTACCCTTACGTTGCGGACCTGCCCTTCGATTTCATCAGAAGAAGGGCGACCGTCGTCGTCAAACATGACGATGAAGTGAACGTCATGATAACCAAGGGTGCGACACCCGAGATCCTCTCCATCTCGACAGCATATCTCGACGAGGAGAGGAACATCCAGCCTCTGGACCAGCAGACCTGGGACCACATCATGGGTCTCGTTGAATGGTACAGCGAGAAGGGAATGCGTGTACTGGGTGTCGCCTACAAGTACATACCCAGCGGAAAGGATATCTCCGAAACGGACGAATGCGAACTGATATTCGCAGGATTCGTCGTGTTCTCCGACCCCGTCAAAGAGACCGCGAAACGGGCCATCGCCGACCTGAGGGATTACGGTGTCACCACCAAGGTCCTCACAGGAGACAACGAATACGTATCACGCTACATCGGCGGAGAGATCGGCATCAGCACCGAGAAGATCATAGTCGGACCGCAGATAGACGCCATGTCCGATGATGATCTGAAGACCGCGGTCGAGCAGTCCGATATCTTCGTAAGGCTCACGCCGGATAACAAGATGCGCATCGTGAAGGCACTGAGGGAGAACGGACACACCGTCGGTCTGATGGGTGACGGTATCAACGATGTCCTTGCCATGAAAGCGGCGGATGTCAGCATATCCGTCGATACGGGGACCGATATCGCGAAGGATACTGCGAGCATGATCCTGCTGGAGAAGGACCTGAACATCCTCAAATCAGGCGTCATCGAAGGAAGGAAGGTGTATGTGAACACCATCAAGTACGTCAAGATGATCGGTTCGATCAACTTCGGTTACGTGTTCTCGCTTATCCTTGCTACACTGCTGTTCAACTTCAACCCCATGGGCGCGATGATGATCCTGATCTTCAACCTGATCAACGACTTCGCATGCCTCATCATCCCCTGGGACAAGGTGGAGGACGAATTCGTCCGCGAACCCAGGAAGTGGGATGCGATCAACCTCAAGAACGTCATGTTCAGATACGGTCCGATGTGTCCCATCACCGATATCATGACCTGGGCGTTCATGGTGTTCGTCCTGTTCGGAAGCATGTCCATCGCAGTGGTGGATGCCGACGGAGTGGTCCAGTTCGCAGAAGGGACATACGGATCGGTCATGGACCTCATCATCCACAGAGAGGACCTCACAGGCACCAATGTGGAAGCACTGTTCCAGGCCATATGGGTCATAGAGCAGTACTGGATGCAGGTATGGGCCATCCATATCGTGCGTACTAACAAGCTGCCTTTCTTCAAGGCATGGTCCGCACCCATACTGGTGGTCACAGCACTGCTGGCACTTGCCGTCGGAACCGCACTTCCGTTCACCGGAGGACTGTGGCAGGCCATATCGGACTTCCCGATGGACCTGTTCAGACAGGACTTCCTGAACATCGCCGGAATCGCGATGATCTGGATGCCTTTCATCGCCTGTGTATACTTCTTCGGATCCCACCTGGTGAAGAAACGCATGCTGAAGACCCACGGCTACTTCGCGTGCTGAAACCAATTCCCGCCCTTGCAGGGCGGGCCTTCTGTCCTTTTTCGTTTGGCCCTGCAAATACTATTTAAATGATGCACCGATACCACAACCGAACAAGAAGGTTGTCTGAGTGAAAGTCTCAGGCAGGATTTGATCATTATGATTTCCAACTTCACAGAAATCGGCATCTCTGAGGATGTCGCAAAAGCCATGGATGACATGGGATGGGAAGAACCCACACCCATTCAGAAGGAAGCAATCCCCAAGGGACTCGAAGGCATCGACCTCTTCGGACAGGCACAGACCGGAACGGGAAAGACAGGAGCTTACGGTTCCATCGTCCTCGGAAGGATCCCTTCCGGACAGCAGATCCCCTCTGCGATAGTTCTTGTACCCACCAGGGAACTCGCACTTCAGGTCGCAGGAGAACTGGAGAAACTCTCCAAATACACCGGCCACAAGATCGTCCCCGTCTACGGAGGATCGGGAAAGAAAGCGGACATCGATGTCCAGATCAAAGAGCTCAGCAACGGCTCCGACATCATCGCAGGAACACCCGGAAGGGTCAGGGACATGATGAACAGGGGTGCACTGAACCTCACCAACATCAAGGAACTCGTACTCGATGAGGCGGACAGGATGCTGGACATGGGATTCATCGACGATATCGAGTTCATCATGAAGGCCATGCCCAGGGAGAAGCAGATCCTTCTGTTCTCCGCTACCATGCCTGAGGGCGTCAAGGCACTCGCATACGACTACATGGACAAGCCCAAGGAGATCACCGTCTCGCAGGACGAGCTTGTTCTCGACCTCACCAAACAGTACTACATCTCGGTAGGAAGGAGGAACAAGACCTGGGCACTGTGCAGGATCCTCGACATCGACAAGCCCAAGGCGATCATCTTCTGTCAGACCAAGAAGATGGTGGACATCCTCGAGGAGAGGCTCACCGGACTCAAATACAAAGTCGAGGCGATTCACGGAGACCTCCCCCAGACCAAGAGGGAGAGGGTCATCCAGGATGTCAGGGATGACAAGATCGACATCCTCATCGCAACCGACGTTGCAGCAAGGGGACTTGACATCGATGACATCACATACGTCATCAACTACGACATGCCCGAAGATGTCGACACATATGTTCACAGGATCGGAAGGACCGGACGTGCAGGTAAGGAGGGTACAGCAGTCTCATTCGTCACCTCCGAGGAACAGCACCTTGTGAAGGAGTTCGAACTCCGTACCGACATGCAGATCGAGAAGCGTGAGGTACCCGAGGAAGAGGGAATGAAGGACACCGTCAAGAAGGTCATCGACTACGACCAGATCTCCGATGTGTTCGGAATGGTCAGGTTCGAAGTCAACCTCGGAAAGAACGACGGCTACGGAAAGGTATCTCTTGCAGATTTCATCATCCGTAATGCGAGAGTGCGCGACGCTGCGATCGGAAAGATACAGCTAGGCGCGGATTCATCCATCGTCGAGGTGCACAAGGACTTCGGCAACAGGATGACGATGGACCTGACCAAGTGCAAGCACAAGGGCAAGCACATCCAGGTCAAGGTCATCGACAACTGAAAATCGAAGGCCTCACGGCCTTTCTTCTTCTCTTTTTACTAGAATTTCACACGAATTGCAAATATCTGCACCGCTTTTCATGCACCCATGTGGATACTGTTCGCCATAGGTTCGGCATTCTTCGCAGGACTTACATCGATTCTGGCCAAATGTGGCCTCAAAAACATAGATTCCACTGTGGCCACCGCCCTCCGTACAGTCGTGGTACTGGTCTTCGTATGGGTGATGGTTCTGATAGCGGGTTCAGGCCCGACCATCGGTTCCATAGAAGGAAAGACATGGCTTTTCCTGATCCTTTCAGGTCTGTGTACGGGTGCATCCTGGCTATGTTACTATAAAGCACTCAAGCTGGGTGATGTGAACAAAGTTGTGCCGATCGACAAATCGAGTACCGTCATCACCATCATCCTTGCGGCCATCTTCCTGGGAGAATTTCTTTCGGTCCCAGGAGTAATAGGGACAGTGCTCATTGGTGCCGGAACGATACTGATGATAGAAAAGAAGGATGTCGAAACCATGTCCGAAGGAAATTCCAGTTGGCTGCTGTTCGCCATAGGCTCGGCAGTTTTCGCTGCCTTGACATCCATCCTGGGGAAGATAGGTATCGAAGATGTCGAATCCAATCTTGGAACTGCCATACGTACGGTCGTAGTGCTCGGGATGTCATGGATGATGGTATTCGTGATGAAGAAACAGAAACAGGTCAGAGAGGTCGAACGCAGAGATGCAGGATTCCTTGTGCTGTCCGGTTTAGCTACTGGAGCATCGTGGCTTTGCTTCTTCAAGGCACTTCAGGACGGTCCTGCAAGTGTCGTCGTGCCGATCGATAAGCTCAGTATACTGGTCACTATAATCTTCTCATTCATAGTATTCAGAGAGACCCTCAGCAAGAAATCCGCGGTCGGACTGATCGGAATAATCGCCGGTACGATGATGCTTCTGCTGTGAAAATCAAAAGAAAAGAACACGGGGCTAGCCCCGTATGGTTTCACATCTCGATAGCGACGAGGACGTTATCGATCTGCAGAGTGTCGACGGCCTTACCGTTGAGCATCAGGCGCTTCTCAAGTGCCAGATACTCGGAACTGAGCTCGATCTCGTTACCGTTGACGGTCACTTTGGTCTTGCCGTTCTTGGCAATTTCCTCTGCTACTGCCTTGGGATCCATCTTCGCTATCTCTGCTACGATGGCCTTCGCATCGGCCTTGAATGCAGGTCCGAGCTTGGCATGCACCGGCTTCACCGCTGTGTAATCCTCGGTAAGATCGGCCTTCTCCAGGATCTCGATGGACACGGCCTTGACGGTGTCTCCGATATCCGCTTTGGCATCCGTGAGGATCTTCGCATCGGTACCAATCAGCTCCACCGACTTCAGCTCGGCGTTCAGCGGCACCTTCTTCTCGGATTTCCATCCGCGGATCGCTGCGATGATGTCCTTGGTCAGCTCTCCGACCTTCTCAGCACCCTCATCCACGAAGATGGGTTCGGGCCATGATGTGAGGTGGATACTCTTGGCTCCGTCGTACTTGACGAAGTGCTCCTGATACACGTCCTCAGTGACGTGGGGCATGAACGGTGCAAGGAGCTTCAGCGAACCGAGGAACACGTTGTACAGCGTGTATTTCACGGCGTCGTCCTTCCTGTGCTTCACCATCTCCACGTAGT